>ENA-ORBV01004330-ORBV01004330.1-microbial-mat-metagenome-genome-assembly--contig:-NODE-4330-length-27362-cov-13.480850_pt1 | contig 27362 bp, 25 predicted proteins | sample MGYA00237777_ERZ505514 | MGnify/ENA primary metagenome ERZ505514 (study PRJEB26160, sample SAMN06269048) | microbial mat metagenome | isolation source: Oligotrophic lake microbial mat | place...
TTCAAGCAGAAGACGGCATACGAGATTCGCCTTAGTCTCGTGGGCTCGGAGATGTGTATAAGAGACAGCCCCTACTGCTCATCTCCGCACCCTCGCACATCTCAAAGCCTTGAGGGCTTGCTGCGGCCGCAGCATGCGGAACGCAGCGCCTGCAAAGAGGGCGCGTGGATTGTTGGGGCCGGAGGGATCTGTTTACTTGCGCTTACGCGGGACGTGCTGATCGACCAAGATCGGGTTGCCATCAGGGTCAATGAGCATGAGGCTTGCGGGGCCGGCGGAGGCTTCATCGGCGGAAACGGTGAGCGTGAGGCCGCGGGCCTTGAGCTCGCGCTGGATGTCGCGGACATCGTCGAAGCTGGCGAGTGTGTTGCAGTCGCGATCCCAGCCTGGGTTGAAGGTCATGATGTTGCGTTCAAACATGCCCTGAAAGAGACCGATGGTGCTGGTCTGGTTCTGCATGATGAGATAGTTCTGCTTATCGCTGCCGCCGGTGGCCTTGAAGCCGAGCTTCTCGTAGAAGGCGCGAGAGGCGGCGAGGTCCTTGACGGTGAGGCTGACGGAGAAGTTGCCGAGCTGCATGGGGGTACCTCCGGTGTTGCTCGCGGCGGCGGGTGCTGCTTTGTGTGAGGAAGTGCACGAAGAGAGTATCGAGAGCATCGAGACGAGGAAGATGGGGAGGAGTCGGGTCATGCGGGAGGCTCCGAGGGGGTGTCGTGGCGGGTCGAGGCGAAGCGGGAGCAGGTGAGAGTCAGGTCATCAGCGAGTCTTTGAAGAAGTACGCGAGAGAGAGGAAGGCGACGAAGCCGACGACATCGGTGACGGTGGTGAGGATGATGCTCGAGCACTGCGCGGGGTCGAGCCGCATCGCCTTCATGAGCAGCGGGATCGATGCACCCGCCATTCCGGCGAACACCAGATTGACAACCATGCCGACGGTAACGACGACGCCGAGTGTGATGTTGCCATACCAGAGCCACGCGATCAGGCCGGTGACGATGCCGGTGACGAGCCCGGTCATGAGTCCGAGCAGCGTCTCTTTGGCAACAAGGCGGAAGCGGCGATTCTTGGGGACTTCGCGCATCACGATGCCGCGCATGACGATGGCGAGCGATTGAGCGCCGGCGTTTCCACCCTGGCCGGCGATGATGGGGAGGAAGACGGCGAGGAAGGTGATCTCGGCGATGAGATGCTCGAAGCCTGCGACGACCGCCGCGGCCATGAACGCGGTGACGAGGTTGACGTGCAGCCAGGGGAGGCGGTTGCGGAGTGAGTAGGAGATCGGGGAGAAGGCGCGTTCATCGCTTCCTGCGCCGACCATTCGGAGGAGGTCTTCGGTCGCGTCTTTGTGGACATCTGCCAGGAGCTGCTCGGCCTTGACGATGCCGAGGATGCGGCCCTCGGCATCGACGACGGGCGCGGCGAAGTAGCGGCGCTTGGTGAGCTCGCGTGCGGCTTCCTGCGAGTCGGTGAAGGCGTGGAGGCTGAAGATGGCGCGGTTCATGATGGACTTGAGCGTCGCGAGTTCGGGCGCGAGCATGAGGCTGTGCATGTTGAGCACGCCCACGAGGGTGTCTTCGTCGTCGATCACGTAGATGTAGGAGGAGGGCTTGCCCGACTGCGCGAGGGCGCGGATCTTGCGGACGGCGTCTTCGGCGTTCATGGTCTCGTGGAACGCGAGGAACTGCGTGGACATCATGCGGCCGACGCTGTCGACGGGATAGGTGAGCTGTTCCTGGACTTCGCGGCGGATGGCGTCGGTGAGGTGGGGCAGGAGCCGTTGAATGGCGTCGGGGGAGAGATGCATGAGGATGGTGGCGGCGCGCTTTGGGTCGATCCGGTTGGCGACGGTGGCGACGGCCTGGTCATCGGTCTCGCCGAGCAGCGCGGCGGCGTACGCTGCCTGGAGATGGGGCAGGATGGTGGCGGCGAGGGGCGCGGGGAGGGCGCGGAGCGCGCCGAGCGCCTTGTCTTCGCTGAGGGATTCGAGCAGATGGGCAGCCCGGAGAGGATCGGCCTCGATGAGAGGCGCGAGCAAGGGCAGCAGCGATGTATCGCTCATAGTTCTCTTCCTTCGCCTGGCGACCGCCCGCATGCGGCCTGTCGGCACGCTGCGCTGAACATCGCACACCATGCCCAGTGCCAGCAGACGACTGCAGCGTACACGATACCGAACCCAGATGGGTTGTGATTTCGCCCGGCCGCTCGGCTCGACCTCGTCGGCTCCCCATCACCACTTGCCCCCCCACCGTTCCCTATCGGTCACGATCCCCCAGTCTTGATCGACATTCATGGCTTTGGCTTTTCGATTATCCTTCCGGATCGCACGCCTTGGGAGTTCCATGTGGCCATCGACCGAGCCCTCATCTACGGATACGTCTTCGGTCGTTCCGAGCGCGCTGAAGCCGTCAAGAGCCGCGGCGTGCAGGAATGGCAACCCGGCTCCGGCTGGCTCTGGGTCCATCTCGACCGGACCAGCGACCAGACCACGAAATGGCTCCACGATTCGGCGCACCTCGACCCACTTGCCATCGAAGCGCTTCTTGCTGAAGAACCCCGGCCACGCTGCGTTGCCATCGGCGATGGCCTGCTGATCATACTTCGCGGGGTAAATCTCAATGTCGGTGCAGACCCGGAAGACATGGTCTCCATCCGCATGTGGATCGATGCCAATCGCGTCATATCACTCCGCGCCCGCAAGCTGATGGCCGCGAGCGATCTCCGCGATGCCATCGAGCGCGGAGATGCTCCCGCTTCGCCCGGCGCATTGCTCGTCGAGATCGCCGGCCTGTTGATTTATCGAATGGGTCCCGTGCTCGACACGCTCAACGATGCCGTCGATGAGGTCGAGGTTTCCGTGCTCGACTCCCCCAGCCAGGAACTCCGTTCCAAACTCAGCCGCCTCCGCCGACAGGCGATCAGCCTGCGGCGCTTCCTCGCACCCCAGCGCGAAGTCATCGCCCGACTTCAGACCGAACGCACGCGCCTGCTCAGCGACCTCAACCGCAGCGTCCTGCGCGAAGTTGCAGACCGGCTCACCCGTTACATCGAAGAACTCGACTCCGCGCGCGACCGCGCAGCGGTCACGCAGGAAGAACTCGGGGGCCGCATCTCCGATCAGATGAACAAGAACATGTATCTCCTGTCCATCGTTGCAGGGGTCTTCCTTCCCTTGGGCCTGCTCACCGGCCTGCTGGGCATCAACGTCGGCGGCATACCGGGCGTTGACAACCCGTGGGCGTTCTGGATCGTGTGCGCGGGGCTGGTTGCGCTGTCGGGCGCGGCATACATGCTGTTCCGCAGGTACAACCTGCTGTAGTACGCCGGGCCCGACGAACCTTCGATCGGCCCATGGGTTTTCGTTGTCTCCTGATGGACGCTTCGGGATTCTCCCAGCGCTTGGTTAGTGCTCAGGCCCATCATTACGCCTCGCCCGCAGCGGCAAGTCGGCTCGGCGGGCAGATTAGCCGGCGCGTTGATGACGGAGGGCCGCTTCAACGTCGGCAGCCATGCCAAGTCCGCGCCCGACCCGGCTCTCGTCGGCGCGCTGCTCTGGCAAGGGGAACACGACCACCGTGACATCCCCCGGCTTCACACTCACTTTGCGAGCTTCCTAACCCATGATCGATGGTCTACCTCGCGCCCTTCGCGCTCTCCGCGGCACTCAGGATCTCTTGGGCGCTCAGCCGCGCCTTGTAGTCCGGGTTCGTATGTGCATACCGGATTGTGCCGCCCTGGTCGACGATGAACACAGCCGGCACGGGCAAATCATGGTGCGGCCGACCCGTGGCTTTGTCGAGGTCGATGCCGTACCCCTTGTACAGCTCCACCGTGGCATCATCCACATGGAATGCCAGGCCGAACCCTCGCGCCAGCACCATATCGCTGTCAGAGTAAAGTCGATATCCGAGCGCCTCCTTCGAGAGTGATTCGCGGAGCGACAGCGGAGAATCCGGACTTACCGCGACGATCTGATACCCCATGCCGCGGAGCTGCGATTCGACCGAGCCGACCTCTGCCAGGTGCCGGTTGCAATATGGGCACCACCCGCCGCGATAGAAGATCAGCACCGTCGGGTGCGATCGATACACCGCGCTGAACTTCTCGGTCGCTCCCTCCGGCAGCACCAGCACCGCATCGGGAACCTGATCTCCCACTTCGAGCGGCTTTACATCTTCCGCGCGCTGGACAACCGGCGCGAGCTGCCGGTCATTCTTTGCGTTCAACATCGTCGCTCCTGATTCCTGCTTCGAGCAGCCACCCAAAGCCGCCGCGATCACACCAAGGACAAAGCCCGTTTCAAGGATCTTCATGAGTCTGCTCCATCGCACGACGTTTCTCAGCGGTATTGATCGTTCTACAGGCTGTTCCGAACCGGTTCCCCATCCCCTTCTATCGAGGGTCACTCTTGATCGGCAACACACCGTCCAAGGTCATCTTCACCGGCTTGATGAACCCCTGGTCATCGAACTGGAGGGCATCGATGCAGACGACACGGTGGTTGCGGTCGGTCTCGCCGAGGGGGCGGCGGTGGTAGACGATTTGATGCCGGGTGTTGGGGAGGCCTTCGCTCGTGAACCGCGCTCAGCAAGCGCGTTGCGAGTGCGTGTTGTCGATCGTTACCACTGCCACATTGCGGGAATCCAGTCGTAGCCCTTGCCACTGCTTGCTTGCTGCTTGCGGATGTGGCCGACGGAGGGGAAGGGGATGTGCGCTCCGGAAAGGAGTGCGCGGTCCGCCGCGGCACGATCGAAGAGCTTTTTGCGGGTGACGATGGAGAGTTCCGGATTGGCGTCGAACATGACGGCAAACTCGGGATGCGGGAACTGGATGGCGGGGTGGTGGACGGTGTCGGAGATGTAGAGCAGGAGGTTGTTGCGCCCCGCGCCGCCGTCGATCTGGATGCCGATGTGTCCGGGGGTGTGACCCGGCAAAGGGAGAACGGTGATGCCGGGGCGGACTTCCTTCTCGCCTTCGGCGAGTGTGAAGTTTGCGCCGGCGATGACCTTCTTGGCCCCTTCGATGAACCCCGGGAGCAAGTCCTCGGGGAGCTTCGACTGCGAGAAGTCATGCGCATCCGCGGCCCAGAAGTCGTGCTCAGCCTTATGCACGATGTGCTCGGCGCTTGCGAAGTTGGATTTGCCCTCGGCGTTGAGCAGGCCGAGCATGTGGTCGCCATGCAGGTGCGTGATGATCACCGCCGTAATGTCGGCGGGCGCCACGCCCATATTCGCCAGGTTCGCGACGAGCTTGCCGTTGGTTGCGCCGAACGCGCCGCCGGTGCCGGTATCGATCAACACTGTGTCACGCGGCGTCTTGATAAGCAGGCAGTTGACCTGAACGCGGACATCGGCGGGATCGACGAACGCCGCTTTGAGCGCGGAGTCGACCTGCTCTTTGGTCGCGTTGGCGGCGAGCGTAGGGTGCGGCGGATTGAACGAGAACCAGCCGTCGCTGACGACAGCAACCTTGGCGTCCCCGAGCGTCATCGAGTAAAACCCTGCGCCCTGCAGGGCCGAGGCCGCTCGGGCACCGGGCTGGCGAGCACGCCTCGCCACTGCCTCGCCTGCAAATGCCGGAGCGGCGAGACCCGCGGCGGCAACGGCCGAGGAAAGCCCTGCAAACTTCAGAACATCGCGCCGGGACGCAGTCGCGAGCGGGAGAGAAGAGTCGCTGTGCATGGAGAAGCTCCGGTGAGTCGTCTGGTGGGATCATCCATAGTAACACCAAGCCCCCTATATTGCCTTGCGAGCGCCACTCTTGGATTGAACCGGTCGGGAGACTCCGGGGAGGATAAGCATGCACATCCTGGTGACGGGTGGAACAGGGTTCATCGGCGGCGCGGTTACGCGACACCTGCTGTCCCGCGGCGATCAGGTGACCATCCTGGCCCGATCAGCGGGCAAAGCAGCCGCGGCCGCAGCCCTTGGCGCACGGGTCGCGCTGGGCGATGTGGGCTGGAAGGAGTTCCTTGCACGTCAGGTCGAGGCGGCGGATGTTCGCCCCCGCTTCACGCGCATTCCGAAATCTCTTGCGATGCCCGCGGCCTGGATGCTCGACAACGCCGCGACCATGCTCGCGCTTCCCGTTTCCCTCGCGCGGTTCGGTCTATGGAACTCGATGACGTCCCGCATCATCACCTCGACTCGTGCGCGCGATGAGCTCGGATATCTTCCTCGCATCGGGTTTGCCGAAGGTATCGCCGACCTTCACGCATGGGTGCAGGAGATCGGCGGCGCGGCCGCGCTGATGCGGGGCGCAGGCCGCGGCATCGTCATGCAGTCGCCCGCGACGATCTCCCGCTCCGCCGATGCATCTCACCGCTGAAGCAGCTCTGCCGCAAACTCCGGGCGGCCTCCGGCACCGCCGGGATGTGCCGCGATGCGTTGCAGCACGTCCATCGCGCGGCGGTGAGCGGGAGTGGGGACGCCCAGACGCTCTCCCTCGCGGATGATCGCGCCGGACAAATGATCCGCCTCGCCGATATTGCCGCTGCGCACCTGCCGCGCCAGCGTACTCTCCACTTCCGCCGCCTGCCGGCCGAGCGAGCCGCCATGGATGCGATCAGCGGCGTATGAAAGATCATCGAGAGCACCCCCGGCCGCATCCCCTGGACTGGCGCAAGCCGCCAGCGTGCGGCGCTCGCCACCCGGAGGGATTCGCGCATGAGTGTCCGGAACGCGCCGAACGCCGCGGGGATCAGGAACACTTGACCGATCGTCCCTCCGATCACCGCGGCGACTGGGTCCAGGCTGGAGTTGAGCATGAGCTTGCCATGCCGGTGATGGTCGATATCCGCGGCGAGGCGCACACGTTGCCGCGCCGGATCGATCGCGCCGTCGAGGAACGCAGTTGCGTCGTGGCTGCTGTCTCGCTCAAGCGTGAGCCAGCCGTCCTTTGCGCGCGCCGCCACGCCCGGCCCGGAGCAATGAACCGCAAACTCCCCGACACCGTGTGAGAGCGATCCGTTCCGCGCTGCGCGGAGAGCGGGAGCCCATTGGCCAGACAGATGACCGGCACCGCCTCGGGCACGTTCGCGACTGCGCGAGTCGCGACCGATGCGCACGTCGCCAGCACCACCACGTCACCGTTCCGGATGTGCCGAGGATCGGACTCGGGGAGGCTCGAGAGATCCGCGGTCGGGCACACCGAATCGGTGCCCCGTGCCGCGAACGAGCTGCGCACACCGGCGCTTGGATCGATGATCAGCAACGGCGTGCCGTCGCGCAGCGATGCCGCCAGGTGCGACCCTATGGCGCCGGCCCCGATGATGACGGCTCGGCGTGCAGGTGGCCGAGGCGTGGTGGGCATGGGGCGGCTCGTAGGTTCGCTGGGAAGTGAATGCGGAGTGCGGCAAGAGCATAGAAGCCCATGACCGCGCTGAACCACATCACTCCTGCAGGTGAGCGTTCGCCGGATTGGTGTCTGGCAACTTCTGCCGGATCAACGGGGGCGGTTCGGGCCAGAGCACCCAGTCGCCGCGAGAGGCGTCGGCGCTCTGCCGCTCGATGTTGGTGAGGAACCTGCCGGCGCGGAACTTGGCAAGCGCGCCAAGGTGATGCACGCCGAATCGACCGCCCTCGGTCACGGGCAGCCTGCCCCGCTCGTCAACGCCATCGACGCCCACTGAGTACAGCAGCGGCTGCTCGCTCTCGGACTTCGGGGCGATGTATCGCAGCGGCTTGCCGTCAAACGGGTCGAGGGGGAGCTGCGGCAGATACGCGCTGGTTGCTGCGCAGCGGCGGCGGGGCCTTGGCTGGCGTGAGTTTGGGCGGCCTTCCTTCGCAAGATGAAACGACATGAAGCGGTGCGGCGGAGGCGATTGTGCGCGCAGACGGCCTGTAAATGCCGCGAACCGGTGGCCGCAGGGCGGTCTGGCGATCGGGGTTTCCGGGCGCGGTTCAGGCTCATGCAGAATGAAACGAGTTTCAGGTTGCTGTTATCCGTGCGCAATGCCCGGGAGGCATGATGTTCGCAGCACCAGGAGGTTTTCCATGTTTGAGAGCTTTCAGATTCCTGATGGGTCCGGCGCAACCAAGGCGAGTTCCGATACCGGCACGCTGGCCGAGGGTGGCAAACGGCTGCGTTCTGGCAAGGTCAAGACCGCGGCCCTTCTCTGGCTGCTCGGCATTCCGATTCCACTCATCCTGCTGATCCTGCTGATCCGCAGCTGCATGTAAGGGGCGACTAGGCATACGCCGCGGAGCGACGTTTCGATGGGACCGAGTGAAACACAACTGTTTGAGGAGGTACTCCAGTGAAGATCAAGACCCTGAATGACTTGTATGTCGAGCAGCTTCTCGACATGCACAGCGCCGAGAAGCAGCTTTCCAAGGCCTTGCCGAAGCTGGCGAAGGCCGCATCGAACCCCGAGCTTCGCGCCGCGTTCGACGATCATCTTAAAGAGACGCAGGACCATCTGGCCCGCGTGGAGCGGATTCTGGTTGGAATGGACAAGAAGCCCGGCCGCAAGGTCTGCGAGGCCATGAAGGGCCTTGTGGAAGAGGGCGCGGAGATGATTGAGATCGAGTCTGACGACGCTGTGCGGGATGCCGGGCTGATCGTCGCTGCGCAGAAGGCCGAGCACTACGAGATCGCGTCGTACGGCTGCCTGCGAACGCATGCGAATCTCCTGGGCCGGGCGTCGGATGTGAAGTCGCTCGACAAGATTCTTGAGCAGGAGAAGGCCGCGGACGTGCGGCTGACCGAACTTGCGATGAACCCGGTGAATGCTGAAGCGGCCGCGTGAGCGGGCGTGGCAGGCACTGGGGGGGACATTGAACCGCATCAACAGCGCCGCGAACGCGGCAGAAACGGAAAGGCAACTTATGCGAGCATTCAAACTCATGGCGATTGTTCCCGCGGCGGGCATGCTGATGCTTGCGGCCTGCGAGGAGCGGCAGACTACCCAGACTCCGACGAACACGAATCCCGGGACCACGGACCGGGCGGGCGTCGGCGAGAACGCTGACAACACCGGACGGAATCGTCGCGACGCCGACACCAACGCGAAGACGCCGATGGATCAGCAGGAGAACACACGGGACATCACGATCACGGCCGACGTGCGTAGGGCAATCCTTGACGATGACACGATGTCCACGAACGCTGAGAACTGCAAGATCATCACCGCCGACGGCGTGGTGACGCTCCGCGGCCCGGTTGACAGCCAGGCCGAGAAGGACGCGATCGAGGCGAAGGCCCGTGCGGTCGCCGGCGTGGCCCGCGTGGATAACCAGCTCGAAATCAAAGTCCCCTGACCGATTGCAGGAGGACAGCTTGTGGCTGATCGCTCCCCAAACAGTCTTGTGAACATCAAACACTTACCCAAGAGGTACATCATGGCAACTTCAGTATTCTGCATCGCAGCGACCCAGACCGAGGCGAATGACATCGTGACCCGGCTGAAGAGCTCGGGCTTCTCCGGCAACGACATCTCGGCGCTTTTCCCCGACAAGTCTGGCACCCGTGACTTTGCCCACGAGAAGAACACGAAGGCCCCTGAGGGTGCGACCATCGGCGCGAGCGCCGGCGGCGTAGTCGGCGGGGCGATCGGACTGCTGGCGGGCATCGGCCTGCTGGCGATTCCCGGGCTTGGGCCGTTCATCGCCGCGGGACCGATCATGGCTTCGCTGAGCGGTATCGCGGCGGGTGCGGCGCTCGGCGGCGTCACCGGCGCGCTCATCGGCATGGGCATCCCCGAACTCGAAGCTAAGCGCTATGAGGGCAAGGTGAAGGATGGCAACATCCTGATCGCCGTTCATGCTGAGACCTCCGAAGAGACCAAGCGGGCCAAGGAGATCTTTGAGCAGTGCGGCGCGACGGACATCACGACCGCGTCGGAGAAGACTCCCGAGCAGCCCTCCAACAAGCCTGATATCCAGACGCCGGTCCGCGGCGCTCCTGTCAACCGCTATTGATCGTTTCAACGAAACGGGCCTTCGGGGCGGGGACGGAAGCTCGATGCATGTGTCTGCGCAGCCAAGATCGCTGCGTGGAGCATCGGGGACCCGTGACTTCTAGACCGCTTTGCTCACCTTGCTTCTCTCGGCACCGCTTCCTTCTATCACGTTTCTCTCAACTTGGCCGGGGGATTGGGGCGACTTTTCCTGATGCGAGGTCTTGTCACCAAGCCCTGTGTCAAACATTGGAGCCACACATGAGCACTCAACGCATCGTCGGAATCATTGTTCTGATCATTGGAATCGTGCTTCTGGTCGTGGGTGTGAACTCATCCAACTCGGTCGTCGACCAGGTGTCGGAGACCTTTACCGGCCGGTTCACGGACAAGACCACGTGGTACCTGATCGGCGGTGTGGTCGCCTCGCTGCTGGGGGTGCTGATGCTCAGCGTTCCCTGGGGGCGCAAAGGTGCCTGAGTCGATATAGAAAGATTTGTCACAAGAGGCGGGTCCAGGTGCGTCACGGCATTTGGACCCGTCTTTCCGTTTTGGGGCGCGGCGGGTCAGTCCCAGATGCCGCGGTAGTCCTTTGGCGTTTTGCCGGCGGTGGTGAAGATGCCGAGGAACCCGTTGGAACCGTTCCTGTCATCTTCTTCATCAACGAAGTAGCAGTCGAGGAACTGCTTGTCGTCGCGGGTGGTGTATGCCAGCCACTTTTTGTCTTCGACCTTGCCTGTGGGAGCGAGTTGGGTGAGGAACGCGACGTGGCCATCGGCAAAGCCGATGTTTCCTTCCCAGGTGTCCTTCGCACCGTGGATCCGCAGCGTGAGCGAGTCGGGACGTGCCGCCTTGGCGGTGTAGGTCCAGCCGGCGGTTTCATCGCCGGACCGCTCGACACTCAGGAGTTCCGGGGATCGGTTGCCCGCCAAGGCCTGCAGGGTATCAAACGAGTCGGTCCAGTTCAGCAGGCGGCCATCGGATGGCTGGAGGTGTGCGTAGGAGTTGTTGGCGATCTGTTCTTTGGTGAAGTCCGCTTTGAAGCCTGGATCCCAGAGCGCATCCTCAGGCTTCATCGCGCCCTTGGGGGACGAGTATTCGTAGCGCTCATCGACCTTGATGTTGGGATTCGCTTCCGCGGGATTGATGCACAACTCTGGCGCGATGAACCCGTTGTAGATCAGGATCGAAAGGATGTTCGCGGTGGTGTCCTTGGCGCGACCATTGAGGCTGACCGTCTGGTCAAGCTTGTCGTGCTCGCTTGGGAGCGGCAACTTGCCGTCGTTGGAACCGGCCCAGACAACCATCGACTGAAGGATGCCTCGTATCTGCGTCGAGTCCTTGAGTTGACGTGCACTTGCCCGCGCCCGGGCGAGCGATTCGGTGAGGCTTCCGGGTTGGGCAGTTGCCGGGGCCGCGGGCTGGCCTGATGGCGGGGTTGCGTCGAGCTTCTTTTTGCCGAAACTGGGCTGGGCGGTTGCGGCCGCGAACCCGAGCGCGAACGCGCCGGCTCCAATCAAGGCGGCGAGATCGATCAGCGTGAAACCGGACCTGTGTCTGCGTGCCATGATGCCTCCTGAGTTGCCCACCGCCTTACTCCGCCCACCCCCCCACCACCACTCGAAAGGTTACCGCAAGCGCGGAGGCGAGGTTTCGCAATGGGCGGAGCCAGACCACCGCGCAAGGAGGCGAAGACTTCTATCCGTGCGGTACTCGAAACCCAGTTGTGAAGGGGCAGCAGCAGGATCCCTCTGGACGGGTCAGGCGGGATGGCGGTTCTGGCTTATCGGGCAGGATTGCGTGCGTCCCTTCGCCCCGGCTCCGCGGCGTGCGAATGATCGCCTGCACATGCCTACCGAAGCCCGCAATCTCCCCCGCCGTACGTTCGCGATTATTTCTCACCCCGATGCCGGCAAGACGACGCTGACCGAGAAGCTGCTGCTGTATGGCGGCGCGCTGGGGCTGGCGGGGTCGGTCACCGCGCGGAAGAACCAGCGGGCGACGACCTCCGACTGGATGGAGCTGGAGCGGCAGCGCGGGATCTCGATCAGTTCGACGGTGCTGCAGTTTGATTACGGCGGCTGCCGCGTGAACCTGCTGGATACGCCGGGCCACAAGGACTTCTCGGAGGATACGTATCGCGTGCTGACGGCGGTTGATGCTGCGGTGATGGTGATTGATGCGGCGAAGGGGATCGAGCCGCAGACGCTGAAACTGTTTGAGGTGTGCCGTCGGCGCGGCGTGCCGATCTTCACGTTCATCAACAAGCTGGATCGGCCCGCGCGTGACCCGCTGGAGCTGCTTGATGAGCTTGAGCGGGTGATGAACATCCAGGCGTACCCCGTGAACTGGCCGCTGGGGAACGGGCCATCGTTCCGCGGCGTGTTTGACCGGCTGGATCAGAAGGTGCACCTGTTTGAGCGCACGGTGGGCGGGGCGTTTGTCGCGCCGGTCGATGTGATGGGGCTGGATGACCCGAAGGTGCGCGAGAAGCTCGACGACAACGTGTACCTGGAGGTGCGCGAGCAACTGGAGATGCTGGATGCGGCGGGGGCGACATTCGACCCCGCGGCGGTGCTGGCGGAGAAGATCACGCCGGTGTTCTTCGGCAGCGCGATGAACAACTTCGGTGTGAAGTTGATGCTTGACGGGTTCCTGAAGTATTCGAGCCCCCCCACTTCCCGCCGCGCGGGCGAGCGCATCGTGCTGCCGAGCGACCCGTTCTTCAGCGGGTTTGTGTTCAAGATCCAGGCGAACATGGACCCGCGGCACCGGGACCGCATCGCGTTTGTGCGCGTCGTGTCGGGCGTGTTTGAGCGCGAGATGACGGTGCTGCACGTGCAGAGCGGGAAGAAGGTGCGGCTGTCGAACGCGGCGAAGCTGTTCGGGCAGGAGCGCGAGACGGTTGAGGAGGCGGTCGCGGGGGATGTGGTGGGGCTCATCGGCAACGACCTCTTTGGCATCGGCGACACGCTGACGGAGGAACGGGGAATCGTGTTCAACGAGATCCCGCGGTTTGCGCCCGAGACGTTTGCCTTCCTGCATAATCCGCAGCCGTCGAACTTCAAGAAGTTCCGTTTGGGTCTGGAGCAGTTGCTGCTGGAGGGCGTGGTGCAGTTGCTGGATCTGGGCTCGGCGCGGGCGAAAGTGCCGCTGCTGGCGGCGGTCGGGCCGCTGCAGTTTGAGGTGGTGCAGTATCGGCTGGAGTCAGAGTACAACGCGGAGTCGCGGCTGGAGCCTGCGCCGTGGACGATGTGCCGGTGGATGAAGCCACCCCCCACGCCCGCAGGCGCTGCCGAGGATTGGCAGCCCGATCTGCCGAGCGACTGCATCGTGGCGACCGACCGCGACAACCAGCGGGTGCTGCTGCTCGGCGATGAGTGGGCTCTGCGGAACTTTCAGAAGCGGAACCCGGATGTGGAGCTTTCGGCGCTGCCGTTTGCGGAGTTTGCGGGAGCGGCCGCGCCGGCGGCGAAGTCGTGATTGGAGTTGCTCCCGCGCGTGGTGCTTTCGCTCACATACTGTAAAGCAATGGCGTTCTTCAAGTCACAGCCGCTTCGAACCAGAGCCATTCACCGAATCGGAACGGCACTGTTCGCCTCGTTGTTGCTTGCTTGTTTGACGGTGAACGCTGTGGCCGTCATCGAGGCTACAACTTCGAACCATGTGGGTGCGTTCTTCAACGGCGGTACGCGCGGTGAAGTCAGGGGCACATTCTCGAGCGGCTGGCCGTTGAAGTCGCATCAGTTCGATGCTCGCGGGAAGTACTCCAGACAATTGCTGACAACAGACACACCCGGTTCGCTCAACTTCCGATACACGTTCGACAGCTGGCACATCGACGATGGCGTGAACACCAGATGGCAACGCTTTGACGGACGACCAGTCGTCATTCCGCTTCGCTTGGTTTGGACAGCCTTTGTGTTCAATCTCTTGCTCTTCACCCTATTGTTCCTCGTTCCCACCTTGTACTTCGCCCTCCGACCAATCCGCTGCGCGTACCGCCAACTGCGCTCCCACTGCCCCTCCTGCAACTACGACCTTCGCGGCCTCACCACCACCTTCCCCACTTGCCCTGAGTGCGGCCGGCCCGTCGCCGCGCACTGACTCGGTCCGGCTGCTCTCCCATCCGTGAACATCCGTGGCATCCGTGGCTCGCCTCGCTCCGCCCGCTCTTCTTCTGATCTGCGTTCATCTGCGGCCGCGCTTGCCATTTCCACCCCCGTTATCGGCCCCGCCACTTGCCACATTCGCACGAACTCTGTGATGCGAATGGCGTACGAACGTCGATTGGCCTAGTATTCAGTCCACAAGCCAGTGGCCTCAGACTCGCTCTTGCCCGCAGCGCACCGCTAAATGGTCCGCACGCGAGGCCCGATCCGACTGGGAATCGCTGGCAGCATCCACCCGGCAATGTTTGCCAACCGGATGCGCCCCCAGTACGGCTTTGCTTGTTCCAACACAAATTGGCACAGGGAACGCCCGAACCATCACGACCTTCGCGCTTTTATCGCGCGCAGGCCGTAGGAGCTATCAGCCTTGATTCAGTTTTCCGACCTCGGCCTCAACGACCAGATCCTCCGTTCCCTCACAACCGAAGGCTACACAATACCGACGCCCATTCAGGCCAAGGCGATCCCGCCTGTCCTGGAAGGCCGCGACCTTCTCGGCTGCGCGCAGACCGGCACGGGCAAGACGGCGGCGTTCGCGCTGCCGATCCTGCACCGGCTTTCCGGTCAGCCTGTCGACAAAACCCGCCGCGGCCCCGCGCTGCCGCGAGTGCTTGTCCTCTCGCCGACGCGCGAGCTGACGACACAGATCGCCGAGAGCTTTTCGACCTACGGCCGTCACACCGGCCTGTCTCTTGCCACCGTGTTTGGCGGCGTGAGCCAGTATCACCAGGTGAAGGCGTTGCAGCGCGGCGTCGACATCCTTGTGGCCACTCCCGGCCGCCTGATGGACCTCATGGAGCAGCGGCACGTCAACCTGAGCAATGTGCAGGTGTTCGTCCTCGATGAGGCCGACCGCATGCTGGACATGGGCTTCATCCAGCCCATCCGCAAGATCGCGGCGGTCCTGCCGCCGGCGAGCAATCGCCAGACGCTGATGTTCTCGGCAACGATGCCCAAGGAGATCATGCACCTGGCCGACTCGCTGCTCCGCGACCCGGTGAAGGTCGCCGTCACACCCGTCTCCTCCGCAGTGCCGCTCATTGAGCAGTCGCTATACCTGGTCAATCGGCACACCAAGCCGGCTCTGCTCGAGCACCTGCTCGATGATGAGAAGGTTTCGCGCGTGGTGGTCTTCACCAAGACCAAGCACGGCGCGGATCGCGTCTCGCGCCGGCTTGAGCATGCCGGCATCGCGTCTGACGCCATCCACGGCAACAAGGCACAGAATCACCGTCAGCGGGCCCTTGAAGCGTTCCGCAGCGGCAAGATCCGCGTGCTCGTCGCGACGGATGTCGCGGCCCGCGGCCTCGATGTCGATGCGATCACGCACGTCATCAACTATGACCTGCCGATGGAGCCAGAGGCGTATGTCCACCGCATCGGCCGCACCGGCCGCGCGGGCGCAACCGGCATCGCCATCTCTTTCTGCGACTACGAAGAGCGAGGGCTGCTTCGCGACATCGAACGGCTTACGGGCAAGCCCGTTCCGCAGGTCGCGCTGCCCAATGACATGCTCCCTGCAACGCCGCTGCCTATCGAGGAGCGCCGCGAGGCGCGTGCGCAGGGCAGCAGCCGCGGCGGGTATGGCAAGCCGCCGCAGAGCGGCAGCCGTCGCCCCGAGGGTCGTCCCACGACCGCTCGTTCCGAGACGCGCTTCAACCCCGAGCGTCCGCAGCAGGACCGAGCCGATGGTCGCACCGGAGGTGGCGCACGCACCGCTCGACCGCAGAATCGCCACGAACAGCGCACGCCGCACGCGGCCCCGCACACCGCGCCGAACGTGGAATCCAAGCCTCGTACTCCGCACGGCAAGCCCGGGCATGTGCAGACTCCCGGTGGGAAGTCCAACCAGCAGGGCGGGATGCGGTCGTGGTCGAAGCCGACCGGTGGTGGCCGCGGCGGCAACCGCAGCGGCGGACGCTGAGCGTCCGTGGCATCGCGCTTCATGCGGGCATAGATGATGCGGCGCAGTCGCATGCGATTGTCCAAAGAATCTGAACCTCTCAACCGCCCACGTGCAAGCGTGGGCGGTTTTCGTTTCAGGCCCAGGTCATGATCGCGTCGACGCTCATCCGCCCCCGACATCTCATCGCGGTAGTCTCGCCTGTCCGGCGGAAAGCTCGCAGCCGCCGCGACGGGCAAGGTCGGCGATGCCTCGCCGCATCTCCGCGCTGATGCGTTCTGTCGGACGGGTGAAGCCGAGCGATTGGGCGGTATGCCGCACGAGATCCGCCTCGTTCATGGCGATATGCGTGCGCAGCACGGCGGCGGCCGCGCTGGCGATCTCCCGCGTCGGCAGGTGCTCGGCATCGCGGCGCGATTCGGGATCATCGCTGGGGATGCGGAAAGAGTCGAAGGAATCGGGGGCGGCGCCGGCGGGCCAGAACGTCTCTGACTCGGCATCGATGATAAACTCGGTGCCACGCGAGGCGCCGCCTGTGCTTGCGAGCACTTCGGCGATGCGTGCCTCGACGCGCGATGTCACGCGTTCGATCCCCCACTGCGCCGCGACGCGGCGGACCACCAGGGCACGCACAATCGGCCCCTCATGCTCGACAATCGCGCGAATAGTGCCGGCGATCTTCGAGGCGGAACGGGCGATGTAGAACGCTTCCGAGTCGCCCGCTCTTCTGGCGGAATATACCGAGTAGACGGACGCTTCGTGCGGAGGAGTGGGCGGGCTGGAGCCACGCAGAGAACCTGTCGGCGCAGGAGCAATCGCCCCGGCGGCTGTCGACATGACGCGGCTGGGCGCAGCGGACAGAGGGGTCGGTGAGGCCGCAGCGGGAATGGGATCGCCGCGCTGGGCAGCACGGATCGCATCTTCGATGCGCTCGATGGCCTTGGCGCGGTTGCGTCGCCATTCGCTCGACCAGACGCGGTGCAACCGCCAATCGAGGCCTTGCAATACCTGCGAGCGGAGGCGGTCGCGGTCGCGCGCGGTATGGGCAGCGGAGTAGAACGCGCCGTCACACTCGATCCCCAGGAGATAACGACCGGGTTGATCGGGGTCGCGGATCGCAAGATCGAGCTTGTAGCCCGAGCAGCCGATCTGCGCATCCACGACCCAGCCGCGGGATTCGAGCTCAGCCCGGACGCTCGATTCCAGCGGTGTCGGGGCAACCTCGCCCAGGTCGGCCGCGGCTTCACCAATCGCGGAGGGGCCACGGTCGGCGTACTCAAGGAAGGATTTCAGGTGGGCCGCGCCGACGGCCTGGGTGCGAGCGAGATCGATCTGATCGGCACGGATCGAAGAGAAGACGATGACCTGGCGGCGTGCACGAGTCACCGCGACATTGAGCCGGCGCTCACCGCCAGTGCGATTCAGCGGGCCAAAGGCCATCGCCATGCGGCCATCTTTGTCCGGCGCGTAGCAGATGCTGAACAGGATGACATCGCGCTCATCGCCCTGCACATTCTCGAGGTTCTTGACGAACACCGGTTCCTCGCCGGCGTTCATGGCCGCGTCGAAGGATTGGTCATCCCGGCGCTTGGCGTCGATGAGGTCCTCGATCAGCGTCTGCTGTGCGCTGCTGAAGGTGACGATGCCAATGCTGCAGGGTGCCCTCGATGTCTGCGCAGGCCCGGCCGTCGATTGCGGGGCGGTCGCGAGGCGCAAAGCGAGCTCGGCGACGATCGCCTCCGCTTCGGCGCGGTTGGTGCGCGTGCCACCGCGGTCGTAGACGCCGCCGGAAATCAACCGGAGGGACACACCCAGGGCATCGCTGCGCTCCTGCGGAACGGGGAAGGTGAGCAATCGACCCTGGTAATAATGGTGATTGCTGAACGCGATCAGGCTCTCGTGGCGGGAGCGATAGTGCCAGAGCAATCGCATCGAAGGCAGACCGGATGCGACGCACTCGTCGAGGACGCTTTCGAGCTCCTCGAAATCTTCCTCATCCTCGGAGCCCGCCTCTTCTCCATCAACCTTCTGAAAGAAGTTGGTGGGCGGAAGCTGCTTGGAATCGCCCACAACTACGACGGAGGAGCCGCGAGCGATCGCGCCCACCGCATCCCACACGGGGATCTGTGAGGCCTCATCGAACACGACGAGGTCAAACGGCGGGTACGCGGGGTCAAGATACTGAGCGACGGAGAGCGGGCTCATGAGGAAACACGGCTTGAGACGCGGGAGAAGGTTCGGAAGCTTTCCGATGAGCCTCCGCACCGGCATGTGGCGACGCTGAAGCCGAAGCTGGTGTGCAAGCACGCCCATCTCTGTGGCCGGGGTGCTGCCGCCCTCGACATTCAGCCGCGGCGGGACACGCTGGGCGACACGGGCGCGGGCGATCTGCGCGGCGAGATCGAGCCAATGACGGTCAAAGCTGCGGAAGCGTTCGATTGCGCCGTCGTGCGCGGCGACGTTGAAGTCTCGAAGCTGCGGGGTGTCATCGCTCACCGCGCTGACCCACGCCTTTGCCAACGACTTCTCGAATGCCGGCTGAAGCTGCTCGCAACGAATCACGCCTGCCTCCACGGAGGTGGCAAATGGGGCTGCGAGCGGGTCGAGGGCTCTGCGTTCGCGTCGCCAGAAGCACCAGTCGTTGAGCTCTGGCAGACCGGCAAGCCAGCGAGCGAGCGTGCCGCGAAGCGAGGGGAAATACGCGGCCTCATCGCCACCGGGCATCGCTTCGGTCATCAGCTCCAGAAGCTCGGCGAGCGCTGCGCGAGCCTTCTGGTACTCGCCCCACGCACGCAGCCCCTCGCGGATGCTGTGGCTCAATGCACCCGCACGGAGCTCATCGATACCGTCTGTGGCAAGCCGGATCGTACTGGTCCGCACTGTCGCGCCGGAGGTGTCCGCAGGCACTGCGTTCAGCAGGGTCCGCGCGCGGTCCGCCCACGAAAGGATCGAGTCGATCGCATCCCACTCGGCCTCGCCTGACTTGTAGATTCGACCAAAGAACCTCGAGCCTTCGCAGGCATCGGAAGCAAGCCACCGCGATTCGTCGCGGCAGAGCCGCGCGGCCTCCAGCGATGTGATGAGTGCGTTGTTCTCGGGCAGACGGTCCGACCAGACCGCACGGAGCGCCTTGCGTGGGCCGCGACAGGCGAGCCAGTTCAGTGGCCACGGCTTTGCCGCGCCAGCCTTGAGCGACGCGATCAGCCCGTCAAGCTCGAGCGAGAACACGGCCTCGCTCGCGCTGGCGCGCACCTGCGTCCGGAGCGCATCACGCTTACGGCCGCGATCAATGAGCATTGCGAGCTGCGTCCGGATCTCCTTCCACCCCGGATCGGTCAGCATCGCCGCGGTCGTGCCCGGACACTCCGTGAGGAGGCCGCCGAGCGCAATGAGCCACTCGACATCGCGTCGCGACCATTGCTGCAGAGGCGGCGCACTGCCCGCCGCGGAATCCCTACCGGCCCCGACGCCTTGCAGCATCGTCTGGAGCGCAGCCTCGGCGGCTTCCTGCGCGTTTCGTGTGGTATCGATGGCGCCGCGCGCGCGGTCTGGCAGTGCATCCTGCCACGAGGCGCGGCCGACTTCCCGTAGCGGATGGGAGGGGATATCACCAACCGCGCTCCCGGCGATCTGCAGCGCCTCGAGCTGCTGCCGCAGGCGCGTCACCATCGCGGCATCGATGCTCTGCACATCCGGGAAGCTCGCGTCGACATCTGGGACCTGGGTCAGCCCAACGAACTGGGCGGACATCTGAAAGAAGCTCATGCCGACAGGCCGCGGCCGGTGCAGGGCATCGACAAAGGCATTCAGGCTGCTACGAACGCCGTCGAGCTGCGCCGCGTGCTGCTGCCACTGCGAGGGCTCCTGCGCGCCACCGGCCTCGAACGCCTGCTCGATCTGATCGAGCACTTCCTTCTTTGACGCCTTGCTCGAATGAACTTCGAGGCAGAATGGCGCAAGGCCGATTCTCTCCAGTCGCTTGTGCACCACGCCGAGCGCGGCCATCTTCTCCGCCACAAACAACACCCGCTTACCGCTCGCCATCGCCTGCGCGATGATGTTGGTGATCGTCTGCGATTTGCCGGTTCCCGGCGGTCCTTCCAGGACGAAGGTCCGGCCAGCGACCGCCGACACCGCGGCGACAAGCTGCGACGAGTCGGCGTCGAGCGGCATGAGGACCTGCTCAACCGGGAGCGTTGAATCCAGCTCGTGAGCCCTGGGGAAGGGCTGCGCATCGAACGCCTGTCCGGGTCGATCCACGAGATAGGTGACAACCTTGCTCCGGCGCAGATCCTCTTCGCGTTCCTGCAGATCGAGCCACATCAGAAACTTGGAGAACGTGAAGAGGCCCATGTGTGCCGACTCCCGCACTTCCCAGCGGTCGATGTTCTTGATCGCTTCGCGGAAGCGCCGCAGCACCATCGCGACATCGACGCCGCCATCATCTTCGGGCACTTCGCGAAGGCCTTTGGCGTCAATGCCAAACTCCTGCGCAAGCTTCTCGACAAGCGTGATGTTGATGCGCGGGTCTTCATCCGTCGCGACGATGCGGAACCCTTCGCGGACAGACTTGCGCTCGAGCGTCAGCGGCAAGAGCAGCAGCGGAGCGGTGCGCGGCGTCTGGGATTCGGGCGACTCGTACCACACAAGCGAGCCGAGAGTGAGGAAGAGCGTGTTTGCGCCGTTCTCATCGATGCTGAGCTTCGCGGCGCGATAGAGGCCCGTCAGCCGTTTGATGAGTTCGGCAGGCGGCAGCGTGGCCCGGAGCCGGCGATTGGTGAACTCATCAGAGAGAACTTTTCGCCGCGCTTCGATCGCCGCGGCGGAGCTCTCGCCTCCTTGGGCATCCACATCACCGCCGCGGATCAGCACCTCCGGACGAGGGAGCAGGTCGAACGTTGCGCCCCCGGCGAGCGAGTTCTCCAAGGCCTCGATATCGGGGCACTCAATGGTGACGCTCTGCAAAGTCTCGCGAAAGTTGATGAGCCGGTTGCGAAGCGACAGATCCAGCAGTTTGCGCTTCCAGCGGTCGATACGGGTCCTTGGGGCTTCGCTTCCCGCGGTCTGCTTTCCGGGCGCGACCGCTTCATGCCTCCCCGCTGCCGCGGCGGCAACAGATGCGGGCGCAAGCTGCTGGTCACTGCTCTCGGTCGCGATCATGACGACACCGCCCACTCCCCCCACTCGTACCGGCAACGGACGGATCATCGATCGCCGCGCTGCGCGGACATCCAGCGCCCACCGGAACAGGTCGCGATCGGCAAGCTGCGTCCTGGCCCGAGAGACGGCGGCATCAAAGCCCATGGCCGGCGTGCTGGTGAGGCCCGTCGCCTCGACAACGATCATCTCCTCCAGGTCGACGCGATTGCCCAGCCGTGAGGGCGAATCGATAACGGCATCGGGAAAGGTGTCCTCCACCAGCCACGCACCGACGAACGCGTGATCCCGCTGGATGATCAGGAGCGGATGCAGCCCGGCCTGCTCGATGGCCGCGGCGAGCACCAGCGCGAGATCAAGACATGTGCCCAGTTTTCCGTCAAGCACCTGATCGGCCAGACGGACCTTCTGCCCCGCGAGCTCGAAGCTCGCCGGCGGATTGACATACGAGATCTCTCGCGCGGCCATCACGGTATAGAGAGCTGCGACGATCGCCTTTGTCCGCGATGCACTCTTGCTCTGATACCCGCTGAGCCCGCCGTCGCCCGTCCACTCGCGCAGCAGCTTCCCCGCATCGACCAGCAGGCGCTCGATCGACGGATGGTTCGGTGTAACAAACGCCGCGAGGATCTCGGGGAACTCGTTCCCGCCTGCCCATTCTGTCGCCGCGAGCACATCCACACGAGACTGATGCGTGGCGAGGGTCTGGTCGCGCGATCGCGCCTCCACAATCAACTCGACCGACTCGCGTTCGGTCTGCCGCGCGAGCAGCGCGGGGGACAGGACGAGATCAATCTCGGAGAGGTTGTAGGTTGCACCGGGAGCGATGCGGGCGATCCTCGCCTCCCACGCGCGGGCAAGGCCCTTTCCGGGAGGCGGGGCAGCCGGATCGCCATCGCCGACCGTTTCGGTCGCATCCGCCCCGCTCAGCTCCGCCGTCACCACCAGCTCCTCGATCTGCGTGTCCGTGCGGTTGGTCAGGGCAATCCGCCGCACGAAGCGCACCCCATTTTGCTGAAGGGCAAAGTTCACGCAGCGCGCATGATCAACGATGATGCTGAGCGGCGGCTGGGGAGCTGGGTTGGTGCTCTGGTTCATGCTGGTGTGGCCATCCGCAGGGACAAACAGTACCACAACTCACCCTGTCGAACCGATTGAACCTTCAATGCCCCGGATCTGCCGGAAGGATTCGCGGGCCTTACGCGTCACTTGCTGCGCACGGGAATGAGGAATAGGAATCAGTCTCGCGCGCAACGATCAGGATTCGGATCATGTTCGGAGGCCTCAGATGATCGAGATTCGTTCACTATCCAAGAGGTTCGGAGCATTCACCGCGGTCGACAACGTGTCGTTCGGGGTTTCGCGCGGCGAGGTGCTGGGCTTCCTCGGTACCAATAGCGCGGGCAAATCAACAACGATGAAGATGCTCACCGGCTTTCTTGCTCCATCCGGCGGCACCGCCGTGGTGTGCGGGCATGATGTGCTTGAGGAGCCCCTGGCCGTCAAAGAGCGACTGGGGTAACTGCCCGAGGGCGCGCCTTCGCTCCTGCGAAGGTCACACCGCGACCGGCTCTGCATCCTTGAGTTCGATGTGCGGATCGCTCTGTCCGCTTCCCCACCATCGATCTCCCCACATGGCGATGTTCAGCATTGGCCAGGCCAACCGCCACAGTGCCGACGGCTGCTGCGCCACGGCCTCAATCGCGCCGGGAGCGAAGACCGCCGACGCGAAGGCGCTCTGCCGCAGTGCGTCTCCCATTCCTTCGAGCCAGCCCGTGAACGGCAGGGGAAAGCTCGCTTTGGGGCGGGAGATCACCCAGTCGGGAATCTGCCCGGCGAACGCTGTGCGCAGGGGGAGCTTGGTCCCGGCGCTGCGCCCCGGGACAGCCGGTACAAACTTCATCGCCGCGGGCAATGACTCTGCAAGTTCCGCGATGCGAACATCGGCAAAGGGCGTGCGTCCTTCAACACTCTCGAGCATCGTGGAGGTGTCGAGTCGCTGCAGCAGGCCTTCAAGATTGATGCGCCTGAGGTATCGCAGATGGACATCCAGCCCCGTCGCTTCCGGGCCCGCATCTTCCGCGAGCTGGGCAAACTTCGTCGCCAGCTCCTCGCGCATCGTGGCATCTTCTCCGCACGCTCGCCACACCGCATCCTGAAGGACTTCGCGCTTGGAGCCGGGTGGAATCCACGCGTTCGCTTCAACGTGCAGCATCGCCCGGCACAGCGAGATCGAAGCAGGATCGGCCGGCGATGCGCTTTCCTCGAACTGCATCGCCGCGCCCAGTATGATGTCGTACCCGCCGAGCAGTTCATCCGCACCTTCGCCGGAGAGTGCGACGATCCGTCCATCTTCCCGCAGGCAACGTGCCACCTCGTTGATCGCCACCTCGTTCGGCGTGCTCAGCGGCGTGCCGAGCGCATCAATCATCCGTTGCCATCTTTGGAGGAACAGGCTTCTTGTGATGGGGGCCTCGGTGTGGGTCGTCCCCATCTCCGCCGCGGCCATGCGTGCGCAGGCGAGGTCCGCCTCGGGCGAGCCATCATCAAAGCCCGAGCAGTAAGTTCTCACTGGTTCCTTCGCGCCCAGCCCGGCTCGCGCTGCGCACCAAGCGATGACTGTTGAATCGATCCCGCCGCTCAGCAGCGAACACACGGGCACATCGCTCCTCAGGTGCGATCCGACAGCATCCCGCATCGCCGCGCCAAACGTCGCGGCCCGCTCATCAGCGCCCCGCGCGGTCACCGGGACCGAACGCCAGCGGCTCACGGTCCGAGACGTCGCACGGGCCAGATCAATCTCGATCGCCTCCCCGGGCCGCACGGTTTGCACACCTTCGAACAGCGTGCGTGAACCGAGTGTCGTGCGGATCGTTGTGAGATACGAACTCATCGTCGCGAAGTCCGGCCGCGCGGGCACATCGGGATGCGCGAGAATCGCCTGCGGCTCGCTGGCGATGACAAAGTCGGCGCCATCGCCTCCGTTGGTCCACCAGTACAGCGGCTTGATGCCCAGCGGGTCGCGCGCGAGAAGAATCTTTCTCGTCACGGTGTCATACGCGACGAGCCCGTACATGCCGCGAAACTTTGCGAACGCGTCCGCGCCCCACGCGGCGATCGCCGCGAGCACCGTCTCGGTATCGCTGCGCGTCAGGAACCCGACACCCCGCGCAGCAAGCTGCAAGCGCAGCTCGGCGTCGTTGTAGAGCTCTCCGTTGTACGACACCACCCATCTGCCGTCGGCACTGCGCATCGGCTGCGCACCGTCGGGCGATGGGTCAACCACCGCCAGGCGCCGGTGCGCCAGCACCGCCGCGCCGTCGGCGCTGCGCCAGAGCCCCGCGCCATCCGGGCCGCGATGGGTCATGGTGTCGCGCATCCGCGCGACCTGGGTATCCGTCAGCCGCACCGCTTCGCGGCACGAAACAATGGCAAGTACTCCGCACATGCAGCCGTTATCGGCGTGCAACAGACCCCGTCAATAGGGAACTCCTCAGACCCAGAGCGACACGATCAGCGCGGGTTCTTTCAGCTTTCCCTGCCAGTCTCCGACGTTCGTCGAAACAAACTTCACTTCGTAATCCGGGTGCGCATCAAGCCACTGATTGATCTGGTCATCCATCGCCGCGAGCGACTCGGGCGCAAGCCGACAGTGGAACGACCGCACGTGCGTCGCCCCGTTCCCCGTCAGGTTGGTCTTCCGCTTCCAGTTGTCGGTGTGCCGCGTGTTGACGTTCCCCATCAACGCCTGGTTGATGTGCTGGATTTTCGGCCGGTTTTCCGCGGTGTCGCCATTCAGGGGGTTCGGCGGCTTCACCGTGGGGATCACCCCGGATGAAGAGCCTGACGTCGATGCGGGAATCCCCGCGCCATCGCCCATTGGATGATGCAACGCGTCTCGGTTCGCCATGATGGCCTCCTCACGCAAGTTGTCTTCCGCCCGTCCCCAACCGAAGAATGGCCGAGTGGCCAACTCTCCCCAGTATGACAACTTCAGGCCGGATGTGCCAACTCGAATCGCCACAAAGCTTTCTGTTGGCCGCCGGGAGTCCCCACAAGAACGCGGTCACTTCCTGCAAGCTCCAGCCAAAGGCTCCCATCGATGAGCCGGGTTGAGCATTCCCCTTCCGCGACTCGACACACCTCGCCACGCCCCCCCGAAACGGGCCCTTCATACTCCAGATATTCGCGGCGATGATCGGCGATCCGCTCCGCCACAAACCCTGACGCGACAAGCGGATCGGTTCCATCCGCGAGGCGGAACGACATCAGCCCCTCGCTCCCCGCCCCCCCCGCCCGCCCCGCCTCCCCCAGCACCGCGGGCGGCTCCAGCAGCCAGTCCAGGTGCGCTGGTCCATCCGGCAGCACATGTCGAAGAAGTACCCAACGCTGCATGGCCGATGGTACCTTCTGCTGTAACCGGGCGGCAAATCGCGATACACTTGCCGCCTCCCCTCCCACTGCTTTACTCCCCCGCATTCCGGGGCCATCCAACGGAGTTGTTCCCATGTCGATCCGCCTGTTCTCTCTGGTCTGTCTGCTCCTTGCCGCGATCTCGCTGGGCGGCTGCAACATGCAGCGGTCTCTTCTGGCGGTTCGTCAATCGGGCGATGCCCACTTCGCGCGCGGCGAGTATGCCGAGGCGCAGGCGGATTACGAGGAGTATCTGGGCCGCAGCCCCGCGCGGCCGGAAGTCCACCTGATGCTCGGCCGCACCTTGCTCGCCCAGGGCCGCACAGGCCCCGCGCGCGAGCAGCTCCTACTGGCCAATCGCCTGACTCCCGAGAACGATGAGGTGTTCGCCCACGTCTGCGAGGGTCTCTATCAGGACAAGCAGTACGAGGAACTCAACCGTCTCCTCCGCGCCCGCACCATCGATCGCGGCCGCATGCAGGACTGGGTCCTGCTCTCGGAGTACTCGCAGAAGCAGGGCGACATGGATGAGGCGCAGCGGGCTTTGCTGACCGCCGCGCGTGTCGATGGCGGGATGTCGATCGAGCCGCAGCTCGGCCTTGCGAAGGTGTACATGGCCGCGGGCGACAAGACGCGTGCGATCGAGCGGCTCCGCATGGCGTACTTCATCGATCGCCAGAACGGCGAGATCGCTCAGCTCGCGACGAGCATGGGCGAGATCGTCGGGCCATCCTTCGGCACACCCCCCACCGAGAGGCCCTTCGCGCCGACTCCCTCGGCAACGGTCTCGGAAGTACCCACGCAGGGCCGCTGAAAAACCAGCACAACTCAGCCGCATTGGACCAATGCAGCGGGCCCGTGCCTGCTGCATTGTTCATTTGCGCTTCCCTTTGCTCTTCCGCCGCGCTGACCCCGCCGAAGCTTCCAGCCGCTTACGAGCCCGTGCAAGTTCCTCCCGCTGCGCCGCATCAACACTGGGGAATCGCAGGTCAAGCGACCGGATCGTGTGGGCAACGATCGCCGAGATCATCGCGCGCATCACCCACTTATGGTCGGCGGGGATGATGTGCCAGGGCGCCCACGGCGTGCTGGTCGCGCCGATCGCTTCTTCATACGCCTGCATGTAGTCGTCCCACCGGTCGCGCGTATCAAGGTCCGCGGCGTTGAACTTCCAGTTTTTGTGCGGGTCATCCAGCCGCTCCAGCAGCCGCGTGCGCTGCTCCTCCTTGCTCACGTTCAGGAAGAACTTCAGGATCACGGTGCCGTTGCGCGCCAGGTGCCGCTCAAACGCGTTGATATCCTGGTATCGCTGCTCCCAGAGATTTGCCCCAGCGTCAGCCGCGGCCGAATCCCGCGAGAGCTTGCGGTCATCGAGCAGCTCGGGGTGTACGCGGACGATCAATACATCCTCGTAGTGCGAACGGTTGAAGATCCCGATCATGCCGCGCTCGGGCACCGCCTTCATGTTGCGCCACAGAAATGGGCGGTCGAGTTCCTCCGACGTCGGTGCCTTGAAGCTCGTCACCTCGCACCCGGCGGGGTTCAGGCCGGAGGTCACGTGCTTGATTGTTCCATCCTTGCCCGCGGCATCCATCGCCTGGAAAATCACCAGCACCGCGTGCGTGTCGCTCGCCCAGAGAAGCTCCTGCGCATCGGCGAGTTCCTCGACGTTCTGCTTCAGGACTTCCTTCGCGCGGTCCTTGACCTCATCGGCCTCAAGAGCCTGCAGCGCCTTCCCGGCCTTGCCCTTGGGCTGTCTCTTATACACATCTCCGAGCCCACGAGACTAAGGCGAATCTCGTATGCCGTCTTCTGCTTGAAA
>ENA-ORBV01004331-ORBV01004331.1-microbial-mat-metagenome-genome-assembly--contig:-NODE-4331-length-27362-cov-5.856258_pt1 | contig 27362 bp, 15 predicted proteins | sample MGYA00237777_ERZ505514 | MGnify/ENA primary metagenome ERZ505514 (study PRJEB26160, sample SAMN06269048) | microbial mat metagenome | isolation source: Oligotrophic lake microbial mat | place...
CGAGATTCGCCTTAGTCTCGTGGGCTCGGAGATGTGTATAAGAGACAGGTATAAATACAAAACATAAACTTCAAGTACGTACAGTGGCGCCAGATGCGAGACACTCTTGATTTGTTCCAATTCTTTGTCGTTGACTTGCACGGAACTGGTAAAGATGGTTCCTCCATGAACGACACGATGACCAATGGCAACAAGATGTTCCAGCATGTTTTCTTGTTTCAAATACGTCATGACATGTCCCAAGGCGGCTTCATGACTCATATTGGACTCGGACACAGAAGTAGCATTGGGGAAGTGCAAGATACCACCGGCGGTTCCCAATCGTTCGCCCAAAAAGTGACACAAGTGCTTGGAATCGCCTTCCAATAAGGAAGCCTTGAGGGAGGAGGATCCCGCATTGAGGGCCAAAATGAATTTCTTTGCCATGATGAAACTGTTGTTCCAAAAAACGTGGTTGCCTCTTGTTTTCTTTTTCTTTTGTCGTTGTCGTCGGATGGAGTTGATTCGAAGTAGTGACTTGTCTTTTTGTGGTACTGTATACTAGTAAGTATTTGTCGCGTCGGATGGAGTTGATTCGAAGTAGTGACTTGTCTTTTTGTGGTACTGTATACTAGTAAGTATTTGTCGCGATAATGTGCAATGAGTCTTTGTCGGGTAATTGAGTATTTTGGTTTGGCTTGGCGGTTTTATGGATTGTGGGGTGGTAGTTAAATGACCGATGAAAATAAAAGTCCTTCGGATTGGGGTTCCCTTCCGTTTTGAGTTTTCGATGCGAACTGATTACTACCCCAAGCAAATCATTTTCCAAAGAAATCTGACAGACCTAAAGACAAAAGATTCACCCGTTATATATGGGGTACAGGGTCATTGAGGTATAGATAGGGCATTTTACAAAAAACTTATGGAGCCACTCTGCGTACTATTTCCAAATGGAGTCATTTGAATTTGATTGGCTACAATTGTACCGACGTCTTCGCCATGAGTTTCTTCTTTGGCTTTCTGTTTCACTCCACAACCAGCAGGCAACAACGACCGCATTTTTTTCAACAACTAACAATCCTACAGTAATAGTAAACCTAGTACATGTAGGACACCTCTACTAGCTAGCTAGCCCAAGCCACTGACTCCATTGAATCCATTGCAACGTCGACGAAAGACTTTTCTTTTGTGGTCGGTGGTGGAGAGCGAAGGAAAATTGAGTGCGAGTTCCTAACAAGCAAGCGAGCGAGCGAGCGAGCAGCAGCAATGATGATGGGAGTTTGGTGTTTGCTCTCGTTATTGCCAGTACTACAAATACTACTAGTACTGGATGTGGAGGCTTTTGTGGGGCACTCCCCGACTCACCACCAAATTAATAAGAATCCGATTTTGCCACAATCGACGTCCTTTTCCAAAAGAATGCAAACCAAGAATACCGCCTTCTCGTTAAAGGCGGCGGCCATGGAAATTCGAAACAATGAAACCACTACGAGCAAACGTACTACCACTAAGCCAATAAGCAGCAAACGTAGTGATGAAAATGTGGTCAAAGTGACTGGCAGTACGACTAGTAGCAGCACTACTACAACGGCGGCCACGACCAAAAAGTTCAACAACAACAACAAGTCCAACAACAATGACGACGACGACAACAACCATCACAAGGACAACAACCAATTTGAACAAAGCCTGCAAAATGACAAATTTTTGAAACGCAATCAACATTGGATTGTCTTGGTCGACGATGAAGAAGCGATTCGACTTGCCGTGGGAGACTTTTTATACGATCAAGGATATCAAGTCACCGCCTGTGCTGATGCCGATGCCTTTTTGGACATTTGTCAACAGAGTCCAAGCAGCAGCAGTACGACCCAAACCAACAATCCACTGCAAAGTGTCCCCGATGTTATCGTCAGTGATGTTCGCATGCCAGGAAAAGACGGTCTGGAATTGCTTGGCTTGATTCGAGCGGATGAACGTCTCTGTCGTGTTCCCGTCATTTTACTGACCGCCAAGGGATTGACGGCGGATCGGATTGCCGGATACAAGGCGGGAGCCAATGTCTATTTGCCCAAACCCTTTGCCCCCGAAGAATTATTGGCCATTTTGGACAATTGCATTTTGAGACGCCAGCAAATGACGATTCATCAAAAAGGATCGCTCATGGACTTGAAACAAGAAATGGCCGACATTAAAGCCATTATGAAACGAAATTCCGACAAGGTCGTCCAACGAACCGACGTGTATTTGACACTGGCCGAACGAGAAGTATTGGAACTTGTTTGCAAAGGATTGACCAACAAAGAAGTGGCCGCCCAGCGAGGTAGAAGTTTACTGGGAGTGAATCGAATGATTCAAAAATTGTACAAGCAAACACAAACCGAAACGCGAACCGAGTTGGTGCGATGGGCCATCAAGACGGGACATGTATCCAAACGCTAACTAATAGCTTTGATTAAGCAAAAAGTGTCTCAACGTCAGCGCCATTCTACTCGAGGGAACGGAGAGAAAGCATAATGGCACTGCCTCATGTGCAACAATGGAGGGACAACAGCATTGGCTCGGCTACCATTTGGGACCAGCAACGATATTGCAATCCGTTTTTTGCTTCTTCTTTTTCTTGGCACACGCCACCTCGTAGTGCGAGTTTGGCCGGAACAAGCCTGCTTGGCCGCCGCTGGAGGCCCCGGTTGGAGATTGGTTGTGGATACCGAACACAAATTCCATTCTTGGACATGTGGCATGGTCCGACATGAAAACCGATTGTACCACCAGTAACTACAAATACTATTCAACAATGCCATCATCACTTTAATCGACAAGCTTTCCGTTGGAATCTGCCATTCTTTTTCGATGAACGATGTTGCGAAGCGTTCGCCATCAGGTATATACAACACCAACACTGTCAATATAACGTGAAGTTCGGTTTGGTTTGTACGTCGCAGGAACAACCAAACCACAGGCAATAACCGGAACAGGAGTTGTACAAATGTAAAAACTATGACAGCTTTGGTGTAACTGGCATGATCTACATGTATATATTTTTATTGTTTTTTGTTGGGTGTTCTAGACTGTGGGTAACTCGTGGTCAGCGATTTCTGGTGCCGGTTCCCATATGAATGCCATCTGTGGGCAACTCGCAATTCAGCGATTTTTTGTGGATGGTCCTAATATGCATGCCATTTGCGTTTGTGTGTATATATTAATACGAATGATAATGATAGTAGCGAGTGCGCTGTACTTCCTTCACATGCAGAGGTTTGCCTTCCTAAGGAGTAAGTCCATCCAAGCCGTCAAAGTCATGGGGGTCGCGGATAATGCGCTCGGGGATGAGATCAATACCAGCTTCGAGTGCTTGTTTGAAGTGCTCATCGTGCCAAAGACCAGTCTGCACCTGACCAATATGACCCATGCGCAGTAGGAGCATCAAGAGACGAGAAATTCCAATGCCGCCTCCGTACGAATAGGGCAACTTTTCTTCCAAGACTGCCTTTTGAAAATCAAGTTCCGTCTCATGCAAAGCATCACGATGCTCGAGCTGCTTCAACAAAGCCTCCTTGTCCACACGGATACCTCCACTGCTGAGTTCGTGACGGTATTCCGTCAAGGGGTGTTGCACCATAATGTCTCCCTGGTAGGCGAAGCCACGGAGCCAAGTTAGAAAACAAAAATACAATCAAACGCTGTGCCCATTCCACAAAACGTTTCAGAACTCACATTGAGGTTCCAATCATCATAGGATGGACTGCGCTGCTCCTCCGCGGGGCTTCCATCCGACATGGGCCATCCCATGCCCATGATAAAGATGGCTCCATATTTTTCGACAGCCTTGTTTTCACGTCCATGAATGGATTCATTGGGGAATTCGTCATGAAGCTGCTGGGCGGTCAAAAAATGGATTTCTTTGGGGAGGCGAATGCTGGCCGTGGGATGACCTGGAAGGAGAATGGATGGATATTTTTCCAAAATATAATCCTCCGCATCGGTAATAATGTTCCAAATGGTACGGATGTATGTTTTCAACTGCTCGATATTTCGTTGCTCCTTGGTGATGCGAATTTCAAAGTCCCCTAGTTGAATAATAAATAATTGGACGGCAAAAAGAATTGGAATCAGCGGCATTTTTAGAGCACATAAAGAAAATAGTTATCAAGGCAAGAGCGCTCAGCAGCTGCCCTGGAAACTTACATTGATCTGCTACAGCACTGTGCGTCACATCACCCTTGTAGCCTTTTCGGATCGAGGTGGAATCACAATAAATGCCTTCTCCAACTTGGCATCCCAGACGATGGAGCATAATTCGCTTCCACTTGGCCAAAGATTGCACCTGCACAAAACATAAGTGTAGTGAATTTTCCACAAACAAGAAAGTGAATCACCAGCAAATCGTATATTTTAAAACCAAAAAGAATCACTAGGATTAATAATGGAATCATAATAACATCTCACCACTTCACAGTCCATTTCATACGGACACTTTTCCTTGAGCATTTCCGGTGTGGGAACAATACCACGAGGGATGTGGCGATTGGGCACGGTGAAGCGAACAGCACTTTTGGATTCAGTGCCGTCGAGTTCGTCATTGACACCAGTGCCACGCAAAAATCCAATGGGCGCCGTGTGCTAGGAGATATTGCCATGAAATCAAAACAAAAGAATGTTTGTGAGTACACGATGTGAGAGATAAAGCCTCAGTGAATATACAAGGCTGCAGCGACGCTTTGGCACCAATATCATCGACGGCGTACCTTGATGACATTCAAGTCACTTTCGAGTCGATTCTCGACGAATTTCTTGACATCGACAATGGCCTTTTGAATTTCCATCCGAGACAACCTGTGAGATGCAATGGCAGGACGGTTGTAGAGAGGAGGAAACAACGAGTCGGGCATGTACTCCGTCTTCGCGACATCTTGGGTTTCCATGGTGGACGCCGGGAGGCGAAGCGTTGTCACCGATGTTTGCAGGGTGGGAACAAAGGCATTACCAACGCCACAGCACACTGCCAGAGTAAGCAAGTTGATGCGCATGGTGACTTGTGTGTTCTTTCTGAGATGTTTGCCTGGGCGGAGTCTTGAATTGATCGATTGTCTTTAGTGAAATCAGTTGAGCAAGAATTGACTTCTGTTTTTATGAAGACAACTGCAGTTGGACTGACTGGCTGATGGGGGCAAATATTTTTCAATGGTTGTCAGGTTTGGTTTGTAGGGACTTTAAGTAGATATATGTACTCCGAGGATTTGCTGTCTATCAGCACAACATGGAATCGAAGCCGTCCATCAAAGCTTGATGCCATCCAACTGTTGATTTGTTCCAGACTTGTCATTTGTGTTACGAGTGATATGACAACGGGTGTCTCGTTTGATGCGATCCATCTTTTTATAGCCTGTGTTCCGATAATAATGGGGCCTAAAATCAGAGTCTGAAGCTTCGCTTTGGGTTCGGGTAGCGCCCGGGTGGTTATAAAAAGGACCGCGCATTAGCTCCAAAACGGAAAATTTGAGTCTGACGTTTTTTTCCTCGATTGATGACGAAGAAAAGAATCATCAATCAATCAATGGGCCGCGAAGAAATCTCGCTCCATCTATCGGTCACCACCATACTAACCAACCAATCATCAATTGGATAGCCCACTTGCTATGATGGAGGAGCATCGTTGAGTTGGGTGTGTAACAACAGCAGACTACCACATACAACTGCAAATCCAAAACCAAATTTCATTTAGTTGCCAACGAACATGAAAATTGCTCTTTTGGTTGTACTTGTGCTCGCATTGACCATGACACAGCAGACCGTTGCCGCCTACCCCATTGGAACGCCTGGCACAGCTTGGGGTGCCAAAGAGAAAGCAGAGTGGCTCGCCTCACGAACCATTAAGCGGTCTTATCAAGAGGAAGTCGTCTCGAAACTCAACAACTTTGAGGGTTTTACCACGGAACAATATGGAAGTCTCAAAGTTGGCGAGGACAGAGAGTATCCCCTCTTTGTCTGCAAAAGCAACGATTGGAAAGCTGACAAACCATCGGTCTTGGTGACAGGAGGCGTCCATGGCTACGAAACCAGCGGCGTGCAAGGAGCCATTCTATTTTTGAATACCAAGGCCAAACAGTACAGCCAAATCTTTAACATTCTTGTGGCTCCCTGTGTCAGTCCTTGGGGGTATGAAGTTATTGAGCGTTGGAATTGCAAAGCTGTGGATCCCAACCGTTCCTTTAACCCCGAAGGAAAAGTTGTGGAGGGGAGATCCTTCAATCCTGAACCTGCCACGGACGAGTCTGCTGCTCTCATCGGTTACCTTAACACTCTAAACGTGGATCAATGGACTTGCCATTTGGATCTCCATGAAACTACCGATACTGATAAGACCGAGTTCCGCCCTGCCATGCGCGCTCGGGATGGCAAAATTTTGGAACTCAAAGATGACCAAACCGAAGCGGATCCCATTCCGGATGGCTTTTATTTGGTCAGTGACAGTACCAATCCTCAAACGGGCTGGCACAAGGCTATGATTGATGCCGTCCGAAAAGTGACACACATTGCCCCAACCGATCCAGATGGCACCATTATTGGAGAAAAGGTAGTCCAAGAAGGTGTGATTGAGATTCCGGAACCCCGAAGTTTGGGCCTTTGTGCCGGCGTGACCAATGCTGCCTATGCGGCCACTACCGAGGTGTATCCGGATTCGCCACAAGCCACACCCGAGCAATGCAATGAGGCGCAGGTCGCCTGCATCGATGCAGCACTACAATATGTTATGAAAGAAAAAAATCTACCGGGAGCTTCGGTCGAAGACCCACAAACCTGTGCGACACAAAAGTAAAACATTATTATTAACGTAGCCTACGGTTTAGGCTGGTAGATGCGCAAATGCAGCGAAGAAGGAAAATCTAAGTTTTATGCATTTTTTACTGAAAATTGTTCTGAATGCGTCTACTTTGGATTTGACGCGCATTGCGAAACGATGTTCGCCTGTCATTCTTGTTCGGTCTCACATGAGAATGCTAAGATTGGGGGTTGGGGGCAGCAGCTCTTTTGCGCTGTACCAGAGCGTAACCCTAGGTGTATTGAAAAACGAGCATAGCTTTGTCTCAATTTTCGTAGGTTGAAAATTGGGTTTCAATATACCATAGCATTCGTGGCGAATAGACAGAGGAAGGGCCAGTGTCTATGCGGAACACAATCCGTTGACACAGGATGATCCATCGCATTCTTCATGGCTCATGCAAAAATGACCTTGCTCCCAGCCAGCAACCCGCAGGGGAGAACAACCCGTGCCTATCAGCTTTGACAGTGCATCGTATGAAAAATGGGCCTTGTGGATACTGCTCTCTGTGGGAGATCTATTTGCATTGTCGTTCAATCCAACATAAGCTGCCACGTTATTCGAGTTTAGATCCAAAAGAATGCCATGGCCGACATGAACTCCAGAATTACTAAATCGCATGGGCCAATCGTCGTACGTCTTATCCATAGAATTGACGAATCGATAGTGTCTGTCCGGATTCACATCATTGCACACTGCTTTGATGGCACGGGGAGCTCCAAATGTAATGACATAGGGGTTGTATTGTCGTAAATCAACAGAGGCGACTACGGCAATCGACCCTCCCTGGGAGTGGCCACCAACAATGAGCTCTGAATTTTGGCTCATACACTCGTCCACTGCGGCCTTGTAGTCATCATAAAAAACAGAGTAAAAGGCCTTCCAAAATCCGCCGCGAAATGTACAATCTCCAACATCACGTGTGCCCCAATCAAAGAGCTGTGATACGTCCCAAGGGTTGGCAGCTACTGTGGCCGAAAACACAGTATAACAATAGCCACCCCTACTTGCAACCAGGGCTCTATCATCCCAATCTCTAAAGACTCGAAAGGTTTCAAAACCTGGGTTGTCGCTGTCGCACAACCCCTGATGCATACTGAAATCAATGAGTTCAGCCAAGGGTGAAAGCGCGTTGATGACTTGATCGGGGATAGCAAGACTGCCGCTGGTCTCTCCTATGCAGGCTTTTTCTCGTCGATGGTCTTGATCTGTATTAGTGGTCCCCGATATTCTTGATTGAACCACATCCCATTGCAGAGCCACTACTACCACGCCAAGAAGCGTTATTCGCCGAAGCTCCATTCCAGAATTGAAACGCGATGGTGTGCTACTAGCTAGTAATCTTACGAAACAACGTGTATGTTAACTTTCAATCATTTGTTTGTGTCAACTTCCGATGTCGTTGTCACTCTCAAAATATGACGAGCTGTCGAAGTTTGGTGGCCTGATGGCGAAAATGTGATGTAAAACATATTTACACAAATTTTCTTATGTTGAGAAGTATCATAGTGACTGATCGGGCCAAAAAGTGACCTAATAGTCGTCAAAAATGACTCGTGGGCTTTTTACTTAGTTATTTTGGACCAAAAAAATGAAAATTATTTGTTGTCGCTGTCGAAACTATTTGTCATGGCATTGATTGGCTTAAGTCGCCAATCGATTGCAAAAGATAGATAGCACAACAGCTGCCCTGCTTAGGACGCAGCACAACCAGTCACTAAGACTAGTTTACATTGTGACAGCTACGAGAACCAGCCAAATATGGATGGTTAGTCTGTCGGTTAGGATGTCGTTAGATACTTGTTCTTATCAGGTATGTAGCGATGGCTATTACGCGATGTGTGCTACAGTTCCTGTTCGGAGGCAATGACGACCAAGATTACAATTAAGAGGACTGTAGTCTGCTGACTAGCTAGCGAGAGCTTTCTTTCCCTAGCTACTAAGTACTAGCGGAGAAGATACTAGTTCATACCATTGGAACTCAAGCCAAACTACTTGCTAGCTAGCTAGCAAAGTTACCTGTGCGAATTACGAAGCCACATGTACCACACCGCTAGTTCTAGTCCTCTGGTGGCTGCAATTCTGGACAAGCAGTACACACAGGTTCGTGAAATCGATTTTACAGCAGGTGGTCGCGCCAAAAAAGAAACGCCGCGACCAAAAACCGTCCAGAAAGGCTAAAGTGACTGCACCAAATAAGGCGAGCGATGGCCGCGCGCACCGACTAATTATTTGCTACTAAATTTTAGATGCCAACTTTCAACATGTGCTTGAGGACGGACAACAATACAACAAGCGCCCCGTACCTAGCTTGTGAACACAACTGCAGCAAAGCCTGAAATCAAAAACCATTCGTTTGGTCAAGATACATGTGCATCAACTTACACATTCAAACAACAAAGAAAGCATCAAACGGCACGTTCGAAATCAACAACGATTAACAGAAACAGCACCGGCATCAGTATGGTGGAAACTCTAGTGATAGGAGTGGACAAAGGCAACTTAGAAACCGAAGCTTCCTGGCCCACAGATGATGCATCCACACAAACAGAATCATCGCCAGCACGAAATATTATTATAATGGTGGACAAAAGCATGGACACGGCTTCGGAAACCGAAGTCTCGTGGAATGACGATGATACTCCGTACGAACCAGTACAAACAAAGCATAACATGAAGCTAGACGCATGGGTCAAGGCAATGGCTTACGCCATGTTGATTTCCTTCATGGTTATTGTACCTACGGTTGTCATCACCGGAAAGAAGTACACGCAGTATAAAAATATCGCCCCCCAAGCAGTCTTGCACAACGATGGTGTGGAGCACAACGCCAGTAGCAGCGTCACCCCCACCACCACCCCCACCAGCAGCCGCACCTTCGCTCCATCCTTGACGTTGGCTCAAGAAGGATACTTTGGGTACGACCCGAATTTTGGGTACTACGACCCAAATTTCGGGTACAACCCAAATGAAACCAGTCAGTGTGATGGGCATGAACTTGACAGCGAAGGCGAACTTATGGATGTCTCTGCGATCTTCTTTTCGGAATCAACACTTGGAGACCCCGACAGCGATCCTATGGATCGTACTTTTGAAGTAGAGCCAAGCCATACCGTCTTAGATAATAAAGGCGTCATCTTCAATGTGGAAACGGTTGACAAGCCACATAGAGAAGATCTGACAAAGGATATTTTGACAAGCGGTGAAATAAAGGAAAGCGTCTTTAAAGAAGCTACGCAGTTCTACTTGAATAAAAAAGAGGGTGAACATGTGTCTGCAGTATCTTTGCCTCCTAATATCACCGTCGAAGTTACCAGTTTTACTGGAGGACCGCTTGTCTATGCTGGCGGTCAAGGCTTTTTGGCTTCCTGTATGATGGCGTTTGCACAGCACTTGCCACTAAGGTTGGCTCCGGATCATCTGTGGGCTGTGATTTCCCAAGGTTTTGCTCACCATGTTGATCGGCATGCGGTAGATCTGCGTTACCAGTTCGTGGACCACGAAGGCAAAATGGAGATCAGGATCCGAGAAGATTCTCTTGCTGTCCAAAGTTTAGCGATGCAGTGGGAGCAGCTCATTTTCCCCAAGTTCTCTCAAGCGATTTCCGAAAATCTAAACAATCAAGAAGTATACGAAACGTTGTCGGGAAGATTTTCCACTACGACTGCCACCACTCAAGCGGCATCGCAAATAGTCCTAATGGCTACTCTGAAAAACTTTTTTGAATATTCATTGGTCACTGCTTGCGGCATCCCCAAGATTCGCTTAGATGGCTCACGGGAAGATTGGGTGGATTTGAGGGACCGTGCTGCCAAGCTTGCCCAGTGGATGATGCCAGGTCATACCCATGGCGAGGTGTGGATAAAGGACATTGTTGTGCCAATTCTTGATCAGTTTATCGATGCCTATGATGGCAAAGTGAACTACTGTTTTTGGCAAACAATGGTCAAGTTCCGGAGGACAGGCAGTGGGTCCGGTTCTTTCGACTTTCTCAGTGGTTGGCTCCCAACCCTCTTTCCATACTTGAGCAAAGATGGTGGTAAAACTGAACCCAATCCCTATTTGCGAACCTGGCAGGAAAGTGTATCTTCTCTGCAGATGGGAGCGCAACCCAACGAGATTCCAAGTCAGCTTGCATCTGTGCCGGTCAAGTGGGAGTTCTTTGGCGGCGTATCCAACTTGCATTTTCATTCTGGATTTCGAGGTGTAACACAAGAACCGGACGGAACCTTATCGCCAGTCATTGGTTGGTATGTGACGGGCGATCCCAAATGAGAACGTAATGAGAATACCTGTACATTACGCTTGGTACGGTAGGGGTTACAGCCTTCCCGGTGTACCTACAATTTTGGAAGCGCCAATTCAACTGGTGTGTAAACAACGATGTTTCCTGGCTGCAGCGAAGTAAATCATCAGAGAGGGAAATCTGGTTGGCATTTACTTGGGTAGAAGCAGTGTCATGCTTGAGTATCATAGATATGTGTCTACATTTCATAGCTGTATAGTACCCTCAAAACGGGGAAAGCAAGTGTATAATTGAAAAATAAATTGAAAGTCAAACGATGATGCCTACGAACAAGTCAGAATTTGTATTTGACTCGGTCCAGTGCTTGTTTTCCTTCCGAAGGAATCGACCCAGGGGAAGCTTTTCAGAAAGCTTTCGAGTTTAGAAGGAAATTTTGCGGCGCGCTCAGCATCATAACCAGGTGGAACCTGTTCGATCGATAGCACTGGTCGGTAGTCGCAGCTGACGAACCTGACTTGACATGATGGTAGTCATCCTAGCTACAGGGCATACTGGATGCAAAATTAATGTTGCGGCATTTGTGTTTGCATCAAGGGACGAGCCATACAGTATCCACCGAGCTACTACATTAGTAGGTAGACTAGCAAGAGCTTCCTCCTGCAAGTTCAGAGAATAGGAAGCAGCGTCAGTATTCTCCAGTAAGACCAAGTCAAGAGTAGCTAGATGGCTTCGTAACAGGTGATCACAGCGCAGTCCAGGATTCCAAAGTGGGTGTGAGTGACGGCACTTATCCGTTTAATCAATTCCAGAACAGTTTGGAAGTCGCAACGAAATACTCAGTGCAATTATTTAAACGTATTCTACTAGCTAGCTAGTAGCTAGATAGCTAGCTACGGTAGTACTACTGGTACGTGATCACAGTGCAGTTTGTGATCACTGATTAATTTTCACCGTACATGAACATCAATCCCGGTTGCCGGTTCGTAAACTTGTCGCAACAAGAATTTGGAGTTCTTGGGAAAGTCAAGTTCAAGCTGTAGATAGATCTGTCGGCATGTGACGAAAGGCTACTAGCTAGCTGTAGAAAGTTGTTTGGGGGTTGCCACTGGTGATGACACAGTTAGTACAAGTAGGCACTTACCGTCGAAGAACCGAATGACGCCATTATCTTCTACTACTATAGTAGCGGTACTTGTAGTAGCTATCTACGTGCCGGCAGCGAGTAGATATTACATATGGTGGTCGCAGCAGCTAATAGTTCGTTACTGTTCATTAGCAAGTTCTGTCTGCCGTGATGGGAGGTTTGATAAATAGAAACATTCCGGTCATTCTCGAAGGAAAGCGCCCCTGGACTTCACACTGTATATTTACTTAGCTGGTGCGAGTACATGGCATCGATCAACTTTCACATTCATATACCTGCAACATCCTTCACCCATCCCTTCATAAAATTCTTCATCACGACATAATTCAAAAGATTCTGTCAAGGAAATTCAGTAAACGAAAAGAAAGTCAGAGTAACTCAGAACCATGTACTCAGAAACAGCAAACGAGCAATCCTCACGATGGGGGGAAACAACATTGGTACCAGCTTTTCCGCTTTCCGTCTGCATTTGTGTTCCTCCGAAACAGCCTCGACACACGAGAGATAGCTCCTCAGGTGGTGATCAAGCATTGGCAATGCCTGCTTTCGACCGATGGAACTCGGGAAGTTCTTTGATGGGTTCATGCTCAGCGCTCAGTTCAAGCGTCGTACGCAAACGTCGAACCTCAGAAAGCAAGCACAATGATCGCTGGGTATCCACTGTCGGACAAGAGTCGTTGAGGAGGCAGCGTGTGGAAAGCCAATTGATGCTGCTTTCGAAGCCTTCCTCGCCTCCAAGAAAACCCCATCGAAGAATGCCTTCTATCGACCGCTGGGACTCAGGAAGCTCCTTGAATAATGGAAGCTCTGGCATTTGCACTTTGTAACTAGCAAATCATAATGCACAAATATAGAGAATGTACATATTATTAAACACAAGGATATTCTTTTACTCCGCTTGCATTTCTAGTTTCTACCTAAGATTCGGCTGGAAGCTGATCGTTCAAACCAATTGTTCCTCCTTGTGTACGAAAATGGGCAATGGGCAGGACATATCTGGGACATACTTCCCCCAGCCATATATCCAGCAAATCAAATAGTCACGGTGACCAAAGTGAAATGCCATGTAACCAGCAAATCAAATAGTCACGGTGACCAAAGTGAGATTAGTTTCGTACATTGCCCAACCCAGACTACTATTCAGATTCACGCCGGTTGCACCGTTACATATCGTTCACGCAACTGGATAGACAGTCCCAGGCATGACGAGTGTATCACTTTCGTCGTGGTAGCTCGCAAACACGCGAGTTGTGTTGCTTCTTAGCTGAACACCTTCGCCCTTGTTCTGTACTCGCGACGATCGCCACGCCGGTTCCTTGGAGCAATCGTATCAACTGGTACTTTTTGAGACGCTCGTGGTCATGTTGTCCCTGTGGATGATTCAAATTCCCAAATTCACAGGCATACCATGGCTTTCCGGGAGGACATTCACCTGCAAAACCAGAAGTTTCCTTGCCAGGTTTTTTGTTATCATCACAGCAAACGTCCGGGTGCAATTTCAAAGCGTCTATGGGTTTGGCGTCCCAGAAATCTCCCTTTCGAGCAATCACAGCTGTACGATCGGCATCGCTGTGAGTCTGAATATCAAATTCGGAAGGGAGCGACAGCAAACGATGCGGTACCACGACCATGCCACTATCGACCTGTTCCTTGATGCCTTCCAGCACCAAGTGTCGCGTATTGAGAACGTTATCTGCTTCCGTGAGGAATATGTATTGCCAATACGAATATGAATGATCCCCTAGCCATTCTTTGACATAAGTCTGTTCTTCGGGTGATGCCTGGCCCGGATTGTTTTGGAGTTGACCAGCAAGATCAAAAGCACGACGCAATCCCAACAAGGCAGCTTTCGGTACATTATGCTTATGGCCCTCGAGGGGTACAGATGGGACTTCCACTGCTACTTTGATGAATTTCATTTCCAAGGGAGGAGCTTTACTGGGTTGTTGTTTTTCTTGTTCTGAATTCAGTAAACGAAAGGATTCTTGAGCAATTTTGTCGCCTTCCTCTTCCATCCCAACCACTACGACACGTCCAAATCCAGCCCGTCGTACAGATTCCATAGAAGCCGCCAGTAACACGGAATTGACTTTAAACACCTTTTCTGGAGAAGCCCCTTCTGACGTGTAACTCTCAAAGGGGATGATGGCCAATGTTTGTTTCAAGGCAGGGTCGCTGCGCATCGGGTATTTGACTCCCTTGGCAAGATATTCTTGCAATTTGGTCGTGAAAACATTGTAGGGGACATCTCGTTCCCCGAATACTCCCACAATATCCAGCCAATTAGAGAAATGTTCCACACTGCAAGAAGGAAACCAAACCCAAGATAGTAAAGTCATTAGAACGCGAAAATTAGTGTGAATTCCACAAATCTCCCAATAAAAGACGGAGGAGAAAAAAGACCACAAAATAAACGCACCTAAAATCCAACCAATCCACTGTCATGCGCAATTTGGAAAATTTCTTGGCACCACCTGGTGTTGTATCTTCGTCTTCGTAGGTCAACTGGGCCGCTGCTTCCCATGTTTGAATGGCCTCCAAATTATTAGGTTTCATACGAGCCAAAAAGTGGTCGGTCTTTACCAGCCAACTGCCCGAGTTACCGTCCTCATGAGATAGTTGCGAGTCGTCCAAAAAGAAACATTGTCGGGAGGGAAGGGGGGCTTCGGTGCGGGGCCCTACAATTCGTCCGGTTTGTTCCGCTTCAATGACTTGGTACACGTCCCAGGAAGGATCATACAAGCGCTTTTTGGGTGGAGGAGGTTGTCGCTTTTGTTTCAAATATGACCTTGTACCTGTGACATCCGTAGCAGTGGCGGTTCTTCTTTCGATGGGTGGAGAGGATTCCAACAGGGTTTCATTCAAATCTGGTGGTGTCACCTCTTGGACCCTGCAAAAAACGAAAAACATGGAAAGGCCGACAAGAATTCCCAGAAACACTTCCTGTAGTCGGGTTTGGCTCCAAAGACCACCGCCATCGCTGCCTCCATTATTATTATTTGGTACGCTCTTCACCATTTTCCTCTCTTTTTGATCTCGTTTTGTTGATTTTGTTGTGTTTGGTACCGACGTGTTGATCTATTGTACTAAAAGCTACTACTCCGAATAGCTAGCTTTGTCCGTACGGAAGAGAAAATGAAGTTTGCCAGATGTTTTGACTTCAGTTTATCGAGAAATTAAACCATGCCAGTCATAATTATTCACCAGGTGCCTTGAAACGCCAGAACGAGGCTCAACTGTGCGACTTCATCTGTTTGCTGCTCGACCTTTCATGGTCATGGAATCAACATGGTAGGGCTGGGGCTAGGTCAAGCAGCTCCTTGTGTCACTGTTGCTACTTAACTGTGATGGAGAAAGGTGCTCTCAAGAGTAGCATGGGGTTCACCTTTTGCACCAAAAACATGCTCTCTTCCTGTTGCCTAGGTCACCATGTGTGAGCCATTTCCCTATGATCTTGTCCTTGCTGTGACAGCACAAAAAGCTCAATGTTTCACAATTCAACGTGTTTTTCCGGCACAGCCGACATCATGTCGCATGCTGCCATTTTTGTGCCAAAATCTCGTGTTGCTTGTGTTGCTGACATGAACCGCATGATTTTTCTGGGACCTGCAAAGCTCAAAAGTGGCAACACATGTCTTCCTCCACTTTGATCACAAAATCTCCTCGCTTCACATTTTGTGCACGTGTGTTTGATCTGAAGATTGAGGCTCATTCTCAGAACTCATGGCCAGCATGTCCTGAAATTTTTCAAGTACAGTGTTTGAACCATCTTGACTTGCCTCTGCCTGTGGGGACCTGCATGAAACTGTGTGCGCTGGATGACCGCTGTTGCCTTGGGGTGAAGAATTTGTCAGACATCTCTGGCGTCAACATTTGCAGCCTGATGTTTCACCCAAGTGTGCAGTCGTCTTGTTCAGATTGTGACAGATAACCATTTGTTAAATTTACATCCTAACTTATCTTGTACATGTAGCAACACAGCATTCCGTGCACTTTCCAAACAAACATTCTGCCCTGCTACTCAGAGCAGTGCACTGCAGTGCAGACGAGAGAGTTTGGATGCCTTGAATATTTGCGTTTATGCCAGCGAATGCCGAAACTCAAGCGGGCCCGCCCTTCTGCTGGTCCCAAAACCAATAGAAACCAGGGCGGCCGTTTTCAATTTTTGCTGGTTTGTCTGTTGGTGCCTGGATCATTTTCATGATTCGCGCAACGTTGACCCCATCGCTGGCTACTCAACTGTAGCTAGCTATCTAGGTACAATTGTAGTAGATAGATTGATACTAACTCTTCCGTACTGGTAGCTAAATAAGCTAATACACAAGTAGTAGCAAGCACATTCACGGTAGCTGGCTACTACCTAGTAGCTAGATAGCTTATTATGCAATTGAAAAGAGCACCCGAGTGAACGGATCAAAACAAGCATGAATCTTTCCAATGCAGAAGAGGGCGGCGAGGTAAATGTCCCTCCAAAAGATGATGTGCAGGACGGCAGCAGAGTGGCCTCTGCTGCTCCAGGATTAACAGTATCGGGCATGATGATCCTTTCTTCTTCTACAGAAGATGTTGTACAGGCCAATGTCCCTCCAAAAGATGATGTTCAAGACGGCAGCAAAGTGGTGATTGATTTAGCTCCAGGAGCAATTGGTGGTGAAGTTAGTAATGTCCCTCCAAAAGTTGATCAGGAGGACATCAAAGTGGTGAATGATTTAGCATCAGGCACGAGCCTTTCTTCTCATACAGAAGATTCTGCTGAGGATAATGTTCCTCCAAAAGTTGATCAGGAGGACATCAAAGTGGTGAATGATTTAGCATCGGGCACGAGCCTTTCTTCTCATACAGAAGATTCTGCTGAGGATAATGTTCCTCCGAAAGATGTTCAGGAGGACATCAATGGGGTGAATGATTTAGCATGGGGCACGAGCCTTTCTTCTCATCCAGAAGATTCTGCTGAGGATAATGTTCCTCCAACAGATTTTCAGGAGGACGGCAAACTGGTGGTTGACTTGGCCTCGTCTCCAGAAGCAACAACATCGTACATGCTCCTTTCTACTGCAGAAGATGGTGGTGAGGTTAGTAATGTCTCTCCAAATGATGTTCAGGAGGACAGCAGCGTGGTGATTGATTCAGAATCTACTCCTGTGAGTGCTCCGGGAGCAGTATCGGAAACATCACGCAGCACACCAGGAAAACTTGTTTTTTCAAAGGCAACACCCAGAGCATCACGGCGTCGTAGTGGTGAGCCTACGAGTATTTTAGAACGAGAGGCGGCCATTGCGAATCGATCGGCCGGGATTCCTAGTCGCAGAAATAATGAAAACTCATTATCTGCTGTGGGTGCTACTAGAATTACTCCTGCTATCTTCACGACGTCGGAAACCACCTCTGCGGCTGTACATGTGGAGCACGCCAATCTGATTTCTGCTGTCGCCGTCGAACCGGAATTGGAGCGACAGCGGATCAGAGATGAAATGCTATCCGAAGCGGTCGTGGCCGAAGCAGTGGCGGATCCCGATATTAACCGAAACAGCTCAGATTCAGATGGTGAAGAACGACGACAGTCCACCAAACGAGAGCGGTGTTACATTTACTTTGGGGTTGCCATGGTCTTCGTTGCGGCAGCAGCAGTGACGGTGGTTGTACTTTTGTCGAGCAGCAAAGAAGAAAGTGGCACCATATCATCACCTTCTAGTTCATCACTGGGGGTATTTCCACCACCTTCATCCGTCCCATCCTTTATCGCTTCGTCGGCTCCCACGAGTGTGCCGTCCATCTCTCCTGTACCTTCTTCGGCGCCTACACCAAGATTCAAGTGCTTTGATGACACATTGGAACTCGCAAGTGCCGTAAGCCAATATCTACAAAACAGTCTACCTTCCTCAGATATTGCCATGTGGTATGGACACCCCATCGGTGACTGGTGTGTGGATCGGATCACAAGCTTTCGAGGGTTGTTTGACGTGGACGTGCGTCCCGAGGCGGTCAACTTTGTGGCCGATCTTTCCAATTGGAATACGTCCAGCGCCACGGACATGAACAGAATGTTCCATGGGGCGGAACAGTTTGATTCGGATTTGTCACAATGGGACGTATCGCGAGTCATTGATATGGGTCAAATGTTCAATGGAGCTGCTTCCTTTAAAGGAGGCAACCTGTCATCCTGGGACGTATCTAAAACACGCAATATGACAAAAATGTTTGGATGGGCACGCGTTTTTGAGGGAAAGAGCATTGCGCTGTGGAATGTATCGAAGGTCACGGATATGCGACACATGTTTAGGGAAGCCCGTTCCTTTGAAGGCGACTTGTTGTGGGATGTAGCCAAAGTTACCAATATGAATGCCATGTTCCGGAATGCCCAACTGTTTAAAGGGGAATCCGTGTCTACGTGGGATGTATCTAAAGTCGAAGACATGTGGGGTATATTTTCTTACACGCTGTTCCAAGGGGATGTATCTGCGTGGAATGTATCCAGTAACGAAGTCTTTGACTGGATGTTTCGGGAGTGCGCCAATTTTAGCAGTGACTTATCGGGCTGGAGAACACCTAGTGCCACAAATGCATGGGGCGTCTTTGCCGGTGCATCATCTTTCAACAGCGACCTCTCCTCTTGGGATGTGTCAAAAGTCTGCTGTATGGGATCTATCTTTGAGGGAGCGAGTTCATTTAATGGAAATGTTTCTACGTGGGATGTTTCAAGAATATCCATAAATATTCCAAACATGTTCCGTGGAGCCTCCTCATTCCGGCAGGACTTGTGCCCGTGGGGGCCCTTACTAACCAAGAAAGCTCCTGATGTCTCTGGCATGTTTGCTGATACCAATTGTGATACACAAGCAGACCCCAATTTCACTGTTACACCACCAGGACCATTCTGCGCTGCATGTTCCTAGCCATGTTTGAAGGAGCGTCAGGATTCACAAATGAGACTCTGGTGGGGTAGAAGACTTGAGGCGACCTTCAAGCAGCGATGAATAGTTGCTCAATTGTGAGGGGTTGGCGGAGGCAAGGTACTATATTTAGAAAATGAACTAACGACACACTGTGGACGTTAGTAATAAGAAGTACATCAATTCTGTTACGAGAGTTTATATTAAGAAGTCCAGCAAGTATGATGTGCGACAAGCGCGGAAGAGATAGGGATAGTTGAAGAAGACACCAGCTTGTTTGAACATCTATTGTACACACACAAAATAGTGTTTCTAAACACCCTGCACTGCAAGGTCCCCGCACACATTGCCAATGAATCCTGAATAAATTCAGGAAATCTTAATTTGTTGTGATGTCTGAATAAATGTTTACTAACCACCCCATCTGTTTTTGTGCAGATGGGAGGGAAACTCCAGGTGACAACAAAACAATCCCTTATTTCAAGAAAAAAAGAAAGTCCTGTACGTTCTACTAGTATTTTCTAACAGCAAACAAGAAAACAAAGGAAGCTGCGTCCAGACACCAATGGCAGAACTGCTCTTTTGTTAGTTGCTAATGTTAAATGCATAAACTGGGCCACTCATGGTGCTGTGACAGACAGTCTGTTTGCTAATTTCTTGGTCCAGTGTCAAGAAAATGAGAGACGGACAATTTCCTTAGTAGCCCACTTATTTTCAAATTATAACTGTAATTATAAAGGGCCTGAGAACATCCCGGGTGTTGCATCTTCGATTTTTTTATGTCTCTGGGGAGAAGCATGTTGGTTCTGCCGTCCCTTCCCGGCGTGAATTCTAGTTAGACTTGCATCTACAAAGCTAAAACTAGAATAGGCCCATTCAATCAGAGCGGGAGCAGAGAGCAAACATATTCGTTTCTATTGCAGTTTGTCTCAAAACGTCATAGTGTATAATGTGTATTTATGTTCGAGGATACTTGTGATAACCACGCCAAGAATCCATTCTGCTAGGGTAAAAATGGAAAGCTTTGCCCGAGTTTTCGATCCAGAATTGGGCATCTGTCGGGATTTCCAAACCAGAGTGGGGTGCCGGCACATGTAGCGGATGGTGATCCCGAGGTACTATTACCTGCAAAACCGACTTCCACGTTCGCTTGATGCTTGTTCGGTGAAATGACGCCTATAAAGTAGCATTCTGATGGGTCAAGGCATGCCTCGTGAGTTAGCAGCAATGCATTGTCACAGACCCGTTGAGTATCACAGCTCGGCAAGACGGTTCCGTTAACGGCAAGCCCCGAAGTATTGGCATCATGCAGTATCGTGTAATTTTTCGGGTCCCGGTCAACCACCATCGATACAATATATCGTATGAGTCCACAAGTCGCAATCATCGCATTAACTGGTTCGGTGCCTGCGGGGCAAGATGCACAATTGCCAAACGTCTCCTTTGCGACGAGGCCACTGAAAGTGCCCCGTCCGACATCTTCCCCATCTAAGAATAAAGCATATTGACCAGGTGCTTGCAATCCACGGTTTCTTTTATTCAATACCGTGAATTCGAAGCAAGAATCCCTATCGACGCAGACCTCCTCCATAATTGTAGCGTAGGTGTAATTCGCTGGGTATGAGTCTTGTTTGAACAGCACCTCGCCAGTGTTGTTGTTTTTGAGCTCCCAACTGATCTCCTCGGGTAACCTGTCTATGGTTAGCGAAATTCGCAACAGTGACTTATCCTGGCAGTCCTTTGGTCCAGGCAAAGAGTATACGGTCGTTATTCCGCCAATGCCGTCTTCCGGGGATCCAATTGCAAGCTGAGTGCCATCGGAAGACAAAGCAACAGGGTAGTGTATTAGTTCAAAAGGTTCTCCTACACGATCCCACTTCTCCAATTGCCACCTGAAAACTTGCACATCGATGCCAAGCCTGAATGCGATCATGGATCCATCATTCGAGAGTGCAATATTATTGTTTGCTACTGGGCGATCACTGTCAGTGCACGTGGTTGCGTCAAGCGGAGGCACTGACCGCGCCACCCACTTGTCTGTGTTATTTTGATTGGGCACTGGCGCACCGGTTGCGTTAACCCCTGCGCCGTCGCGCACGAGGATAGTCAAATCAAATTTATCACATCTGGAATTTCCAAACGCCACGGTCGAGCCATCTTGACTCACAGCCAAGGCAAGTTGATACGTGAAAGTATTAAAACCGTCCGCGGCAGCACTAGTTTCGTAAAAGAACTCAGCGTCGAATTCGTATTGCCTAGAAACTTCATTCCAGACCTCGACGCGAAAATATTCCTCCCGCACAACGATAAAACCTCCGGGGCCGACTTCAGATCTCTGACACTGCATCACAAGCTTTGCACCATCTCCACTCACCGCCATAGACATGACATCAAAGACTGTGCCATTTCTCGTGACATTGAAATCTGCCCGAACTTGGAACTCGCCTTCAACAGATTCATAAACAACGACCTGTGTAGGTGGCGATTCGTCCAGTGGAAATGACGATGTCGCCAGCACAGTGCCATCTTTAGATAGTGCAAAATAATATATCAACGGGAACTTTTGGCTCTCGGTGCAGACATCCCCGTCGCACTTATAGATGAACAAGTTGCGTTCGCCATCGTATATTGCGACCGTTAGAGGAGCGAGAAAGGACGGATTACTGCGAGAGTCCGGGTTCGCAACATAGCACATTGGTGAGCAATGGCTGGATTCACCGCCACCAGATACAATCATCAACATAAAGAATACAAACATTGGGGAAACATCATTTTCTACGAAATTCATCTCTCGCCGTGGTCCTTGCTTACCTGACAACGTTATATTTGCCCGAGGATAGGGCCACAGTCTTCCCAAATCTACTTTCAGGCAAACCCGAAAGGGTATATCTGAGAACCCATGCTGACCCAACTTTGTCGTAGACACGAACACGATCTATGACGAAGAGGGAAAAACTCCTGAGCAAGGACTGACTCGTAATCATTTTACGGACAGTATTCATCATTCATACATTGAATCACTTCCTGCCATATTTCACTCCTCCCTCGACCAAATCTACTGTCACATCGCTATACGGACTTACCTTGCAACAATTCCGACACCACAAGTGAGCGCATCGCAAGGTCCACGGCAAAACCAGAGTAGGAACCAGCATCTCCATCTAGTGAATAGTGCTGCCATTGCTCACTCGGCAGATGGCAAGAGTAATATCCCCTGCTGACGTAACCTTTTTCTTCGGCGCCGCAAAAGTATTCCGGGGTGCTTACGCAGGAATTCTCGCAACAATCGCCTCCATCATATTTGAACTGCGGCGTATTGAAAAACGTATCGCAGTGGCCGTTCTTTACAGGGGGGACCTCGCAAAGTTTCCCGAAGGAATCAGTGGAGCACTGGCATTCACCTTCATTGCAAATGCCGTCATATAAGCAAGGGTTGGCATCCCCATCACAGACGCGACACAGAAATTCTGCATCCACCTGCTTCCCAAATGCCTGATTCTCGCCGTCCGGGGTTCTTTCGGCGGCTTCTGCCCGATACCACAAAAACCCAACCGGGGAACTCGAATCCTGGTATGTAGTTGCATCCATATTGTCACTGAGAAAAGCAACAGACAAGTCATCGAAATATCCTTTGTATCCGTGAAACACATATTTAAAAAAGTTTCCGATTTCATCTCCCACTGCGGGAAAAGCGCCTCCTCCGAGCTCACCTAGCTCATCATCGCTAACTTTTCCACCATGGGGCAAAAAATCCGACGCGGTCAAGGCCCAACGCCTCCCTGTGAACATAACTGCATCATACTCTCCGTTATCGTACTCGTGAATGTAAACAGGTCGATGATACGCCTCGACCAGTTCACCATTTTCCAATTCAACAGTTTCAAAATCTGAAGCCCAGTCTCTGGTGCTTGCGAAGTCGTCTGTCCGGGCGTCGATCGCCAGTGCAGAGCAGGGAGTGGTAAACTCGCACCGAAGACCATACCATCCCTGCTCGCATTCGCACACAGCATTACTGCAGGTACCACCCCCTCCACATTCATCGCTGTTCTCCTCGCCCTCGTTTTCACAGTCAAAACAAATCAAGCGTAACGGATCCAGAACCACTTCACGTGATGTGGCGTCCCGGACAAGCCACGGGTCTCCAACCGTCTCCAATATGTTGAACGTGTCAGTCTCCGGCGATTTAGCAACCCAGGCACAGGGATCATATTCTTCGTCTTCGAAGACCCAACGAAACGTCCAGGCTGAGAGATCATTACAGTACCCAAACATGCCTCTACCAGAAGACACAGTCTCCGTAGAGCGCCGTTCTAGGTACTGCACGCGTCGTTCCTGGAAAGGGACATATACGCCTGGAGATACCATATCATACAAGCCATTGAACGTTCCAAGGGCCGCGACAAAGTCATCTCCCATATTAACGAATATGGTGTCGCACAAATATTTTCCTGTGAGTTGGAATATCACAATTGTCAACCAACCAAAAAAGAAGAGCCCAAGAATCATCGAAAGTGACACCGTCTTCCAAGAGCGGCGAAGACACCCCGCACGCGACATTGGATCAACTTTGTAGTATTGCTTGCCAATGATTTGTGCGTCAAGCTTGCACCTTTTCCCCATGAAACCTTGTTTCGAGAGATAAAAGCAGAGTTCGTCAATGCTAGAGACAAATTCGACAGCTAAATGAGGAGAGAGAAACGCACAATTGTTCAGAACAAAAAATCACAAAGAAGCCGCTTGTTCACGCATCCATAAGACAGAGAGAAGAGTTAAAATACTGTACCTGTAAAGTTGAGCAATAAATCCACCACACTGGGTGCCGTAATGACCAGCACAAAGGTAACCAAAAGACCAATGCTTCCCGACACGGCTCGCGCGACGATCGACATATGGTACTTCCACGGCGACGTTTCCAAAAAGACCGTGTCGAAATCTTTGGTAAACCCGTCGCGAAACAGCGTCAAGGAGGTGCGCAAGTCTTGTTGGGTGATGACACTCACCAAGACGGCAATGAACTGCGTGCAACGCAATTGAGCACTGACATTGGCGGGAACACCAAATGCGTTTCCGGGTTCTCCTGCTGCGGCGAGATCCAAGAGGAGCAAAATAAAAACCACCATTTGAAGCGTAAAGATAGCAATGGCGGCGACAAAGGAGGAGGTGCATGTCTTGGCCATGATCATGAAACTGAACGAATCGTGGGGCAAGCATTTTTCTTTGGTTTCATCCGGTTTCGCAAATAACTTGGATTTCATCTTGACCATGAACGAACTTAACCGACGGCTCTTTCCGGTGTGAGATTCTGATTCTTCGTCGTCCTCGATTCCACAGCTTTTCCGCAAGCTGTTCATGATACGCTGGTCAATGCCATCGTCAGAGTCGAAGTCATCATAACTCTTGGTTTCTGGGTCCCCACGACCGTACATTTTTTGCAGCTTCTCCTCTAAGAGTCTCTCTTGCTCCGCCTGGTCTTCTGCTGCGGCGTCTGCTGGGTTCACGTCAGAGAACCTTACGTGTGTGTGAGTATCAGTGTTCTCGTTGCTGAAGTAACTACTGCTACTAGTGGCGGTGTTTCCCAGTAACGGAGCCGATCCCTCCTCGAAGACCATAAAGGCACTACTCATTTCGGTAGCACCCTCGCACACAATGGACATTCCACCCCCATGCGTTTCCTTCCATTTTTTGTACTCCGGATTGAGCTTCATCATGCCATTGACATTGAGGTACTTTTTGGGTGCCGGTACTGCGGGGACTGTAGTAGTAGTAGCGGGTGCTTCTGGCACTACTTGGGATGGCATCGTCGTCCCATTGGCTCCCGCCGCAGGAGTTTCCGCAGTGCCGTTGCCACTCACAGCATCAGCCGCAGCAGCAGCTTCTTTGCCGTCTTCTGAACCAACAGCTTTGTTCTTGAGCTCTGGTTTGCGTGTCATGCGCTGGCGGTTTGAGTCATTTGTGCTTTGCCGTAGCTGTTCTTCCAACTCTTTGATTCGCTGTTTGCGAACCACACTCGACGCATTGGATGCTTTGGAATTAAAGGAAAGATTGGAGCCGGCTTTGGCAATCTCTGGCCGTGTCTCCTTGGCCTTGTCTTTACCGTCTCTAAAACTCATGGGCATTTCATACTCAGACAACGACGAGGAAGAGGAGGACTTCGAAGCGGAGGAAAGGTCCGAAGAATCGTTTCCTATTACGCCACTACCATCAATGTCATCCACATCAATGATACGAAGAAGAGCACGACCTGTCGCCATGTTGTAGCTAACTGTCTTTTAATTCTATTCTGCTATGCTGCTAGTTTGACGGATCCAAAAGGAGCAGCAGTAAGTGATCTTTTAATCGTGTCGAGTGTTTTTCTTAGCAGTGATAGAAGTGGTACGATTATTAGCTAGCCAGCCAGCTAGCTAGTACTAGGTCTAGCTAGCTACTAGTAGCTATTACTGTAGCGACAGCTGTCACTCAACTGATTGATTGAGAGGGTAATGATGGCCGCGCTTCTACGGAATCTGCGGGTTCAAGATGACTGTACTCTAGAGTACTGTAGTACGGTATGAACAGGCGGTGAGTCTTCTTTCGTATTAGTATGCATGATACCTGTGCAGGCTGCAGTGCTACCAAGCAACGCGGTTGATTGCTTGTATTGTATTCTAGCTAGCTAGCTAGCTAGTACTAGTAGTCTACTGGTAGGAGGTTACAGTGTACTCGTACGTCGTACTAGCTAGCTAGTATGCACTTGACTAAGCAGTATTCGACTTGTACGACGTAACGGTTACCTACAAAACTAACGCACTACAGTACCCTTTACAGTACTCGTACGCTTTTTTCAAAAGGCGCGCTGCGCTCCCGCGAAGTTGGCACAAAACATGCGCCAAATTAATTCTTTGTACATTTGATTGCCAAGACTCACTACTCCTAGTATTTGGTACTGGCACGTCGTACTGGTACTCAATCCGGAAGTTGCCTCTTGCCTGTCCATCCGGTTTTTGGAGCAATAATTACAAAGTCAGATACCTCGTATTCATGACTGGAGTGTTTGCGGGTCCGGTGGGTCGACTGACGGCGATCGTTGTGACGCTTCCGACTCATTTTTCCCTCGAGAAGAAGATTTCTCGAAGCAATCAATGATGAATGAAGTCAAACGACAAACATCACTGACTGGTGGTGCACACGGCAACTAAAACATAAATACATCCAACACCGTGGCCATGATCGGCATAAATCAAAGATGCGCTTGTTGAAAAGTGCGACAGTACTACCCTTTGCTATATTCAGTACACGCTCTATAACTCACGCCTTTTCCCAAACACGGAGCAGGGAGCAACAACCACAAACCTACTAGCATGGAATCGTTTTGGGACCAGCGATATGGGGAGGACGACTTTGCTTATGGAACCGAACCGAACCAGTTTCTAAAGGATACTTTAACATCCCAAAAACTGTCAAAAGGAACATGCCTTTTACTGGCGGATGGCGAAGGCCGCAATGGTGTGTACATGGCCGAGTTGGGATTCGATGTCACGTCAGTGGATTTTTCGGCGGCCGGTATGGAAAAAGCCCAATCTCTGGCCGCGAGTCGCAATGTCAAAATTACCACACACGTGATGGATCTAGCCGACTATGATATGGGGACCGAACAATGGGACTGCATTGTTGGCATTTTTTGTCATTTTCCTCCCCCCGTTCGCGCCAAAGTATTGGCTCAAATTCCAGCGTCCTTAAAAGTTGGAGGATGCTTTGTTTTGGAATGTTATACTCCCGATCAAATTCAGTACAAAACAGGAGGTCCTCCCTCACCCGAACCCATGTACACGAAGAAAATGCTCGCCGATGCTTTGGGATCGCACCTGGAGGTGATTCGGAATGAGGAATTGGAACGAGATGTACAGGAAGGAAAATATCACACCGGCAAGGCAGCTGTAGTTCAATTCATTGGCAAAAAAGCGGCCTAAACGAAATCAGATCATTCATACTGAACATAACATTTTGGTATCTTCCCTTTATTTGACCAATATAAGCACTGTAGTCGTTCTGCTCAATTTGGCCTGAGCAGGGGTACTGGGGCACACAAAGAGGCAAAGGAACTAGCAGTTAGAAGAGGAGGGACTGTGAATATTAGTAGTGGCTTTAAAATGATGTCGCAGGATGTCGCCCTGTCGACCCCAGCAGCGTAGGAGTATTTATTCTTGGTTTATCTTGCATGCTTGATGTTCAATACCTGTCTCTTATACACATCTCCGAGCCCACGAGACTAAGGCGAATCTCGTATGCCGTCTTCTGCTTGAA
>ENA-ORBV01004335-ORBV01004335.1-microbial-mat-metagenome-genome-assembly--contig:-NODE-4335-length-27337-cov-12.388811_pt1 | contig 27337 bp, 45 predicted proteins | sample MGYA00237777_ERZ505514 | MGnify/ENA primary metagenome ERZ505514 (study PRJEB26160, sample SAMN06269048) | microbial mat metagenome | isolation source: Oligotrophic lake microbial mat | place...
TCATCTCTGATATAACTCCTATGGTAATTCAAGCTGACATTAAACTTGATAATGACCAGCAAGTAACTCGCACGGCACGATTCAAGATTGACCCGGCTGATTTACCCGAGGGATTCAATATCGAGACTGAGCGTATCTCGGTAAATGCCATTGTAGTCCAGAATGCAGTAAGAACGATTTATACACTTGGCCTCTTTACTCTGGACGTGGGCACTCTCCAATTTACTGATGCCGGTAATCCTCTTGATTTCTCTCTCGATCCAGTGCCGCCAAAGGTATATGAATTCTGGGACGTAGAAGGCTCCGATATGGGAACCCATCTACAAGAGGCAAAAGTACCCAGCCCATACACAATTGATGCTGGCATAAACTATATCACAGCAATTGAAAGTCTAATTGATACTGTATTATTCTATGACTTTACTGGTACGCTTCGTCCATTAAAGCATGTTTTCCCCGCGCAGACAGAAGTAACCCCATTTGATTACACATGGGGGCCGGGTACTCCTAAGTTGCAAATCATCAATGAAATGTTGATGGCGATTAACTGGTATCCAGCATGGGCAGACGAACGCGGAACTATTCGTTCAAGATTGCAGATACTTCCAAGCTCGGAGATTCCCGACATTGAGTATTCCACAGAACTAGAGCCGCGCATGATTGTCGCGCCCTTCTCTAAGTCAAAGGTTCGCAGTCAATTCCCGAATCAGGTTGTGGTACTCATAGATGATCCACGCAGAGCGCCCGAGTATTCGTTCCGAGAAAACTACGGAATACTTTCTTCAATCTCCGTAGTCAATGTTGACCCGAACCTTAAAGAGATTGATGGATCGAAAATGTTGGCCGCTACTGTAGCGAAAGACCTTGCCGACTTCACCCTAGGAGTTGCCAATGCAATGGCAAGTGAGGCATCATTGACTACAGATTTTGACCCGCGTCGAAAGGCCCATGAAACGTATCGTCTAACGATTTCCGGTGTGGAAAACGGTACTAAATGGAAAGTGTTTGGATGGTCAATATCCATGACAAATGGGTCAGTAATGATTCATAAGATTGGCAAGGCTGATATCATTAAAATTCAGGATGTAGTATCTTGACAAATATTCTAAAGAAAGCTCAGGACTTAGATACATCCGCGCATCGCCAAAGACATATGAGAGCAACTGTCGTTGACAATGATACCAATCAAGTATTCATTCGTAGGAATGGGTTCATCACACAGGACGGACAATCGTATCCTAAACTTTCTGGAGTGTCTGTGGTAGCTGACGACGAGGTTGCTATGGTTGATTTGACTGGTAACGGCGGTTGGATAATTCTCGGGAAAATAGTAAGGAATTAACATATGGATGCGTCTTCTATTACGGCTTTGTTCGCTGGGCTTGTAACCCTACTTAGTGCTGTAGTTGCGGCAATCGTAACTTTAACTAAGAAAACTGTAAATGAGATTAAAGTTGATGCCAAGAATACAGCAGCTATAAATTCGGTTAAATTAGAAGAAATTCATGTCTTAACAAATTCGGCGCTACAAGCTGAGAAAGATAGGGTTGCCAAATATGAAAAATTATTTGAAGAATCGAATGCATTAAATCTGCGAATGCAATCACATATCGATCATCTTGAAGCTAAAAAAATTGAAGAACTTTAAGTCTCACGGAGGATTAAATGATCTTCATTGATCGCTATCCAGTTCAAGGCCCAATAACACAAGCCTTTGGTGTACGTTCTATAACTGGCTCCATTCACTCCGGTGTGGACATTGCTTGTCAAGAAGGAACGCCAGTCCGTGCATGTGAAGATGGCGTTGTTTTTGACTTCACAAATTCATTGCAAGAATGGCCGAGAGGATCTGGTCAAATGGTTCGCGCCTACGGCGTCGGCGTCGCCCTCCGGCACGATCGGCAAGACACCCTCTTCTATAGCCTCTGCGCCCACCTTAAGCGCGCTGATGTGGCCGTGGGTGATACGGTGGTAGCAGGGCAGCTTATCGGCCTATCGGGCAGCACGGGCGTATCCACGGGCGGGCACGTACATTTCATGCTTTCAAAAGATCAATCAATGCAGAGCGGAACGGCAAATAATTTTGATCCAGACCTCGCATTAAAAGAAGGAGTTAAAGTGCAGACAGAAATTGATACAATAAAGCAACAAATTGTTGAACGCGAAAAGCTGCGAGAAATTGCTGGCGGCGATTACGACAATATGAATGCAATTTATTCTTTGTTAACTAGAAAAGGTTTTGTAATTCCAAATACTGCTGATGATCTGAATGGCGCATTAGTTCGACGTTTTGCGTTAATTGAATTAGCAGCAAGTAATAAGTATCATAATGCATATGAAGCATGGGTTAATAGTTAATGGACGGCAACACAACTATAGCAATCGTTACTGGAATTATCCTTCCGCCGATTCTTTCAGTTGCATATGGCTTAAAACTACCTGCAAATTATAAAGCTGTTATTACACTTATAATTGCAGCTATTTTAGGGTATCTTGTGCAAGTTTTTGACCACGGTGACTGGACTGTTAATCGTGATGAACTCGTAAAAAGTTTTGCCATTATCTACACAACTGCATCGGTAAGTCTTTCGACATTTTGGAAGCCGACTGGAATTGATAAGAACATTAACAAAAATATTATACCAGATGGACTTATTCCTTTTGCGCCAACAACCGATACAAAGAAGGTAGTGTAATGCCACAGTCAGCGGAGCGTTCTTTGCAAATGATTCGAGAGGCATTGGAGGGTGTTAATTCACCGTCTTCTCAGTCTTCGCCGTCGGCTGGATTTACGACTGCCAGAATTGTATTGAATTCAGCAAGCGCAGTTCTTATTTCAGCACCAAATGCAAACAAGAAAAGTATTAAAGTTCGCAACATGGATGCCACCATTGCTATCTATGTTGGTGAAGGTGCTGTTACATCATCAAATGGCTTCCCGCTTTTCGGCGCAACTGGCGGCGGTGAGTCTGTGGAAATCAGAACTATTCAGGGCATTTATGCTATCGCAGCATCAGGAACTCCATCGGTAGCAGTATTGACAGAACTTGGTGCATAATGCCATCGCCAGAATTTCGCTCGAAATCTGAGCTAATTGCTGAAAATTCTGCATCATTCACTGCAGTAGAGCCGAAAGGTTCCCAGCAAAATGATGTACTTATTGCGGTAACTTTAGTCGGATGCCCAGATGGATTTAATTCCTCAATAAATTATCCAGAAGACTGGGAAGAATTTGGAGTAATTAGACTTGATGATTCCGTACTTAGAATATACGGAATTCGTCGAGGGGAAAATTCTCCAGATTTAACATGGTCATGGGGGAATGAAGCATATAGTGAATTTATTGTTTTAGCTTATTCTGGGATAAAAGAAACTAATGGCTTTATTGAAGACGCATCTTTATTTAGAGTAGAAACTAAGACGCCATATACTACTATTATTAAATGCATAGCTAGTAAAAAGAATAAAAAAACTACATCTTTTATTGACTACGCGGTAAGATCGATTCGCCAAGTATGCACTGTATTTGATAAGCAATTAGAAGATATCGGCATAGAAGAATTTGGGAATCATCAGGGATTTATCCTATCATTGCCGTCTATGGAAATAGCCCCTAGAATACGCAGAATTCCAAGCATTAGATAATCGTATTGACGGGGATAGCCCGTAAGCATACTATTCACTCAGGAGTTTTTCAATGTCATTCGTCTATACTCCATTTAAGGCAAAACTACTTAAGGGCGAAGTCGATCTTGATTTGCCACAAGATATTCGGATTATGCTTATCAAGTTGAAAGCATCTACAACCACAGATACGGAGCAGGATACAGAGTTTATCTCTAGCTTCACTACTCTTGGCGAATTAGTTGCTACGAACTATGTTCGTAAAGCTCTAGCCGGTGAAGTCGTCAATCAAGATGATCCAAATAATCGGGGTGAATTTGACGCGAATGATGTAACTTTCACCACACTTGGCGGCGCGGCTAATGATACAATTGGCGCAATTCTTTTGTTCAGATTTGTGACAAATGATGCGGACTCTATTCCTATTGCTTACATCGACAATGCCGGGGCCGACTTCTCACAAGCAACGAACGGTTCAGATATTACAATTGCTTGGGATGTCGAAGGCATTCTTCAAGCAACTTAAGGGTAGGAATAACCGATGGCGCTCTACAAAATCTGGAATGGCCCAAGCCCAACAACGGCGTCGCAGATTGCCGTGACGACGGGCACAGCGATCAAAACAATGCTCCAATTTGTACCGTCTGCCACCCTTGGCGCGCGCGTCGTCGAGTGGGGGGTGTCCCTCGATGGCGCTGCGGCTGCGGCTGGCGTCCAATGTGAGCTACTGGAGACCGATGTTGCGGCCACCGTCACCGCGCACGTCGCGGCGGGCATTGTTAAATACGACAATGCGGCGTTGCTGGGCGGCGACCCCACTACCAACCTCATACAGGTTGGCGTGGCCGCGACCGGCTACACGGCATCGGCGGAGGGGTCAATTGCCGCCGTGCGAATGCTCGATGCGCAGTTTGTTCAACCGACGAATCAGTACCTCATTCAGTTCCCGCTGGGGCGGGATGCGTGGGTTCAAACGGGGAAGTTTCTGCGCGTCCGCGTGAAGGCGGCGGTAGCGGTCAATATGCTCTGTTACGTTCTGGTCGAGATGTAAAGGGGACGACATGGCTTTCGCGATTTACTACAATTTTTCAGACCTGACGCCGTTCGTTGCCCTGATGCAGAACAGCGTGCTTACGAACCCGGAGCGCCAACTCGCTAACAAGATTTGGAACGGGGGACTGAGTAATTGGGCAGCCCCGGCGAACATCGTGGGTGCGGCTGATCCGCGATGCGGAGGGGACGCCGACTGTCGGCGCATCATCATCAGCGCGCAGAACGTGACACTGGCGAACCTCGTGGCGCTCTGCCGGGACGTGGGTAATCGTGTGCCAGGGGCGATCTTTCTCGACGCCATTGCGAGCGACTTGCTTACGACCGGCGTCGAGCCGTGGCCGTAAGATGGCGCGATTATGGACATCGGGAGGAGAGAGCGGAGCGCTTCTATCCGAGCGTGTGAGGCTGTTGGGCACAGGCACATTTACGTTCGATACATCTGTAACACGCTCCGGCGCGCGTTCGTATAAGTACGACAGTGGTGCATCGTTGGCGGTTACTTCTGTCTTTGACTTTACCGCTGTTAATGCGACGACATATTACGCCCGTGTGTATCGACGCTTTGATGTTGCTCCCGGCGCTACAATTTCAGTTCTAGTCCTCGGGCCGAACACTGAGCACGTGCGTCTCCGTCTCACTAACACAGGTGTCGTGCAGGCGTGGAACACCACCGTCCAAATAGGCAGCGATGGGCCGACCATAGCATTCAACGACGGTATCTGGCATAAGCTCGAAATAAGCATGACATATAGCGCCGCAGGCGCTGAGACATACGAACTGCGCTGGAACGATGTCGTCGTTCACTCGGGCAGCGCTGCCATCACTGCCGCCTCAGGATGGCAGGTCGGGTTCGGCTTGGGCGCCGGAGTCGGGGCGAACGTCATCTGGTACGCCGACGATTGTGCACTAAACGACTCCACGGGGGCTTCGCAGAATTCGTGGTGCGGCGAGGGGAAAGTCGTCAATCTCATACCCACGTCTGATAGCGCCCGCGCGGCTTTGTGGAAAGGGGGTGTTGGCGGCACGACGAGCCTATTCGACGCGGTGAACAATATCCCGCCTATAGGGACAGGCACCGAAACGAACTTGACGCAGATAGAGCACGCAGGCGCGGCAGCGGGAACGACCGACGCCTACGATGCTAATATGACGACGTACACGGCGGCGGGAATCGGCGCTGCGGATACCATCATGGTGGTAGAGAATTTGATGGTGACTGGCGAAGACATCAGCACGGGCACAAAGCTCCTGAATGTTCAGGCCGTCTCGAATCCCGCAATCTCCGTGAGTGCAAACTTCGATGTTGGTTCGGCGGCGGTGGGGACGTTTCCAACGAACTGGAACGCGGCGCGCAGCGGCGTAGTGTCATACCTCCCATCCGTGACACTCGCTACTGCGCCGGTGTTACGGGTGATTCGCCCCGAGACCGCCTCGCGCGTGGCGAGTGTCTGCTATATGGCGATGGTCGTGGAGTACCAAGCTGTGGCAGCTCAGCGCTCCATCATCGTTCGCCAAGCTGTGAACCGCGCATCGACGTACTGATATGCCACGTATAGGGCGCTCGTTTCCAGCTCGGCCCAAATTCACGCGCGCAGTCCTGAACGCCTCCCCGACCGTCGCGCTCAACACACCCAACGATGCCGCGACAGGCGTAAGCACCACCCCTGACTTGCTGTTTACCGGCACGGACGCCGAGAGCAACGAGATTGAGTACCAGGTTCAGGTACACACGGACAATACGTTTGGCGCGTGGAACGTTACCACGGCGGTCTACCTTCAAGAAATCAGCGTAACTGCCAAAGAAGCATCCCCAAATGGTCTTTTCTTCAAACCAGACGGTACGAAGATGTACACGATAGGCAGTGCTGGAGATACGGTTGACGAGTACGACTTAAGCACTGCGTGGAACGTTACCACGGCGGTCTACCTTCAAGAAATCAGCGTAGCTGCCAAACAAGCATCCCCAACTGGTCTTTTCTTCAAACCAGACGGTACGAAGATGTACACGATAGGGTTTAGTGGCGCCTCGGTTGACGAGTACGACTTAAGCACTGCATGGAACGTTACCACGGCGGTCTACCTTCAAGAAATCAGCGTAGCTGCCAAAGAGACAGCCCCTACGAGTCTTTTCTTCAAACCAGACGGTACGAAGATGTACACGATAGGTCAGGCTGGCAACTCGGTCGACGAGTACGACTTAAGCACTGCATGGAACGTTACCACTGCGGTCTACCTTCAAGAAATCGGCGTGGGCGCCAAAGAACTCTCCCCTGAGGGGCTGTTCTTCAAACCAGACGGCATGAAGATGTACACGATAGGCACGAATGGCGACACGGTTGACGAATACGACTTAAGCACTGCATGGAACGTTACCACGGCGGTCTACCTTCAAGAAATCAGCGTGGCTGCCAAAGAAACACTCCCTACTGGTCTATTCTTCAAACCAGACGGTACGAAGATGTACACGATAGGTCAGGCTGGCGACTCGGTTGACGAGTACGATCTAAGTGCCGCCCTCAATAAGCTCTCCGTCACCCCGGACGCGACATTTGCTGGGACGGGCGACCCGCACCCGTGGCCTTCTGGCAATCAGGTAACCTACACGGTTCAAGCGGCGGATATCCTTACCGCCAACACCACCTACTACTGGCGGGTGCGCGGACTCGACCCGTTGGGTAGCAATTCCTATGGCGCGTGGTCCGCGACGCGGAGCTTCACGACTGGGTCAACGACGCTATTCCTCGCCGCTGTCCCTATTCCGTTAATTGTTCGAACTCCCGTTCTAAATAAAAGCACAATCACAATTGCGATTGCTGCTGTTCCTATTCCGTTAATTTCTCGAACTCCTACGCTTACATTAAGTGTTAAAACAGTATCGCCGTTGGCTGTCGCTGTTTCCTTAGTTTCTCCTACCCCAATTATCTCAGCATCTGGCGTAGCTACTACGTCGCCATCAGCTACTCCTATTCCCCTAGTTATTTTAACTCCATCACTTACAAAAAGTACTATAACTCTCTCCCAAGCGACTGTTCCCGTTCCATTAGTTGCAAGGACTCCCGCGCTCACTATTAGCGCAATTTCTATCACGCAATTAGCCGTGGCAATTCCTTTAGTTTTTCCTACGCCTATTCTTAGCAAAAGTACCATCACAATTTCCCCGTCGGCTGTCTCGATTCCATTGGTTGTGACAACACCGACCCTTTCATTCGCCCTGAATATCTCGGCAGTTCCAATTCCACTTTTGACGCCGACACCGGCGTTTACGCAAAGTGCAATTACGCTCAATCAATCGGTAGTTCCTATTCCGCTTGTTGTGAGAACTCCATCATTAACAATTGGTGCGATAACTATCTCTCCGTCCGCTGTGGCAATACTTCTCTCGATTCCTACACTAAAGATTGCCACTTCAATCTCGACTGTAGCAATATCGATTCCTCTTGTAATTCCTACGCCGGTTCTTGACAAGTCCGTTGTAGCTATTTCCACTATTGCCGTGTCAATTCCACTTTTCATTCCTGCGCCAGTTATGTCCGTAACCAGCGCCGTAACAATCTCACCTTCTGCAATTGCTATTTCCTTAATTTCTCCTACGCCAATCTTGGCAAAAGGTTCCATAGCTATTCCGCAAATAGCAGTTCCTATTCTTTTGATAGTACGGACTCCATCGCTATCAATTGGAACTGTAACTATTGCATCATTAGCCGTTACTATTCCTTTGATAGTACAGGCTCCAGTGCTTACTTTAGACGCGGTTACTTTATCGCCATCAGCAATTGCTATTCCACTGATTGCTCGCGCGCCGTCGCTATCAATTGGCGCGGCGACAATCTCACCCGTTGCTGTGGCAATTCCGTTGCTAATTCCTATCCCAATTATCAGCGGCGCTGGTATCATGTCTTTATCAGCAGTTTCTGTTCCACTTGTTACGCCTACTCCATTACTAACTCTAGGCGTAGTTTCTATAGCGCAATCTCCTATTACTATCCCTTTGATAGTAGTGTCTCCGGCGCTCTCGCTGGGCAGTGTCACTACCTCCCCGTCGACTGTCCCGATCCCGCTGGCAGCTCGCGCACCGGCGCTCTCGCTGGGCAGTATCACAATCGCCGTGGCGGCTGTCCCCATCCCAATCGGGGTACCTACGCCAGTCTTCACGCAAAGCGCCGTGGCAGTCAGCCCAGCGCCCGTGGCGGTGCCAATCGCGGTTCCCACACCGGCGCTGTCTCCGGGCGTGGTCACACTGACCGCTGTAGCTGTGATAATTCCCCTGATAATTCGCACGCCAACTTTCACAAATAACTTCATCAGTCCAATTGCAATTCAGATTCCCCTGCTAATACCTACGCCAGTATTCAGTGGAGGTATTCCGCCTATTAGCGGTAAGTCACAGCGCATCCCGAGTATCCCAGAAATTCCGACCACACCAACCATCGCAGATGTCATTTAGCCATTTAGTAGTAACGCGAGAATATTTTTCAAAAACAAAATCAAAAAATAAATGCCGCGCGATGTCGAGAGAATTAGTCAATGTCAATAGTCATTTAGTCAACGACACGTTAATTATGTAGCTAGACTCGGGCTTGTTTGAAGCTAGAGGTAGCCTCATTTAACCATTTAGCCAACTTTTTCTCACTTGGTAAAGATGCGTGTATTGCCCCCGCGCGGTTAAAGCACTAAATGAAACCGTTATGCCCGCGCCAGCATATCGAAAACCCCTCCGGAAATGCGGCATCGACTACGTTTGAGAAAATCTCCCAAGAATTGGTTACTTGCCTTATCAATTGGCGTCTACTCGACATAACGCTCGTCCATCTGCCCCTCTCGCCGTTGCCTATTCAGACTTGTTATCCCTCCGCTAGCCCCGGTGTGGATACGCTGATACAATGCTGAAAGAGCTATCAGCCAAATAAAAGGAGACTTAATGAACAAAATCTTTGCCGGGATTGTCATCGCAATTATCGGCGTATTCTCGATGGCATCAATAGGTATTGCTCAGACACCTACACCATCCAATCTTTCAATTACAAAGACCACACCCGATTCAGTCATCGATCTTTATGGAGTAGTTCGCTATGACATTGTGATCAATAATTCGGGCGAAACAATTGCCAATGGAGTAGAACTCTATGATAATCTCCCATCGAATTTGGTAGACTATTGGCAGATTCTTCCAGGTAATTCATTCAGTTCTGGTTGCTTTATTGCACCAAGCATTGTGTCTGGACCAATTCTTAGATGTACTGGCAACATCAATGCTAGACAATCATTTCAGAATGGTGCTAACATTGTCTATGTGAATGGAATTGCAAGTGTCACGGTTTGGGGAGTAGCATTGAGATGCGGAGTGTCTACAAATTCAGCACTCTTTGTTTATAATGCTGTTCTTTCATCTCAGGCCGTGTCGAATGTTCAGGTGCTTTGTCCTACAACTCCGACGCCAGTTCCTACGCTTATTCCCGTTCCAACGAGTACACCAATTCCACCTACTTCAACGCCAGTTATTATTGTAGTAACGGCGACGCCAACAAGCACTGCGATTCCACAGGCGACAGCGGTGTCAACTAATACACCAATTCGCATCGCTCCATTGCCGCCGCGCACTGGTTCCGGTGTGGCTATCGAGAATACTAACAATCTTCCGCTCTACATTACTATGGGGCTTATCGTTACGGCATTGATCGCAATGTCTATCGGTGCATTCTACTCCAAAAGAGAATAGTAATTTGATTTAGCCGATCTCTAGTCGGATTACCCCCGCATATTGGCTGATGCGGGGGTATTCTTTTGTCGCGGAGTGCCAAATTTGGAAAGAGTCTTGGATTTTGACCCCGTGAGAAGCCCGCCACGGCCCGATAGCCATCGATCAGGTACAAAGTATCGCTCAGGCGATTTTCCGCACGCCAGCGCCGTCCTACGCGATTACAGCCCTCAATCCCTATAGTGAATCTATTTTGCAACCTTGTTTGACTATTGGAAACGAACCGTGTATCGTTTTACTTGGCAAGTGGGAACGAAACTAAATATCCACTGAATGCCGAGGAGAAATAATTGCCACAGGTATCTTATGTCGCCGAGGACGAAGTTTCCCAACCGAAGTCGGCACATGTCACCAAGAATATGATCGCCTTTGACGAGATTGTTCGCCCCCTTGCAAATGGCGACGAAGAAGTCATCAAAATGTACCCTGATTTCAAAGAAGATGGCACCAAGGAATCGGCCCGTGGTCTTCGCCTTAGTGTTCATCGCGCAGCTACTCGCAATGGTATCAAGGTGAAGACGTGGGAAGCAACCGATGGCGCAGTCTTCGCAAAGTTGACTACGGGTGATGGGAAGGAATCGGAAGCCGAGTAAGCCCATATCATTACGCATTCAATGGGCCGTCCAATTCAGTGGACGGCCCTTTTCTATTGGAGGGAAATAGTTTGAAACATTATGCTAAACTTAAAGTCTCAGAAGATAAGTTTATGTATCTTCTTAAGAAAATGGAAATACTACACGACGCAAAGAAACATGATTATACAGTCGAAGGGTCAAATGATTCATTGTATAATTACAGGAATAGTGCCAAGCTAGCTGGCATCAAAACTGAACAAACAATCTTCTCTCGCATGTGTGAGAAGATTATGAGAATCAGCTCAATCATGTCGAAGAAAGGTGAGACAAAAGTATCAGATGAAACGATTACTGATACGTGTCTTGACATTGCTATCATCGCTCTACTACTTATTGAAGCCTTCGAAGAGGATGCAAATGTTTTTGACCTATCTAGTTGATGCTTTCCTTGTGATGGGAGTTATTTCTGTGACAGCCTTCATAGTGATTGAATGGATAAATCAGCGATGATTGATCCTTCGATTCTTAAGACAGCAATAGCGGTAAAAGAAAATGTCAAGTATTTTGCCGAAGATTATAGCAAGGACAAAATTCTTCCTGAAAATGTAGAGGAAAGACTTTGGCGAATAAGTCAACAAATTAAGGCCATGAGAAAGTTGAACAAAAAAAATGTACAGTCTTTCGATAGTGAACGACAAGATTCGAGCAGAAATACCGTTTAAGATCAAGGATCAGGTTAAGGCGTTATCTGGTTCTACATGGAATCAAGAAGAAAAATCTTGGTACATTCCCATCTCCGAGATTCGCGCACTGAACATCATCGTTCCAAGGTATGCTACTAGAACTACTGAGTTTGAAGTATGCTTAGAGAGTGTTAATCGTTCATTGCTTCTTGACACAGAAATAATAGAGTCAGTAAATTTGCCTGATGTTCCCATTACTACCATGAAAGCATGGAATCATCAGAAACAAGGATTCTGGTTTACTAAAGATAAAAAAGCAGCTATGCTTGCAATGGACATGGGAACAGGAAAGACAAAAGTAACCCTAGATGTCATTCAAAATAACGACATAAATAGAGTTCTTGTAATATGTCCCGCCCACGTCATCCACGTCTGGCCTAGCGAGATTAAGAAACACATCGTCAATCAGAACGAATGGGAGATAGTGACATTAAATCACGGCAAGACTCCAGATAATGTAATTGCACTAAAGTTTGCCCTCGATGTAACGAGGATAAAAAACAAGAAACTATTCGTTGTTGTAAATTACGAATCGGTCTGGCGCAAAGAATTAGCCAAGATTATTACCACAACCTTCTGGGATCTCATTATAGCGGATGAATCCCATCGCATTAAATCACCGCAAGGTGTGGCATCGAAGTTTATGGGAAAACTTAAGCTAGTATCAAAGAGAAGACTTGCTTTAACTGGCACTCCAATGCCTCATTCCCCAATGGACATTTTCGCTCAATATCGCTTCTTAGATGAAAAGATATTCGGCGGTTCGTACACAAGATTCAAACACCGTTACGGTAAGTGGGGTGGCTTTGGTGGCTATCAGCTTCTAGGAATTGAGAATCAAGTTGAACTTAATCAGAAGTTTTACTCGATAGCATATAAAGTTGGGAAAGAAGTGCTAGACTTACCCGAAGTAATGCCGCCTATGATTATTCCCATTCATCTTGATTATCAATCACGCAAACAATATAACTCAATGCTGAATGACTTTCTCGTGTGGCTCAATGAGAACGATTCAATCACAGCGGTAAATTCTCTAGCAAAACTTCTACGACTTCAACAGATTACTTCCGGCTTTCTCCCTAACCCAGAGATACAGGGAGAATATGTAGAGATTACTACAGCGAAAAGACAGGCTCTTTCTAATGTTCTCGAAGATTTAGATATGCTTGAACCTGTTGTAATCTTTTGTAGGTTTAGGAAGGACTTGGATACCGTACATGAAGTAGCCAAAGAACTTGGCAGAAAGTCTTGTGAGCTATCCGGTAGAGTTAATAGCCTTGCCCTATGGCAACAGTCGAATACCATACCTATTCTCGCCGTGCAGATTCAGGCCGGTGGTGTAGGAATTGATCTAACGAGGGCGCGCTATTGTATCTACTACAGTCTTGGATTTAGTCTTGGTGACTATGAGCAATCATTAGCGCGCGTCCACAGGCCGGGGCAGACTCGTCCGGTACAATACGTGCATCTTATCACACAGAATACGGTGGATGAAACCGTGTATCAAGCACTGGATGAAAAGAAACAGGTTGTCGAGGAGATTCTCCGGAAGATTCGAGAGCCTAGGGGAAAAGAAAAAGCAGAACTTACTAAATTGATGAAAGAGGAATGGATGGAAATTGAAGACGATTATGATCTGGAATTTTACGATGAAATTGAGGATGAAAAATAATGCCTGACGTTATGATCGACTTTGAAACCCTTGGAACAAGGAAAGATTCAGCACTACTATCAATTGGTGCGGTATCTTTCAAGCCAGAATCAAAAAACATTCTCTCTAAATTCAGCCGCAACATTGATCCAGATAGTTGTATTCAAGCTGGTATGACAGTCAGTGGCGCTACTATTCAATGGTGGTTTGGGCAATCGGAACAGGCGAGGAGTTCACTTAAAATTCCACTGCCAGTATCAATCCAAGATGTGATGAAAGATTTTACTTCATGGGTTGCTCCAATAATTGGACGCGACGGTTGCGTGTGGTCGCACGGTTCAATCTTCGACATTGCTATCATCGAAGATGTCTATCAAAGATTCGACCAGAAGATTCCTTGGTTCTTCACACGAATCATGGACACAAGAACGTTGTTTCGTATTGCAGATTTTGATTTTACGGCATGGAATAAATCAAGAGGCGGCGTTGCCCATAACTCACTTGACGATGCAATCGCGCAGGTAGAAGCTGTTTCTATTGCATGGAATAGGATTAAGAATCCGAGGCTTCCAATTGTCTGAAGAATCATTTACTAAAATAGAAATCAGTCTCGAAATAAGAGATGGATTAAGAACAATACGTGATTACCTCGATAGTCTTAATCCTCTTGCCCCAATTGGTCTTCCGCCAAATACACCAAAGAAGGATATTCCAAAAGCTCTATACACAAAGTGGGAGAATACGCGCTTCGCTATGCTCTGGATTGCGGAAGAAATTGGAGAAACTGAGGCGGAGTTCCTAGAAAATAAATAGTGAACAACGACTACACCTTTCCTCTGATACAATTAGGCTGGGAATACCCGGCCTTTTTGGTTGGGCTAAAAACTCAGATTAGAGGGAATTTTTCTCCGGGTTTAATTCTCGAACTAAAGAAGAATAAGTTTGTTGGCTTTGTTCAAGATGGCAGAAGCAAGCTATTAGGATGGGCAGTTCTTGACGATAATCCCCGCGTAGAATCCACACTACTATGCGGAGTTGGCGACTATCTAAGGGAGGGGTATGGTGCGTTGCACGCGCTCGATTGCGATAGGATCACGCCGTTTACCCGGCGCTCTCCCCCGGAGGTATGGACGGCGCGACACGAATCCCCGGCGTGGCTCTACGTGCTCCGCTGGCGCGATCCGGTGCTATCCCCTGATGCTGCAATCGCCGCTCGCCCGTGGCATCGTAGGCTGGCAGCGAGTGGTTATATTGAAGGGTTGCGGGGACTTGACTACCACGCGGGGCGGGAGTAATCTGTACAACGCATCCTACCCTGAAAAGGGACGGATGCCCTGATGGGCCGACAGGCCTAAGTATGAATTTGATCAGTTCATATTAAGAAATGCGGAATTATTTATAGAGCGGAATTTATAGAAAAGACGGTAGAGTCCGCGCCGCGTTTCTTGTCAGGATTTAATTCAAAAGGAGTAATGAAATAGACATCACGGAACAGAAAGAATCGTTGGAAGAATGGTTAAAGAAAAACCCTTTAAGGATATGGCGAACAGAGAACCAAATTAGTATGGGTAAATTGTCAGCCATGATGAGTATTTCAGTTACCACTATTCAGCGCTGGGAGAGCGGATCAACATATCCGGCAACAGATAGCGTAAAAACTATGGAACACTATACGAAGATTACTGGCCGAGATTGGGCTAACTGGATTGCCAGTAAAAATGGACAACTTTCTACCAGAACTTAAGCCCCACGAAGGTAAGCCATGTTCTATGTGTAAAAAGATTACAGTCTCAATCTCACGAAGCATATGCATGGATTGTCATCTGATAATGAATCGTATGTTCCGTGAAGAGAAGGCAAAGAAGAAAACAAAGGTGAAAAGTGGCAGTCGTAGTCGAAGATCAGAGGGAGCCTAATACTGATAAACGCTTTCAGGAATTTACCAAAGAGTATGCGGAGCTAACAAAAGAAAAGCGACGGATTGAGGGACGGGAAAAGGAAATCAATTCTCGTATCAAAGAACTTGATGGTATCATTTTAGATTATTATCAACAGATGGGCCTTCAAAGAATGACAATCAATGGTGTCACCATTTATCTGTCAGAAGAAATCTGGGCTGGCGGCGCAAAGATTGTAGGAGAAACCGGAGAAGAATATACAGATAGGCAGTTGACTTGTCGAGCACTTATTGATGCGGGCTATCCAGATTTTGTTAAGCCTGATTTTAATGTGATGACATTAAGCGCATGGGTTCGAGAATTGGATAGAGACAACAATGGCAATCCTATTTTGCCAGTAGAACTGGTAGGAAAAATGGGAGTAACGCGATCATGGAAATTGAAAGGAAGAATGGCTTAATTGACAACTAAAGAAATGGCAACAGTCGAAACGAACTACGTTACACTATATGACCCAGAGTTTATGGAAGCAATCAAAGAGAATCTTGGTGACGGCGGAATGTCCCCACTTGAATTGCCAAGAATCCGTGTCCCTAGTGGCGGGGGTGAATTCTGGACTATCTCATCTATTGATGGTGACAAAAGCGTTAAGAGTTTCAAGGCCGTAATCGCTTATTGGACTACGATGCGAGCGTATTGGGAAAAGCCATTCGATGAAACTGGTGGCGGTTCCCCTCCGCAATGTTCTTCACAGGACGGCATCGTTGGCCTAGGTAATCCCGGTGGCAGTTGTGCATCATGTCCGCTCAATCAATTTGGTTCCGGTAAGCAGAATTCAAAATCATGTCGAGAAGTTCGGGCAAACTTCTTGCTGATGGAAGGTTCAAAGATTCCTGTTGTTTATATGGCACCTACTATGTCGGTCAAGCCCGAAAAACAATATCTAATGCAGTTGGCGGCAGCAGGAAAAGTATACTCTACTGTTGAAACTGTATTTACCCTCGAGACTGATAAATCTGCTACTGGTATTAAATACTCCAAAGGTATTACTTCTCTTTCTCGTTCATTGAGTGATGAAGAAATTCATGGCGTTAATCAGTGGAAAGCAGTGCTTAAAAAAGCCGCACAATCAATCTCAGTCAGTGAACAAGATGTTTAGGCTTATTGAATGAGAGTTGATGGCTGAATAACAGCGAACACATATAGTTTCGACCTATATGTGGTGCTACATCAATTCTCATTGAACATTAAGGGGGGAACGTGCAAGCGTTCCCCCCTTTTCACCGGACGATTTAGGATGCGTAATGAATCAAGAATATGTCGTAGACTTTTTAGATAAGCTCTATCGACAACCTATTTCAGAGCGAGAAAAGATTCTTATCTGGACGCTACCTGATAAGAAATCCCACTGGATGGATAATACAGGAAAGATACTTACACTCGCCGAGGAATTAGTATCCGAGAATAAGGATGTTTATATTGGCGTTGGCCTTGCGCCAATAGGTATTAAGACTAATCTGCGAGCGCGAATAGATCAAATAACTGGCATTCCTGCATTCTGGGCAGATATAGATTTTCAAGATCCAGTGCATGTAAAGAAGAATCTGCCAACAGAAGTTGAAGCAAGAATCTTCATAAATCAAGAGGTAATTCCTAAGCCTACATTTGTTATCCACACCGGCCACGGCTTTCATTTGTGGTGGTGCCTCGATAAAGTGTGGGAGCTACCACATAATGACGCACGGCAGATTGCCACGAACTCTGTCACCGCTTTCGCGGCACGTATTAAAGATAAGATGCTTACCCATAAGTGGACAATGGATTCTACGTTTGATCTCTCTAGAGTCCTTCGGTTGCCCGGTACAGTTAATTTCAAGAATGAACCACTAGATGTAGTAATTGAATCATTCTCAGATATTTATTACACGATTGACCAATTAACCGATGGTCTTGAAGGAACAATTACAACCAAGAAATCCAGAACATATAATCCACAACTACAGGGTAGGCTAAAGCTAGACCCAGAAGCGTCACCACCAATGGACAAATGGATGGCGCTTTGCGAGAATGATCCTAGAGCATTAAGATCATGGCATAGAAGCAGAAAAGACTTCGACGATCAATCAGGGTCGGCTTACGATTTATCACTTGCCACAATGGCGCTCCACGCATCATGGGATGATCAATCAATTGTTGATCTGCTGATTGCCTCACGAAGACATCACAGTGATGACCTGAAATTACGTGAAGACTACTACGAGCGCACACTGGCAAGAGCAAAGACTACCAGTTCCCGTAATATAGATAAACAGATTGAATCGATACAAGAGAACGGCCCAGAAAGTGCGAAAGTAGTTCTCTCTGATATGCTGGGTATTAATATCGAGAGACTTGTAAAGTATTCCGGTGACCCTCCAACGTATGTTCTGGAGATTATGCGGGCAGGAAACAAGGACATAGTAACCCTTGGTGGTGTGGAATCACTAATTGAGCAGAGATTGTTTCGGGCAAAAGTAGCAGCGGTCTCGAATGTAATCATTCCTAAATGCACACCTACCCAATGGGATAAAAGAGCGCAAGCTCTTATGAACATTATTGAAGAGGAGCATTTAGGGCCGGAGTCCACACCGGCAGGGCAGACATTGGCATGGATACATGAGTACCTTGAAATGTTCAGACCTACATTTGAGTATGAAGAAGCATTGAAAGCTAATCGTCCGTATATTAAAGATGGGCATCTTCATGTATTCCTACGACAGTTCTCTTTCTGGTTACGAACGAATCAGGGGGAACGAATTACGAATAGAGAGCTAGCAAGGTATCTTAGAATGGCAGGATTTGAGCAGTTCATTCAGTATATGAAAGCGGACGAATTTAATGAGGCGACCAGCAAGAGCGTCTGGAGAGGAGAAATAGCGAGATGACCAAAGAACTTAGGGTATTCGGCCCACCGGGTACAGGCAAAACTACTTTCCTTTCTAAACAAATAAGTCTTGCAGCTAGTAAATATGGCAGTGATGCAGTAATGGCAGCATCATTTACAAAAGCAGCAGCCGTAGAATTAGTCTCACGAGAATTGCCAGTATCAAAAGAAAATGTAGGGACATTACATGCCTTATGTTATAGGGCGCTCGGTATGCCAAAGATTGCCGAGACAAAGATTCGTGAATTCAATGAGTCACAGTCAATCTACCGATTGTCCGGTGGATCAGTAGACATAGATGAACCTGAACAATCATACGATACAGAGAGTGATGCATTGTTCGCTCAGTATCAAATTTATCGCTCGCGTATTATCCCGCGTGATATGTGGGCAGTAGATGTGCAAGCTTTCGCTAAGAAATGGGATGGATGGAAATACGAGTCGGAGTACATCGACTTTACTGACATGATTGAGCTTGCAATCAAGCGGAACATTGCCCCGCCACACGGAACAAGGGTTGGATTCTTCGATGAATCTCAGGACTTCACGAAGCTAGAGTTGAAACTTGTTCGCATGTGGGGAGAGCAGTTAGAATATATCGTAGTCGCCGGTGACGATGATCAGGCAATTTTCGGCTTCAAAGGATCTGATGCGGAAGCATTTCTAAATCCTCCATTGCCAGAAGATCAGGTTAGAATTCTTGAACAATCATATCGCCTCCCGTTAATGATTCACACGTACTCGGCGCAATGGATTGACCAAGTAGTTAATCGCCAGCCGAAGTGGTTTCGTTCGCGGGAAGGTTCCGACGGGCAAGTTGTAAACAGGAAAGACCTGTTCTTCAAGAATCCAGAACGTATCGTTGATGTTGTGCAGGAGTTTCAAGACATAGATCCAAGTCAAAGCACTATGATTGTTGGGGCTTGTTCGTATCAATTGCGTCCGCTTGTGGACGAATTAAAGCGGCGCGGATTACTTTTCCACAATCCCTACCGAACAAAGCGCGGAGATTGGAACCCACTAGGGAACACGGCGGGGCTATCCACCCCCAAGCGGCTTGAGAGCCTGCTACGGCATCCTTGGAGCTACGGGGACATACGGGCATGGTCGGCGCTTGTGGCGCGTACCGGCGTCTTTTCACGCGGAGCATATGAGCGTATTGTGGTCGGGCCGAGTGCTGATGATTACCCTTCCGAGACCGCGAGAGAACAGTTATTTTCATATGGAGTAGAAAAACAGATCAGAAATAATCCCCTTGGCTGGGTAATGGAACATGCAACAACTCAGAAGAAAAGCGTTCTAGAATATCCTGTACAAATCATTCAGAAACATGGGATAGAAAAATTACACGAGAAGCCAGGTATAATTGTAGGAACAATCCATTCTGTTAAAGGCGGTGAAGCAGATTCAGTTATACTTCTACCGGATTTATCGCCCGCAGGAATGAGACAATATGCATCAGATAGAGAGAGGCAACATATTATCAGACAGTTCTATGTAGGAATGACAAGAGCAAAAGAGAGATTGATTCTTTGCAATCAATCATCGCCAATGTCTGTAAGATGGGGAGAAATATCGTAATGGTAAAAATAGTAATTGATGCCTTTAGAGATTTAGAATCTATTAACGACCTTAGAGAGCCTTTGTTAAATCCTTGGGGTGCGAATGGAAACTTTGAAATTGGCACACCACAGCCTGTATTTGATGCGTTGGATAAAGAATTTCATTTTACCTTGGATGTTTGCGCATCAGCGGAAAATACTAAATGCGCTCAATACTGTAGTGGGCCATGTAAATTACCTGAATTGTGCAATTGCGGTCTTTGCTCAGAGTGGGGCGATAATATTTGCTGGATGAATCCGCCTTATTCCAACGGAGTAATTGGACAATGGATTGATAAAGCTATTTCTGCAGTAATAAGCGGGGCTACTGTAGTTTGCTTAACTCATCTTGCGGTATCTCCAAAATGGGCGCGTAAAATGAGCGAATCTGGAACCTTACATGAATTGCGAGGAGTATATCCTAGAATTCAATTCCTAGATCAGGGCAGTTCTAATGCAAGAGATTCCATGGTTTCTGTATTGAATTGGTATTGTAAAGAGCCAAAATTCTCATTCTGGACATGGAAATAATCAACTCAGATTTTGCCTCAAAAATTTTACACCAAATTTTAGGATTTGAAAAATGCAAACTAAAAATCAAGACGGAATGTTTAATTGCCTACAAAACCAAATGATTGCCCACAAAGTGCCATGTAGATGCCAGCCAAATCTCCATCCAATAAATGTGATAATTAGTAATGGCATTCCCGATGTACTTATCGGCCATTACCACAGGCAGAGGCGAACGGGAGAAGTGAAGCGTATTCGCTCCGTTCTATTGAAGGCTTGTATCAACAATAGATTGTGGGAATGCATCAGGATTGACCGCGAGTACCCGGTGGCCGAACCCGACGCGCGCCCGGCTAACGCCCGCCTGCTGTAGGTTAAGACCCCTTAACTTTGGCCACTTGCGTTGTTGTTGTACATGGGTTAGAATCATCACATCGACCCCGGACACGCGGGGCGATGCGGAGAAAACTAAATGGTTTCGCTACCCGCTTTCGCAGAAAATTCCTTTACCATTCAAGGTGGTTGGGATCAATATATGACTATTCGTAAGTTTGCAGATAGCACTTTGCGGAACGAGTTTCTTTGCAAAGGTCTCAACAGCCTAGAATGGAAAGCTTACGAAGGGCCACTTAAGGTTGGGACATACATAAATTGGGGCCAGCAATGGGTTGAGATCAGAAAACACAATCGAGACCGTCGATAAGATGCAAACCGCAAAGATTCTCACAGGAACTATCAACGGAACCGCCCAAGTAAAAGTCAGTGGATACAGGATTAATCAATTCTTTATTCACCGAGAATACACTACCGGAAAGGAATCCGGCAAGTGGATAATCACTCACGAAGTAACTGGCTTGAAACTCCCGGGAAGATATGCCACGGTATGGGCGGCAAAAGAAGTTGCCAAAATGCTGACAAGTTTATGCTGGGGGAAGATTACTCTGGAAAATTCCAAGGACATGAAAAATGATGCAATGCAAGAAGCGGCGAAAGAATACATGGAAACAACGAAGGGAATGTTCTAATGAATCGCATTCAGACCCCAAGGGCAGAAATGAAGTCAAGCTTTGACTATCATTATGCATACATTAAGCCAGCGATAGACTTTGCAGATCTTCCAACAATGTCAAAATATGCAATTCTGATAAAATTCATAGATATGACAGAGGAAAATTATTCAGAAAAATGCCATAAAAATAATGTGATTAGTTACATTATTGGCAATGGAATGCCTAGCGGTAAAGCCGTACAACGTGAACTTGAAAGGGTTGGTTCAAGATGACCACTAAAATTGAAAAGAATTCCCCGGCAGACATCGAACGAAAAGAAAGGCGCAATGCAAAGCGTCGAGAACAATCAGTGCAAAAGAGACAGGAAATTCAAACGAGGGTTGATGAGCTTCAAGTTTCGCAGCCACAGAATACGGAGCATTTTGGCCGTCGAATTGAAGCGCAGTTAATTGATGGTGAATACTACGTCACAATGTACTCGAAGACTGGGATGCGAAAAATGATTTCAACACATGACATTGAAATGTGTGATGATATTATTCAAGGATTTCAAGAAGAAGCCGTCCGGGTTTATAAGGAACCATTCCCAGTTTACTGCGGATATGAAGCGTAAAATTAACACAAGCCGGGGTAGCTCAATTTGGACAGAGCGAGAGTCTTCTAATCTCTAGGTTATCGGTTCGAATCCGATCCCCGGTTCCATTTTTGAAAAGGTAGAAAGAAAAGGAATATCAAAATGGCAAACACATACTGGCACATTCACCCTCGAAACTTTGCGAACGAATGCAAATTCATTGTAGCGTCAGATGATAAAGGCGCACAGATACTTACTGATCAAGAATGGGAGAAGCTTAAGGAAAATGAGTTTGTTAACCATTTACAATGGCTTCGGGTAGAAAATAGCTTAATGGATAGGCCAAAAGGCACAACTCCAGTAGATGCTAAAAAATGGGCTATGTCAGGTGATGAACTGGAAGATGCCTTCTTGGTAGGTTTTTAACACCCGATCTCCGATCCCCGGTTCCATTTTTGAAAAGGTAGAAAAACAATGGCAGAACTAAGAATTAAATTCGCTGGATGCGGAGAATGGGTTGATATTATGTACCAACCCGGTGACGGCGAACCAGCTAATACAGTAACCAAATACGCCGTAGATTATCGCCAAGGCAGTGGTTATTCTGAGCAGTCCTGTCCACGGCACTCCAAGAAGATGGTTTTACTTACAGAAGAAGAAATTGAATCATTAAGAGGAATTATTAAGAGATTGGCTTATGATTCTGATACAGGTGCCCATGCTTTACCAAGAGGCAGGGGCGAAAGTGTACTGAAATCACGACTTGAAAACACAAGAATTTTTGTTTGGCAAGCTGAAAAAATCCTAAATCTCGCGGGTGGCATTATTTGAAATAACTGGAAATCTGAAATAATCCTCACAAAGTTAAGGAAGTCGCCAGAAGTAGTGATATTGCACTGCGCGGGGAATTATTTTTACCCGGCCTAGGAAATGGACACATCTGGTATATATGGGTGTGAAGGCGACTTCCCTTGACTAACATAGGAGAGAGTAATGTATAAGATTCATCTTCTTAAGACTCAGGTTCGTACATTGTGCGGATTAGATGCGTTTCATTCTATAACAGATAGCTCAAAAAAAGTCACATGCATTTCCTGTAGTTCAACAAACGAATATCGTTATCAAGAATTTATAGCAAATACAATGAAGACGAGGGAATATGGCAATCAAAGTAGCTAAAAATATAGTGGCAATTGAAGTGGTTGCCGAGTGCCCGTGTGGCGGAATGATTAAGGAGTTAAATACTACCCAATACAGGCTCAATGAATACATGATATATCTCATTTGTGATCAATGCGAAGAACGTGTTCGATTGCCGATCACCGCCAGTAAAAGTGTAAGACTTTTCAAATGACTCACGATGACTCTCTTCCCTTTAAGAAGGAATCGGATTTTACGAAGGCCGCGCTAAAGTGGCTGAATAGTCAATCGTCCACATGGGCAGTGAAATACCATTCATCAGCTTACACGACCTATGGTGTGCCAGACATCCTGTGTAGTGTCAACGGTATTTTTCTTGCTCTTGAATTGAAAGCAGAAGGCGGAAAAGCTACGCCGTTACAAGAACAAGTAATAGCGAAGATCAATTTGATGGGCGGAATTGCCCATGTAGTATGGACTATGGATGAAATCAAAGAATATCATGCTTACTATGAAAGGTAACAAAAATGAGCTACGACGATGACCGCGAAGAAGGAAAAAGACTAAACGCCGAAGAGGCGTGGGAAAATATGGGCGGACATTATCACATGCAACACACTGAATGCTGTCAATCAGATTGTAACAATTGTAATTGCTGTAAATGTGAAAACTGCGGCAATTGCGAAGAGTGTGCGGAATATGAATGGCAAAATACGCTTGATGATCAAAAGCGTGAATATGCAGCATCGAGGGGGATATAATGGCAATTGGATTTCGGGATCATATGACGCCACGGATAGAAAGTTTGGGATTCAATAATTTTCGATTCAATAATTTTCGTGCTGGTAATCATACGGTAAGTGTTCAGGCTAGTGAATATCATTATTGCGAACCAAAAGTGACAGGGTTATCGCTAGAATCGTACACTAAGTTTGAAGTGGCAATATGGAGAACCCCCACCGACGACGTTGGAATCTCGAAAATATGTCCACATGATTTGCCTTTTGAGTGGGTAAGTAAATTTGAACCGCATTATGAACACAGTTGTGTCAGTGTGGCGGGATTTGTAGATAGTGATACAGTTCAACAGATTGTTTATGATCTTTGTGATGCAGGAGTTACGGAAATTGTTACGCGATAACATTCCAAAGATTCGCATCAGTAAGGCGAGTCCACATCGACAGTGTTCAGTTTGTGGAATAATGTTCGCCATTCCCCTTGTGAAACGCTCGGGGAGATATCACGGCTACTCTCTCCGTCAAACGTGTGGATCAATGTGCGCGGACATTATCAGGGGGAATGCTATCGAGCGGTATCACGAACGCGCGAAGGCAACCGACCCGATAGGCTACCAGAAGGCACAGGAACGCGACTACGCGGCGATGGGCCGATTAGGCGGGGCTAACTCCCACACACCCGGCGCGGATGCTAAGCGCGGGATTACAAGAAGAGCGAATAGATTGGCGAAAAGAAATGCAAATGGATAATGAACGCATTAGAGTGTTGAGATATAGAATTGAAGAAGCAACACGAGAACTGGCGAGTGAAATTGAAAACAGGGGTGCCCGACATCATGAACATGAGGTTTATGATACAACAGCAAGAGTTAAATATATGTCTATAGAAAATAGTACATATAGAGTAGGTGATATAATTTTAATTACAAGTATTGATGGCAATACTAAATTTATGGCTAGAATTGAAGAAGAAGTTATGTTTAATAGAGATATGAAAATTATCTACCGTTATTACATAAATGAAAAATACGATTAAATGAATCTCAAAGATCTAAATAACTTCACAGTAGTAACGAAACAATGCAACTGTTCTCTCTGTAAAGTATCTGATTGCAAGTGCATTACATCATGGATTGAATCAGATAGAGATCTTGATCTAAAAGAAGTGGTCGAGATGGCCGAAGAGGCTATGAGGAAGGTTCGCAGTGGTCGAGAATGGAAATACAAGCCAAACCCAAGACAAACATGGGATGAGTTTAATCGACACTATTCCGTTACAGCAATGCCCTAAATGCGATACAACAATGTTAAACATTAAGGGCCACAGGCTTGCGCGATGCAAGAATTGCGGATGGAAGGATGATTGTTGCTAAGATGATGCAGGATATAATCCTAGCCTTTATTAGCGCAGGAGTCGGCGCGTGGCTTACATTGGCCATACTACTTGTACTTGTGATTCTTAACGGGAGGGAAAATGATTAACACAAAGGTAACGGAAGACATTAAGGAATTGCTGGACGTCTGGCCGATGGGCTGGGCATTCGATTTGCCGCCTGAATCCACAGTTGTTGTGGCCGGTAGCTACAAGGGGAGAGTTCTTGATTTAATTGATCAGGTCTATTCGCCAAGTGGTATTTATGGATTCGAGCCACAGAAGTGGGCGTTCGATATTGCGAATGAAAGGACTAAAGATTTAAGTAACATTTATAATCACAATTATGCCATAGGCGCTAAGAGTGGTGTATTCCCTATGGGAGAATGGGAAACAGATGCATGTTCTTTTGTCAATCATGTTCGTGAACAAGGCTCTGGGGTAATGAGGGAAATTGATACATTTTTCCCTTCGACATTTCAAGTAGACCTAGCCATATTCAATATGGAAGGATATGAGTTCGACTTACTGCCGTATATGATTGAGAAAGGAATGATGAATCATTGGAAGAGATTTGCTGTCCAGTTCCATCACGGCTTTGGGAATGATAGTAAGTGGACAGATTTGTTTGAGAAGATGACAGAAACACACGAGATTGTGATTGACAACTATCCACAGTGGGTTTACTGGAGACATTATGGAGCTGGGTCGAAATGACAAAGGCTTGCGCCGCGAAAGAAAATGAGATGAAAGCTTGTTACTTCCATGAAGAGAAAATAGCCCCTTGTCAATTTACTGCAATTCAAAAAGGTAAGGGCATTGTTAGATATTACTGTATTGACTGCTGTGCCATATATGAAGATGTTAGAATCAAACATCGCGCTCCATTCAGTGTAATTTATGAACCAGATGGGTTTACCGTACATTGAAATAATTGCCCGTGTACACCAACGGCAGAGTGAAATCGCTTAAAACGATTGTAGTGTCAGTTCGAATCTGACCACGGGCACCAACTTTAATAGGAGAAAGAAAATGAATGACACAATCGAGATCCTGAAGGCCGCGCGGCAACTTATCGAGAAGCGCGAAGATTGGTGGGATGGGAAGGCACCCCAATCGCCACCCCTGCAGCTCTGTGCGGTGCAGGCTGTCTCCACGGCTCGCCATCAGTATCAGTCAAGGGGTGGCTTGGCCGGTTGGTTCGCCTTGGACGCTCTTCGCTCTGCTCTGCCTCCGGGCGCGAAAATGACCGACGATGTCGGCGCGGTCAACAGATACAACGACACCCATAGCCATGAGGATGTTCTCGCGCTGTTCGACCGCGCTATTGCGGCGACGGAGCCATGATGCCGCCGAGGGCCACCATGACCCCATCGGAGGAGGCGGAGTGGGTAACAAAAGCGCAAGACGGCCGCCTCCGCCGCGAGCTATGGAGTTCCGAGTTCCCCGCGCGACGGCGGCGGAGCGGCGGAGCGACGGGCGTGCTACGCCTTTCGCTACAGCAGGCGCGCATTGTTCGAGAGCTATCGAGAGGGCCAGCATCCACGTACATTCTCGCGGACGCCATCGGCCAACTGAAAGATTGGCCCGCATCGAAGTTTCGCGTTCATGCCAGCGTGCAGTGCATCCGCCGCAAGTTCGGGAGTGCGTGCATCGTTAGTTTGCCAGGCGGGGGCTACAAGCTCGGTGGTGCTCTATGAAGCCACAGGATGACCGTGGCGTGTCGGAAAATGCACTTTCGATGGGGAACACCGCTGAGGGGGGTAAGGGGGCGCTAGAGGGCTCTCATGCAGACCCAGCGGCATCACCGCTTGCTGGCCCTGACTGGTTCGCACGAGGCGCGATGATCTTAAGTTCGAAGAAAGGTGGATGTAAATAATGTGTAGTCATCATTGGCAGATTGATACGCCGAATGGGGAGATGTCCACAGGACGATGCGGAAAATGCGGACAGATTAAAGTGTTCAGAAACTGGTTGTGGTATCACGATAACGAGTTCGAGGGATATGGACGACAGAAAATGGTAGGAAATAGATTAGCAGAATAGTCTGGAACAGGGTACAGAAAAGCCACACAACCTTGCGGGGATTTATGTGTGGCTTTTCTGTTCGTAATGTATCACGCGATTGCCACACGGCCAAGCGGACTGGTATGGTCGCCCCCAAGGGTCTT
>ENA-ORBV01004340-ORBV01004340.1-microbial-mat-metagenome-genome-assembly--contig:-NODE-4340-length-27329-cov-13.724644_pt1 | contig 27329 bp, 22 predicted proteins | sample MGYA00237777_ERZ505514 | MGnify/ENA primary metagenome ERZ505514 (study PRJEB26160, sample SAMN06269048) | microbial mat metagenome | isolation source: Oligotrophic lake microbial mat | place...
TTGAAGCTGTACAGGTAGGGCCACCAGTCGTAGGAAACGTCGTTTGGCGCGCCGCGCGCACCGCGCTGCACGATGCCATAGATCTTGGGCGGGTTGTGCAGCTTCTTCGCGTTGGCCAGCAGCTCGTCCCAGGTTTCAGGCACCTTGAGCTTGAACTCCTCGTACAGGTCGGCGCGGTACATCAGTAGGGGAATGTTGCCGTTGACCGGAACCGACATCAGCTTGCCGGCCGGATCGTGCGTCTTGGTGGCTTCGTTCCAGTAGACGGTGTTGTCGTAACGGATCATCTGCGGATCGAGCTTGAAGGCGGGATCGATGTCGTTCAGCGGGGTCAGAAAACCGCCGTGGTAGAACTCTTGGTAATACAGGCCATTCATGATGAGCAGGTCGAACAATCCGTCCTTGGTGCGTACTGAAGCGCGCTGCTTCTCCAGGCTGCCGCCAAACGGATTGACGTCCAGATTGACCTTGTTGCCGGACTCGGCCTCATAGGCCTCGACCACCTTGCGAAAGCCATCGAACCAGGGCGAACTGTTGATGACGATGGTGAACGGCGTCTGTTTGGCGGTCTGCGCCCAGGCCGAAGGGGCCCATGCCAGCGAGCCCAGTGCGCCGGCCGCGACCGTGCCCAACGACAAATTCCTGCGTGTGATTCCGTGATTCATGTTGTCTCCTTGTGTTTTGGTGGTTGAAAACGATCCGTCAATACTTTACGCCTGGTCTGCCGCATTCCCGCAAGCGACAGCCATCACGTTCGATGTATTCCCATTCAAGACGAGCGGCAAACCGGGCCGGGGCCCAGGCCATTTGGTTCATACGGCACTCAGCGGCACGCCGTGCTGGTCGTTGGCATGTTGCGAGGCGGCGGACGCAAAGGCCGCCTGGATGATCTCGACCGACAACAAGGCGTCGGCAAAGGTGCAGGCCACGGGTGTTCCCTGTTGCAGCGCGCCCAGGAAATCGGTGGTGATCAAGCCGGTTCCGGCGTCTGCCGCCACACTCTCGCGCACGCTGCCGTCGGCCGCTGTCCACACCATGGACCACCCGGTACCCAGGTCCAGCGGACGGCGCATCTCGATAAAGCCGGTTTCACCGAAGATGCGGATCTCGTCCCACATGTGCAGACCCTGGTCGATACAGATCATCTGGCACTCCAGATCGGCAAACTCCAGGTCGATGAACCCGCCCTTGTCGACCCGCCCGGACGGCCCCGGGCGCAGCCGGCTGTGCACCCGGGTCGGGCGCTTTTGCAGCATCCAGGGCACGATGTCCGCCATGTGGGTGGCGCGCCCGGTGAAGGCGCCGCCGCCACCGAGTTCGGGCTGCAGGAACCAGCCGCCGGCCTCATAGCCCAGTTGCACCGTCTGCACCAGCCGCACCGCACCGAGCGCGCCGGAGGCGATCACTTCCCTGGCGTGGCGGCAGCCCCGGTCCAGGCGACGATTGAAACCGACGGCATTGATCAGGCCGCGTGCGCGCGCCGTCTCGGCCAGCCGACGCCCATCGGCGAGGTCCATCACGAAGGGCTTGTCCACCAGCGTGGCCCATCCCCGTTCAAGCGTGTAGGTGATGTGCTGCGCGTGCAGGGCGTGGGGCGTGGTGACCAGCGCGGCGTCGGCCTCAGGCAATTGGTCCAGGCGGTCAACCAGCAAGGCACCGGTCTGGCTGACGATGTCATGCACTTGCGGGACCGGATGGGGATCGAAAATGCCGACGATCTTCGTTTGCGCGTCGGCCAGCAGCGTTTGCATGTGGTAGCGGCGCGAGAAGCCGCCGCATCCCACCATGACCAATCGTTTCATGGACTTGCCTCTTTCTCTTCTTATGTCGATGCAGCCGCATCGAGCGTACGGCGAAATAGGTCGAACAGACGCGACCAGACGCGCTCCGCCGCCTGCTTGTGGTAACAAAACCGTTCGGGGAACGTGAAACCGTGTTGCGCACCGGCATGCCACTCCAGCCGGTAGGGCAAGCCGCGTGCGGCCAGTGCGGCTTCGACCGTCTGGGCATGACTGGCTGGCGCCACCGGGTCGTCATGGGCCCAGCCGAAGTAGGCCTGGGCAGCGATATCGGCGATCAGGCGGTGCGGGGAGTCAGCGCCGTCGGTCACCAGCCGCCCGCCGTGCAGCGACGCCATGGCTTTGATCGATGCCGGGAACGCCGCTGCGGCGGCCAGCGCATGCCGCCCGCCCATGCAATAACCGATGGCTGCTGCGGGCATGCGGATCGCCGCGTTGTGCCGGGCATGGTCCAGCAGCGCCGCGCCGTCGGAGACCGTCATGGCCATCGACAACCCGTCGTTGAGCGCCATCATGGTCGGATCCTGCTGGCCCCAGGCCAGTGACGCGGCGTCGAAACTCGGACCGCCGGCGCGGTAATACAGGTTGGGCAGGTAAACGCCGTAACCCACGCTGGCGATACGTCTGCACATATCTCGCAACTCCTCGCGAATGCCCAGTGCATCCATATAAAAGATCACCAGCGGACGCGGGCCTCCCTCATCGGGATGGACGATCCAGGTCGGCATCTGGCCGTCCCGGGTCGTAATGGTGGCCGAGGTTTCGATCATGGCGCAGAGATGCGCGGTCGAAGAAAAAGCCCTTGCGTGCTGCGCTTGGCGGTCCGCAGGTGCCTCATGCCATTCCGATCTGCGGCAATGCAGCGCGTATGTCATCGGGCCGGCTAGCGATCATGTCCGTCAGCTCCTTTTGTTGCGCCTTGTAGGCCGGGTCGCCAAAGCGGTTGATCATCTCGTCGGGGTCGTTGTGCAGGTCGTACAACTCGCCGGCGCCACTGTTGGCCTCGACGGTCAACTTGAGCGATTGCGTGCGCACTGTGCACAGCGCGAGGTCGACGCCACACCGCGAGGCCCGCAGGTCCCACTCCGACAACGCGAAATCGCGCGTGGCGGTGCTGGTCTCGACCAGCGGGCGCAGGCTGCGGCTGTGAACAGTTTCGGGCAGCGAGGTGCCGCCGTAGTCGCAAAAGGTCTGCGCCAGATCGAGCGTGGACACCGGATCCGGCACGACCTTGGCGCTGGGGACTCCCGGGCCCTCCATGAGCAGCCCGACCCGCAACAGGCCCTCATAAGCCATCGGCCCCTTGAGCAGCAAACCGTGATCGCCGAGCCAGTCACCATGGTCGGTCGAATAGACGATCAGGGTCTTGTCCAGCAATCCCAGGTCGCGCAGCGCGAGTTTCACCCGGCCCACCTGGTGGTCGATCAGCGAGATCATGCCGTAGTAGTTGGCGATCAGCGTACGCAGTTGCTGGTCGGACTGGTGCGGTGTTCGGGACGACTTCTCGCGGAAACTGCGCAGCCGTTCGTTGGCCATGTTCGGCTTGCCTTCGAGGCTGGCACGGTGCCACCAGGGACGCCTGTCCAGGTCCAGCGATCGGTGCTCGGGCAGGTCTACATCGTCTGGATGGTGCAGGCGGCTCCAGGGCTCCGGGGCATCGAACGGATGGTGTGGATCGGGGAACGAGGCCCAGACACAAAAGGGCCCGTCCTTGTGCTGGCGCAGATAGTCGATGGTGCGGTCCCCGATCCAGGTCGAGTTGTGCCAGGCCATAGGCAAGGCGGAACTCCAGGTTTCGTGGGCGTCCGTCAAGGGTGGCAGCGCCTTGCGGTACAGCGCCGTGCGCTCGTCGCCATGACCGTCGGCGTGGTACCAGCGTTCGTAATGCTGGCCCAGCGGCGGCTTCATGGGCGGGAACATGTTGTGGCCCTCGAGCATCAGCTCGACATGGTCGAAACCCATGTAGGGGCCGTACCAGTCGGCACCATATCGGGCGCTGCTTTCGCGGCACTCGGGCGTTCCGGTCGGACTGAAGGTGTGCGAGGTGGTGAAGTGCGCCTTGCCGATCAGGGCCGTCGCGTGGCCATGGCGCGACAGTGTGCCGGCAAAACCGCTGGCTCCCGTGTCGTCGGGCAGATCGATGCCGTTGTCCGAGACACCGTGGGTACGGGGCAGCAAGCCGGTCAGGATGGAGGAGCGCGACGGCTGGCAAACCAGATTGGGTGTGATGCAGGACGAAAAGCGGGTGCCGTTGCGGGCCATTTCGTCGAGGTGCGGAGTCTTGACATTGCGACCCTCAAAACCGTAGCAGTCGGCACGCTGCTGGTCGGAGGTGATGAAGACGATGTTGTATTTGCTCTGTGTCTCTGTCATGCGGTCAACTCGAATGGATGCTTGGCGCCTTGCCGCGATCTACGTCGCTGCCAACGCCTTGGATGCGGTTCATTCTAGGAAGCGGTGGATATTCTGCAACCGCTTATTGCCGATATCAGCTATTCAAAACAAGAATGCATAATCGCCAAACACGCTTCGATTGCGAGGGCGGACATGAACCACTTCTGACGAAAGGCTGGCATGGATATCAGGACCTTCGAACTCTTTCTGAGCCTGGCGGCGACGAACAGTTTTTCGCGCACCGCCACGCTGCTGGGAACGACGCAATCATCGGTGAGCAAGAGCATCGCCGCGATGGAACGCGAGTTCGCGACCCGGCTCTTTGACCGCTCCGGCCGCGGCGCGGCGCTGTCCCCCGAAGGCCGCTTGTTGCTGCCACGGGTGGAGTCCCTGGTGCGTGACGCGAGCGGACTGAACGACTTCCTGGCCAACGCGCGCTCGATCGCGGCCGGCTCCGTGCAACTGGCAACGCAACCCTCGATCGGCTGGCCCTTGGTATCGCATCTGCTCGACGTGCTGGCGCGCGACTACCCCGACATCCGCATCCAGATATCGGAGGGCACGACGAACAACATCGAGGAGTGGTTGTCCGACGGACGCTGCGAACTGGCCGTGGTGTCGCGCGCCGCCTCACCGCGCTACGCGGAATCCACGCGCTTGTTCTCACTGCCGATGTACCTGGTCGCGCCGCCCTCGAACCCCTTGATGCAACGGTCACGCATCGCATTCAAGGCGGCGGCACGCCTGCCCCTGGTCATGTCGGCGGCCCCCAACGGCGGTCGACTGCTACTCGAGGAAGCGGCCAAGGAATTGAAACTGCCCCTGAACGTGGTGCAGGAGGTCAACTCGTTCTACCTGATCAAGCGCATCGTGCGCAAGGGCTCCATCTACACCGTCACCACCTACACGTCGGTGGAAGAGGAACTGCAAAAGGGCGACCTGGCAGGTGTGCCGATCGTGCAACCGACGATCAACCAGACCTTCTACCTGTCGGTAGCCTCCCGGCGCATGCCCACCAACACGGTCAAGACAGTGAAGGCACTGATTTTGGACTGGGCGCAGCGGATGCAGCGCTGATGAATGGCGCAATGGCGATAGTTTTCCGATCACAGCGTCCGTGGGGCAGGTAACGACTGTGACACCAACGAATCGGAAATTTCGACCATCACCTTTGGAACAGCACAGCGCGACTCATGGACCCATATCGTATCGAAGAAGACCCCAGCTTCTCGATGTTGCACACCATGAAGTACGGGTGCCAATGCGTATCCGGTATTGGCTCATGACTTCAATTGCTGTAAGCCAAGATGTGCTGAAACCAAAGTGATCCACATTGCTTGCCGCGCATTTTCACCTTGATGTGGCAGAAATCCGCCAGCACAACCATTTGGTACGGCAAAAAAGGTGAACGGCCAGTCTCCAGCCCCTGGCGTTTGGACTTTCTATCTTCCTATCCCTCAATCGCTTTTTCCAGGATTTCGTTAAGCCTGAGCAATTGTCTGAAGTCGTCAGCAAGATTTCTAGCCAAATCGTTTGAACTAAATTCTTTGATGGTCAACGTCTTGCAGACAAAGAATGTTCTGAGCTTTATCCAGTCAATATCTGGATGACCGGCATTGAATCCGCGTGGGCAGTTTTTAGCCTTAGCCATTGGATCGAAGCCAGACTTAAACCTTTTTCTAAACTCCTTATCCGCAAATAATTTCTTAAACGGTTCGGAGTCATCGGCGATCGCCTGTCTCACTAGACGAGTTTGGATTGAGGATGCCATGTACAGACCCCCGGCGACAACTACTCCTTTCCATTTTTCGTCATTGGGTAAAATGCCAAAGAATAAAAGTGGATTCTTTTCAAAGCGGGATACCGACGGACGCGCTACGATGAAGGAAACCCAATCCTTAAATTGAGCTCCGTCCCGTTCAATCTTATTTGCGGGTTTCTTAATGCGACCAAGTGCCCTCGTTGGAAAGTGGTATCCGTGGGCTTCCACCCCCAACTCTTTCTTTACAGAATCAGCCAGTTCCGTCAGCGGACGACGAATCAATTGCTGGTACTGGATATCATTTTCCTCCAGCCAATCCGCTTTTGTCTGCTCGCCCGCCAGTTTTAAGAACTGAAGTGACGCTTCAGAAAATGCCACTAATCCAGATGCTTTATTCAACTCGATTCTCCGAACAAATAGACATCGTTAACCCATCAGCAGGCTTTCGTGTGGGACGGTTAAGCGTGCCGATGAAGACTGACCAAAACGGCCGAAGAAAGTTTGCTTAAAGTCAACTTCGGTCACAGCAGCTATTCTTTTGTCATGATTTTCTGTAAGCTGCCGCACTGTTCTTCTGCGCTCGAACCTTGGAGACGGCAAACGAATGACCTCTATTTGAAATGACATGGATGACCGCTCCATGCCAGAATATTGGGTCACCCGGAGTTTCTTGAGGGTCTGCTTCTGGTCGGTTGCTCCATTTGGCGGACATTCGTAGGCACTTAGCCCGAAGCGCCGCTCGCGTTCGGCGAAATCATGTAGTACATTATTTACTCGGTTCAATGTTGAAAAACACCATGTATATCCAATCGCTGGAGATTGCCTGCGCCACCGTTAACGTGAAAGACACTCGCCAGCGGACGCGGCTATGCCTGACCTGAGGTTGGCCCGGAGCCGACTGTGGCGCGACGGTAGTGTTAGCGAACGATCAGGCGGTCGTGACAGGCGAAGCGCCGGCTTCAAGGAAGCCGTGCTTGAGCAGCATCTTCATCCAGCGAGGTGCATTGCGCTGCACGCTCAAGGCCTCGTAGTCCACCGCCCGGTCGTGATACGGTTGGCTGGACTTGAGTACCGCAAAGACAATGCGCAGCATCTTGTGCGCCAGCGCCACGATCGACTTCTTGTGCCCCTTGCGGATGCTCAGGGCTGCGAACTTGTCCTTCAAGGCGCAGCGACTTCGGGCTGCAGCCTGAGCGAACTCGCACAGCAGTCGGCGCACCCAGGCGTTGCCTTTGCGGGTCTTGCCACTTTTGCGTTTACCCGCACTCTCGTTGTTGCCCGGACAAATGCCCACCCACGAGGCCAGCCGCTCGGCGCTACCAAAGCTGTGCATGTCCGCACTGATCTCCACCAGCAGCATGGCCGCTCCCATGACATCAATGCCGGGGATGGTCTGCAGCAACACCAACTGGGGCCTCCAGGGGGACAAGCCGGCCAGCAAAGCCTGCTCAAAGCGCCCCATACGCGCTTCAAGCTCTTCGATGTGCGCCATGATCTCCGTGAGTACGAACAGGTGCGCGCCGCTGAGCTCTTCGGGCTGCAAGGCTTCAAACAAATCGGCACGGCTGGCGCGCAAACGTCCCGCCAAGTCCAGTATTTGCGCGATGGTTTGACCCTCGATCAGCGCTTTGACCATGGCGCGCGCGGCTTGACCGTGAATATCGGATACCACCACATTGAGCCGGATACCCGCATCGGCGAGCAGTTTGTGCAGCCGGTTCTTCTCCGAGCTGAGCATGCCACCGAGCTTTTGCCGCTGGCGGGCAATCAGGCGCAGGTAGCGGATGTCGGCCTGCGGGATAAACGAGGCGCGCAGCAAACCCGCACGCGCCAGCGTGGCGAGCCACTGCGCATCGGCCACATCGGTCTTGCGCCCGGGCACGGTCTTGACGTGCCGGGCATTGACCACCCACGCGGCGATACCCACGCTCTCCAGCGCCGCATACGGGCTTTTCCAGTAAATGCCGGTGCTCTCCATGACCACCACCTCGGGATCAAACGATTTTGCCCACTCTGCCAACGCCCGTCTGTCGCGTTTGAAGCCGCCAAATTCGCGCGTCTCCACTGTGACCTTGCCATCCGCCTGCTCGGCCACGGCGCAGGCGCTGATCTTGGCTTGATGCACGTCCAGGCCGATGACGCGTTTATAGATCGGTGTGAGTTCCATGACCCTTCTCCTTTGACGAAAAACACTACACTCCAATGCGTGTTGTCGCCCAGGGGCACCTCCATTCAACGGCCTGTCAGGACTAGCCCGACGGCTCTTTTTAACGTGCGCTGTCCACCACCTCGCAAGAGGCGATGCCAAGCAATCCGGGGTACGAGTGAATGGTGGCGGGTCGAGTTAGATTTCGCGGTCCAAAGCCATCAAAGGTTTTCACGACCTCCGCCTCTGGGCGACCGCACACCCGCACAGTGTCTTTCATGATCAGGGGTGCTGCGCCCTCGATGCATGAAAGTTAGAGTATGACTACAACTATCCGCCCCGAAGCACCAACAGACGAAGACACAATTGAGCAAGTCACTCGTCAAGCCTTTCTTTCTCATCCTTACAGCCATCAGACTGAGCAGTTCATCATCTGTGCCCTGCGAGCAGACCATGCTCTTTCAGTCGCTCTTGTCGCCGAAGATGCGGGCCGCGTCGTAGGGCATATTGCATTCTCCCCTGTAACCATCAGCGATGGCGCCTCTGGCTGGTATGGGCTTGGTCCAATTTCGGTCGAACCCAAGTTGCAACATCGTGGCATCGGGCGAACTCTTATGGAGCGTGGCCTTGCCGAGCTCCGCAAAATCGGAGCAAATGGGTGTCTACTCGTCGGTGACCCAGCGTTCTATACCCGTTTTGGGTTTGCGAACAATCCTGCTCTCGTGCTTGAAGGTGTCCCCCAAGAGTTCTTTCTCGCACTATCCCTTGGCGCTTCTTCCGCTTGTGGCAATGTCCAATTCCACCCGGCATTTCAAGCCAATGGCTAACCAATTATTCAACACGGACTGGCGCAATAAAGCCGGGTTAGCCGGTTAATTGAGACATTGTGTGCCGTAGCAGGCCGCAGATATCGATGATCTTAGAAAAATGAAAAATCAGCACGATGAATTGAATGTACTAGGCTGGAACGACTGGCTCGCCCTGCGGGCTGGCTGCAAACCAACGGAAACTATCGCCCGCGTGGCGGCGGTCGATCGCGATCAATTGCTTCTAGTTGATCAAAGCGGCCATTTTCGGGCAAAGTTGGCTGGCCGCTATTTGCACCACCATCACCTGAACCACGAGATGCCGTGTGTAGGCGACTGGGTTTGTGTGGAGAAGCAGTCCGGCGACGACCTCGGGGTGATCCACTCGCTGCTAGAGCGCAGAACTTGGCTGAGGAGGAAATCGGCTGGGAACGTCATGGAATACCAGATGATTGCAGCGAACGTGGACTACGTGCTCATCGTTCAGTCTTGCCACTTCGATTTCAATCCGAACCGCTTGGAACGCTATCTAGTCATGGTGATGGAGGGTGGCGCCGAGCCGTATATCCTGCTGACCAAGACAGACTTGGTAACCCCTGCGGTATTGGCTGCGCAACTGGCAGAAATACAGTCTGCCGGTATCACGGCACCGATAGTGCCGCTGAGCAACATGACGCGGGAAGGCCTGGATGAGGTCAAACAGTTGTTGTTGCCTGGAAAGACCTATTGCTTCGTCGGATCGTCAGGGGTTGGCAAGAGTACGCTAATTAATCAGTTGATTGGCCGTGAAAGGATGGAAACGAGTACTGTCAGCGGGACAGGCGAAGGGCGGCACACGACCGTTCGTCGTGAACTGATTCGTCTTGACAGAGGTGCGCTGGTCATCGACAACCCCGGAATGCGTGAATTCGGCATACTTAACGCAGAAAACGGCATAGCGAGTAGCTATTCTGAAATCACCGCCCTCGCGTCCCGCTGTCGCTATCTAGACTGTAGCCATACCGGCGAGCCGGGCTGTGCTGTACTCGCGGCGATGCAGGCCAACGAAATCAGCAAGGAATCTCTTGATGGCTTTATAAAGCTCAAGGAAGAATCAGCGTTCAACGACATGTCCTATGCTGAGAAGAGAAAGAACGATCGGGACTTTGGTCGATACATTAAGTCGGCAAAGAACGACTTAAGGAACAAGTAGCGTGTTTGCGGCGGCCCATAGCCCGGCAGTCGAGCGGATCTACGCGAAAAGCCGCGCAGGCCGCTCACTTCTATTCGTTACTAAGCCGTTAGGTAAGCTGCTTCACTCGGTGGACTTCATAAGTCGTTGATTTTTAGGGAAAAAACTTATGCTGCAAGATAATCTATGTGAACGAACTTACCTAATTTCTTAGTAGGCATCACGAAGCCCCTATGACTCCACGTCCCTCCGCTGTCCATCTTGTGCACAACACAGCACCAAGCCCTGGCCTCGGCGAATTACATCTACCTCCAGATTGAAGGCTGTCTGCGAGACTAACCAGGGGATGGGTTCGCGTTTTCTCAATCTGGTGGTGCATGCGTCCGCCGCGCCTGAACCCAGGGGAATAAAGCGAAGGCCAGTTGCCCTGCCAGTCCCAATTGGTGCGGCAACTCTGCGTACAGGGCGAAGTGTTCCGTTAAGCTGCGGCCGGCCAGTAGATTCGACAGACTGGCCTCGACCACCATCAAAAGTGAGAAGGCGACTGCCCCCATCCTCGCTGCCGAAGATGGCGAAAGCGGCCAGCGATGCAGGATGCGCGCGCAGACGAGCCAAGCGATGGTCAAGATCACGGGCAGTTCGAGCAGCACTGCCCAAAGCGCGCCGAGCAGCGGCACCATCACCAGCGTACGTAGCACACCCAATACGAATCCTGCAGCGAATACTGCGACGACATAAAAGGTACCGGTGAGCAGGACTCGCATCTTTTTGATCAACGCACCCGGTTTGCGGGCGCCATGACCTCTGTGATCGCGCCCTCACGCGTGAGCATCGTGCGACGGTTGATCCAGACGATAAGCACCGCCACGACAACAAGGAGGTAAGTGTCGTAAGGCTGCGCATCAGGCCAGAGCGGATTGTTCACCTGAAAGTGAAACAAGGCGGGTAACAGGATGCTGCCGCGCGATGCGTTGAACAGCGGCGTCACGATGACGCTGAGGCAGACGTTACCGAGGAAGAAAGGGGCGAAGCCCCAGCCGCTTTGGACGGTCCCGCTCAGGTAGAACGCAGGCAGATGCCACAGGCCCCACGTTGCTCCAATGATCAGGCCTGCCCAGAGCGGCGCCATGTGGCGCTGCAGGATGGGCAACGCCACGCCGCGCCAGCCAAACTCCTCGACCGGTCCCAGAAACAGCATGAACACCATCGCACTCAACGCTGCGCCCAAAGTGTCGAAAGGCAACGGGTCGGTCAATAGTGTGCCCTTGAGCGCCGCACCGGCGACGAAAACGAGCGGAATGCCGAGCAGCAGGAAGCCTGCCCATCCGGCGGGACAGCGCCACAAACCAAGCCGCGACAGGTAGGCCCTCGCGCCCCGAACGCCACCGCAGTACAGCACCACCGCAAAGGCTGCGAAAGCCGGAGCCCACACCGCGAGTACGAAGGCCGGGTCTTTTCCGGTGATCTCGCCAAACCAGCCAGCGGCTTCGCCGGGGAAATAGATGTACACACCCAGAATGCCCCAGGAGATCGCAAAGGTGATCAAGGTAAACGGGAGCAGAGCCGCGGTGGACACCTGTTGATGGGGGGTATTCGTGGATTGCATCATGTTGGCGATCTGCTCGTAGAGGCAATATTGATGGGTTCATTGTTCATGGGTTCACCCTTCAATCGGGTCAAGAGGAATGTTTGCCTGACTGCACTGCGCGCCGGGGATGCGGCTGGCGGCGCGCTCGGCCGACGTCGGTGTTGGCAATGAAATGGCCGCGCACCCGGCCTGCGCAGCGATCACCAAGCGCACTACATCGTCCATCAATGCAACCAGTGCTTGACGGTGGCTCGTGTGGGTCACAAAGCCAGCGATGGTGAGGTCGATCGCCGGGCAGTGCCAAGCCATCACCCCCCAGAAACCGCCGTGGCCATAGCAGGTAAAGCCATCGACGGCTCTTGTGCTGAGGCCCATGCCATATCCGGCACCCGCCGAGGCCATGCTCTGGCCGGACGGTGTCTTCATTGCGATCAACGTTTTGCGGTGCAGGACATCACCGTTGAAAAGGGCGCGGAAAAACCGGGTGAGGTCGGCCGGAGTTGAAACCAGCCCACCACCGCCGAACAGGTCAGCGGAGGGGTGAATCGATTGCACATTCAACGCGCCGAAGCGCTGGCGGGCCCGGTTGGGGGTCGCACTCGGCGGGGGTTCAAGCGTCTCAAACCATGTCTGTGACAGGCCAAGATGGTCAAGGCTCAGCAATCCGCGCACAGCCATCGCCATAGGTAGTGCTGTCACGTTCTCGATCACGGCCCCGAGCAGCACATAACCAGTGTCGCTGTAGGCGAATTTCTCGCCCGGGGCACCCAGGGGATCGCCGTAATCCATCGCAAAGGCGACCTGCTCGTCGCGTGTCCACACATGGCCAGGCTCATTCATCACCCGGGCTTGGAAGCCCGGGTGCTCTGCGTAGTCGAACAAGCCTGCCGTGTGGCTCAAGAGCATGCGAACGGTGATCCGGGTGAGGTCGTAGCCGTCGGCGCGCACTACATCGGCAAGAGGTCTCGGCAGAAGCGGTCCTATCGGAGCATCAAGACTCAGGCGGTCTTGGTCCACGAGGCGCAGCGTGGCGGCGGCGATAAATGTCTTGGTAATGCTAGCAATGCGCACCGCTTGCGCGGGATTGACGTTGGCACCCCGCGCTTGCGCCCAAACGAGATCGGGGTTCCCCGCTTCCGCGCGCAGCGAGATGCCTTCACCGGGTGGCAGCTCAGCAACGTAACGACTGAGGGTCGCTTCGAGCGCGCGCGGCAATTGAGGCGAGGGTGGCGACGATGAGACTTGCGCACATCCGGCGCAAAGCAGGATCAGCACGGTTACAAGCAGGGGGGTGATCATGGTCACGGCTCCGGGAAGGAACGTCCTCTTTCGGTTCATCCTCCTCCTTCTCGCCATCTTTCAGCCGCTGGGGTTGCGAAGACTGCGCGACCAGAACGCGGCTACGTGCTGCATCCACATACCCATGCGGTCCGCGACGCTGCCTGGCTTGGGCACGGCGCCGATCTGGCGCGCCAGATCGAGCATGTCCAGGATCACGGTATGGCGCGCCAGCAAGCCACCTTCGAAGCGCGAGAACTCCGCCGTCTCGAAGCTCAAGTGGCCGCCAGTGGGCGCAAAGCCAGGGGGTGTGAGCGGGCCAGTCATCGTTCCGCTGATGCGCAAGCGAGCTGCCACGCCTGTTCCGTCGAGCGCCATGTAAGGGCCGTCGATCAGCTCAATATGCGTGTCCGGCAGTGCGGGAAACATGACGTCACGATGGAAGCGCAGCACCTCGTCGCGGCCCTGCAAAGCTTGCGGAGCAGCTGGGTCCTGCCAGACGACGTCGGAGCAGCACAGCGCTGCGACCGCATCTGCGTCGTGCGCGTTGACGGCTCCGTGAAGCCGCTGTAGAAATTGCTGCGCGAACAGCGCATCGACGACCTGTGACATACGGTGCTCCTGTCCCTCACAACTCAAGCAAGGCCGGGCTATGGCGGTGGCTGCTTTGGCCCGCAGTACAGCATTTTCCCCATCAGCGGCCGCAGCCATTTGACTTAGGTCAAAGAGCAACAGCAGCTGGCCGGGTAGCCTCGATCTAGGAGGAAAGTAATGGCTGTGATCGTCCTCAACGGTGCCCCATCGCCCGCCCACTTGACCTACTCGCTGTGCACCGAAGTCGAGAGTCAACTCGCTGCGCAGTTCGAAGCGGTGCGCACCTTCCACTTGGCCGGCTACGACATCGGACACTGCATGGGCGAGTTCGACTGCTTCGTGAAGACGCCTGGGCGTTGCCGCATCCATGACGAAGGCCAGGAGATCGAGCGCGCTGTACACGACGCCGAACTGGTCGTGCTGGTGACGCCGCTGCACTACGGCGGCTACGCGCCGCACCTGAAGAAGGTCGTGGATCGTCTGCTGCCGTTGATCTCGCCTTTCCTGCGTAAGGTGGCAGGCATGACCCACCATGTGCTGCGCTACGAGCGCGCCGCGCGTTGGGCCGCGCTGGCGGTGGACGATGCGCCGTCGCCGGAGCGTGCACGACTGTTCCGCGCATTCGCCGAGAGCAATGCGTTGAACTTCGGCAGTCCGGCCTGGGGCGCAGCGGTCGTCGGTCTGGACCGGGCAGCATGGCCTGCGGCGATCACGGCGGCGCTCTCGACACCGGTCGCGCCCGGTAACGCTTCTGGCACGCCCGACGCCGAGAGGACGGCGCTGCTGGGGGCGGCGCATGCAGATCCACGCGCCCCAGCCTTAGAGGCCAGACCGCGTGTCGCTGTGCTTCAGGTCAGCCCGCGTCTGCCCGGCGTGAGCACCTCGCAGGCCATCTGGCGCTACCTGCAGCCGTTGCTGGCGCAATCCGCTTCTTCGGTTGAACTGGTCGCGGCCACGGACTTTGTTCGCGGTGGTGACGTTGCCGCGGCCGCTGCGCAGCGCTGCGCTGAAGCCGACTTGCTGTGCATCGTCTCCCCACTGTACTGGGACAGTCTGCCCTATACCGGTCTGCTGGCGCTTGAGCACATCCACGCGCAGCGGCGTGGGGCCGGGAGGCGCGCGGCGCGTCTGATCGCGGTGATGAACAGTGGTTTTCCGGAACCCGAGCAGTCCCGCTTTGCGTTCGGCCTGCTCGGCGAGTTCGCGTTCGAAGCTGGCTACACCTGGGCCGGCGGACTCGCCGTCGGCGGTGGCGAAGCCATTGCAGGTCGCGCGCTGGACCGGGCGGGTGCCATGACACGCCCCCTTCGTCAGGCTATCGATAGGGGCCTTCCAGCCCTGCTGGCCGGTGGCGTGTTCCCCGATGCGGCCTGTGACATGGCTGCAACGCAGATAACCCCCGGCCCACTGTACCGCTTCTTTGGCTGGTGGGGCTGGCAGGTGAAGCGCCGCGCCCAGGGTCTGACAGCGCGCGAAGTGGATGCCCGACCTTTCGACGACTTGAGCGACGCCGAGTGGGAACGCATGGCGGCCTGCGGCCCGGCACGCGCCAGGCCGCTGCGGGTGGTTGCCCGCCTGCCCGAGGGCGCGGATGCCGTGACGGTGGTCTTCGAGGATCCGGCCCGCCACGCGGCCCATTTCGAGGCTGGCCAGGTGCTGACGCTTGAGGCGTCAATTGACGGCGAACGCGTGAGGCGCGCGTATTCACTCGCCACCGCACCCTGCGATGGCGGCCTGGCCATCACCGTCAAGCGCGTGCCGGGCGGGAAGATGTCGAACTGGATCCACGACCGCTTGGCCGAGGGCGATCTGGTGCGCTGCTTCGGCCCTTCAGGGCAATTCACAACCGGTCCTGCGCCGAAGTCGGGGCCGCGCCGCCTGCTGCTCATCGCCGGCGGCTCGGGCATCGTGCCGCTGCAGGCGGTGGCGCGCCAGGTGCTGCACGACGAGCCGGATGCCGAGCTCACAATGGTGTACGGCAGTGCTGCGCTCGAGCGCGCCATCTTCGCTGCAGCACTGCAGCGACTGGCCGAGGACGCCGCGCCGCGTCTTCGGCTGCATTGGGTGTTCGAGACTGCACCGGCCGAGGGTCACTGCCACGCCTTTGCGGTTGGGCAGTTAGACGCGCCGACGCTCGCTGGGGTGCTGGTCGGCACCGACTTGCGCCGATTCCATCGCGCGATGATCTGTGGCCCCGACGGCATGCGGGCGGCGGTTCGTCAGTTATTGCTCCTCGGCGGCCTGCCCAGCGATCGGCTGATCGAGGAAAGCTTCGTCTCGCCGCGGCGTGGTGCTGTCATCGATCAGGACCAGCACGCTGTCTTCGAGTCGGCGGACGGCGACCAGGCGGTGACCGTGCACCCGGGCGAGACCTTGCTCGAGGCCGCCCTGAACGGTGGCATCGCTTTGCCTTTCTCCTGCTGTTCAGGCGGCTGTGGCGCGTGTCTTGTGCACATCACAGCTCAGCTGCAACATGTGGAGCTGGATGAACCCAACGCGGTCCGGCCCGACGACCGCGCCCGCGGCGAGGTGCCTGCCTGCCTGGTGCGCCTCAGCGGTCCTTGCCGTTTCCGTCTGCCCTGAATCAATGGAGATCGCCATGAACGACACGAACCCGAACGCCACTGCACTGAAGGCCATGATCCAGGCTGCGACGTTAGCCCCGTCCAGTCACAACACCCAGCCCTGGCTGTTCCGGCTCAAGGAGTCCAGCGTCGAACTGCTGGCCGATCGCACACGCGCACTGCCCGTCAACGACCCTGATGACCGTGAGCTCACGCTCAGCTGCGGTTGCGCCCTCTACAACCTGCGCGTCGCAGCTGCTGCGGCAGGCTGGCAGACCACGGTAGAACCTTTCCCAGACCCGGCAGACGCCGACTTGCTGGCGCGGGTGCGATTCCAGCCGACAGCGGCCACACCAACAGAAGCCGAGCTGCACGAAGCCATGGCAGCGCGCCGCACCTACCGCGAACGATTCGCGGACACGCCGGTCGATCCCATCGTCTCGCAGTCGCTGGTCGATGCGGCGCAGGCCGAAGGGGCGACGCTCTCCCTGCTCGACACCGAAGATCGGCGCGCAGCGGCGGCTGCTTTGGTGGTCGAGGGCGACGCCTTGCAATGGGCCAACCCGAGCTGGCGGCGCGAGCTGGCGGCGTGGATGCACCCGCGGCGGCGCGGCGACGGCCTGCTCCTGCCGGCCTTGGCGATCCCGGTGGCGCAACTGGTGGTGCGTAGCTTCGACATGGGGCACGGCGTGGCCGCCAAGGACCGCCAGCTCGCGGACGAGTCACCGCTGCTGGCGGTGCTCTCCACCTCGGGCGACACGCCGGGCGACTGGCTGGCCGCTGGCCAGGCTTTGCAGCATGTGCTGCTGGAGGGCGTGTACCGGGGCCTGCAGGCCTCGTACCTGAACCAGCCGATTCAGGTGGCCGCGCTGCGGCCCAAGCTGCAGCAGCTCACCGGACGGCCGGGTGACGCACAACTGCTGCTGAGGCTTGGCAGCCCGACGAAGGCGCTGCCTGCCGCTCCACGCCGTCCGGTGAGCGACGTGATCGTCACAGCCTAGGCTGGCGCTGTGCCGGTTCAGGGTCCGGCAGCGCGCGCCAGCAGATTGGCGACCGCGGCCTGCATGTCCGCGTCATGGCCCACCAGCAGATGGCCGCCCTGGTCGAAGCCAAGGAACTTGGCTCCCTCGATGTGGCTGGCCGTGTACTGCGCGGCCGCGTAGGTGCCGAAGCCGTCGTCGCGCGCGCTCACCACCAGCGTCGGTACGCGGATGGCCTCCAGCGGGTACGGGCCCAAACGCTTGCCCAGCCGCATGTCGTCGCGCCAACCGGCAGCGCGCAGCGACACAGGCAGGATGCGCTCGGCCAGATCGTTCACCCGTGCGCGCTCGCGCGCTGAAGCGGCTGCAACCTGCTCGGGGGGTGTGGCCAGCACATGACGAATGACCTGGTCGCGCGAGGCATGCAGGCCGACCCAGAACAGGAAGTCCGAGCCGAGCAGCCGCAGCAGCATTGCGTCCTTCTGGTCAGAGACCCGGGGGGCCGAATCGGCCACTGTCCCAGGCTTGTAGGCGATAGGCACGACGAGCACGAGCGCGCTGACCCGGTCCGGATGGCGGATCGCCGTCTGCATCGCCGACGGGCCGCCCGCGGAGACACCCATCACTACGGCCTTGGTTATGCCCAGCGCATCGAGCAGGCAGATGTGCGCGTCGGCCTGGGCCTCGGGCGAGGCATCGGCGGGCCGAGGCGTGCGCAGGTAGCCGAAGCGCGACATGGCGATCACGCGCACGCCCTGCTGCACGAGGGGCAGGGCCCAGGCCATGCCCTGGTCGTGGCCGCCGCCGCTGCCGTGGATCATCAGCAGCGGGATGCCATCGCCTGCCTGCTGGACTTCGATCGGGCCGCAGCGCGTGTCGACCATCACGCTGCCCTGCGCGGCGCGCTCGGCAGCGATGGCCAAGTCACGTTCGAAGCGCGAGCGCACCACCAGCGCGGCGGCCAAGACAACCAAGATCACGAGGGCAAGGACAACCCGCACAAGCCTGCGCTTCATGGTGGCCGTCGGTGTGCGCTGCTGAGCGCACCGCGTGCCCAGGCCCCCGCACGTAGCGCTGCTGGCAAGCACAGCAGGATCAACGCAGCCGCCACGACCAAAGCGACATCCGGTGCGAAAGCCAGGAGCATCTTTGCGTTCAGGTCAAAGGCCCACAAGGTGATGACGATTGTGATCGCCACCCCCACAAGCACCGCAGATCCTGCCACGCGGCGAGTGCGTGCAGCCCATCTAGACAGAGCCATCAACACGACGACGGCGATGGCGCATGCGATGTTGAACGGCAGGTAGGCCTCCTGAAGGCTCGGCCCCTTCGGCGGGGGCTGGCCAAGCAGCAGATTCACCACACCGATCGGCAGCCGGCTGGTCACGGCGTCCAGGCCGTTAAAGGGTAAGTCGCTCTTCGCATTGATCAGCAGCACCACCGCCTGCTGGGTGTCGGGCAGCAGCACCATCCAGGCTTCGAACGACGCGAGAGCGCCTTGGTGCCAGCGCGCATCTGCCCCGGCCCCGAAGGGCCCGACCAGCCATCCTTCGCCATAGCGGAACTCGAAGTCTGTTGCTCCAAGCTTGAAGCGTCGTAGCGGCGCGGCCGGCGCCAACAGCTGTGCCACGCCATGCTGCGACACGACGCGACCAGCAGGACCCGCGCCTTCGGCCAGAAGCATGGTCAGGTAACGAGACATGTCGCCCGCGCTCGACACCAGGCTGCCGGCCGGTGCGAAACCCGGCAGCAGCCCGACCCGATGCGCGACCGGTCGGCCAAACCACAGGCGATGTACGGCGGTCATGTCCGCTTGCCGGCCGGCATCGTGGTCGGTGTAGCTGTGCGTCATCTGCAGCGGCTGGAACACTTGCGCTTGTAACTGCGCCTGCCACGAGCGGCCCGTCACGGCCTCCAGCACCGCGCCGAGCAGCACCCAGTTGAGGTTGCTGTACTCGAAGCGTTCGCCGACCGGGCGATTGAGCGACACCTTGGCCAGCGCGCGCGCCAGCTCCTCGATACCGGCGCTGCTCGATTGAACAAGCGGGGCGACACCATCGGCGTGCGAGAAGCCGCTGGTCTGGTTCAGCAAGTGGCGCAGCGTGATTCGCGCCGAGGCCTCGGCGTCGGCAACGCGGAACCACGGCAGGTAGCGCTGCACGGGCGCGTCGGCATCGAGCTGCCCCGCGTCGATGGCTTGCCGGACCAGGAGCGCGGTGAAGGACTTGGTCAGCGAGCCGATCGGGAATGGCGTGTCTGCGCTGATCGGTGAACCGTGGCCGTCGTGGCCGAATCCACGAACGTGGACCGAGCCATTTTCGTTCACGATCGCCAGCGCGATGCCCGGAATGCCAGACGCTTGCCGCTGCGATTCGACGAACATATCGATCTGATCGCGCAAGGCAGCGTCAAACACCGGCGGCTGCGCCAAGGCATTGCCCACGATCCCGAAGCACGCCAGCAGCGCCAGGCTGCGGAGAATCGGGCGCGCCAGCAAGCTGAGGCTAGCCGTGCTAGACATCGATGTCATGGCTGGTCACAGGCGATCCGCGAGCGCGTTGGTTCCTGTGAACACATCATTGGCCATGATCTCTCGCACTTTCGAGGGCTCCTCGAACATCGGGCTGTGAGCCGACTGATCGAACGTATAGAACCCTTTGACGGTTACCCTCAACAAACCCAGGTAGGCCTTTGTCTCGGGGTAGGACACGGTGTAGTCGTACTTGCCATGGAAGAAGTAGGTCGGCACGTCCAGCGTGGTGATCATCTTTGTCAGGTCCATGGCGATGACCTTGTCCCACAGCCTTGCGTCGGATGAGAACTTGCCTCGCCAGATGTTCAGCTTTTCCATCAGCGTGTAGTCCGGGCACAGCCATGAGGCCAGGAAGACCCCCGTCATCACTGACTTCATGTCACGCGTCGTGCCGACTCCGAGCTCATGCATCGCCTTGTCGCGCAGCCTCATGTAGGCGGCGGGGAGTGGCGCGGTCATCGTTGGCGGTGCTGCTTGCAGCTGCCGCACCATGCTGACGTTTCCGGCCTCGCGGTAACGGCTCAGCATGTACTCGTAAGCCAACACCTCCGATTTGAGCTGATGGGTCATTTGCCCGACGCCGATGTAGGCGTGGTACAGCTCTGGCGCTTGTGCAGCGGCCTGTAGGCCAATGAGTGTTCCGCCCGAGTGGGCCATCAGGTAAATTTTGTCCTTGTGGAAGCGCGCCCGCAGATGGTTGGTCACCGCCAAGGTATCGGCAACGTATTGTTCGATTGACAAGGTATCTGGTGGTGCGCCGGGGTCGTACGACAGCCCCGCACCGCGGCGGTCCCACCACACGACCGTCATGTAGTCCTCCAGCCCAGTGGGGTACTTCATGCTCAGAAAGTACTCTGGCATGCCCATGCCACCATGAAGAAACAGCAGCACCGGGTTCGACGGATTGCTGCTCTTGATGAACATGCCTTGTTGCGAGCCATTGATCTCAACGTGGACCTTCTCGGAAATGCTTGCGGCAAGCACCTTGCCGCTTTTGTCTCGAAGCGGACTTGGATGTCCCGGGCTGAGTACAAGCAGGATGCCCAGTGCGACCACGATGCAGCCCACTACCAAGGACAACACTATCAGCATGACGCGCCCCGCTTTTCCGATCTCCGACATGAAGACCTCCTATTTGGTATACGACTCCAGGCCCGGCGAGTCCTTTGGCGATGCTACGCGTGTGCCTCATGGACTGCAGGCTGCTTTGCTTGGCACTTTACCCAGGGCGAAGCGAAGGGGTCCTGATCGGTCAGCCGCGGCACGCCTAACTCCATGGCCGACCACATCTTGCGCGCCGAATCATGCCGCAGTTACGTTAGATGTACGGCGTGTACCCCCAACAGGGTTTCAGGGCTCCAGAGCTTTCTGACACATGTGCTGCATCGAGAAAGCACCAGCTTGCGTTTTACTACGAAGTTTTTGCAAGCCGCGAGCAGCAGGTTCCAGCGTGTGTGCCGGGCCTTGCCGATCCGCTGCCCTTGGAATAGAGCCACTCCCGGAGAAGGTATGCCGGCGTGCGAAGCATCAAACTCAATACTGCGTCGCGTTCTAGCCGCAGCCCCTTAGCGTCAATGCGAGAGTCGGTGGCGCGCAGGTGACATCACTCAGGACTGCGTTGCAGCGGGCATACATTGGGCACCAAGCAGCGTCTGCATTCAAGGTGCACCGGTCTGTCGATCAAAAATCGGTTGCGGGTTGCTACGGATCGATAGTGGCAGCTCGCCTTAAGCCCATCCGGTCGTTCGCTGCCGGTCCGAGGTCAATGATGCCCGAGTACCCGGTCTGGAGCGTGAAGCGGTCATACGCAATGCCGACCGTCGAATGGCCGTTGACGGTAGCCGCTGTCGTGCAGGAAGTCCTCCCCGAGTGACTCCATTCAGCCTTTAGGCGACATCGGCTTCGCTAGATCCGAAGTCGGGTCGTGGCCGACAGCGTGATTACGAGGTCGCGCCAGTAAGCTGTCCTTGGCCGCACGGCTTAGTTGGCCAAGTGACAGCAATCTGGAGGCGCCGGGAATTGGCGCTCCCGGCCACAAGAAGCCATTGACTGGAAGCCCTGGAAGCGGCCTTTCGCACGGCGACTGGGCAGACCCCCTGGAGTGAGTGACAATGGGGTGATCATGGCAAACGGCGATCAACTCAAAGCATTGTTGCGTTCTCACGCGGAGGGCGACGATCGCCATTTCTACTCGGTGGCCATGCAGATGGCCGCCCATGAGGCGAAGCAGGGTCACGGAAAGCTGGCCGAAGAGCTGCGCGAACTCATCGATGCCGCGAAGGCACGCCGCAACGCCGGCGACACGGCTGACGCGATCCCGATCGCGAGGCCGAAAGGCGAGCTTGCGGGGCTGCTTAGCGTTTCCTACCCTTCGCGCCGGTTGAGCGACATGGTGCTGTCCGAGTCGTTGCAGCAAAGCCTGCAACGCGTGCTCAAGGAACAGAGACACCTGGCGAAGTTGCGCAGCCACGGCCTGCACCCGCGGCGCAAGCTGCTACTCGTTGGCCCGTCGGGCACCGGCAAAACGATGACCGCCTCGGCGCTCGCTGGCGAACTCGGCATCCCGTTGTTCGTGGTTCGTCTGGACGCGCTCATCACGAAGTTTATGGGGGAGACAGCGGCGAAGCTGCGTCAAGTCTTCGACGCCGTGGCGTCCACGCGAGGCGTCTACTTCTTCGACGAGTTCGATGCGATTGGCAGCCAGCGTGGAATGGCGAACGACGTGGGCGAAATCCGCCGGATCTTGAACAGCTTCCTACTCATGATCGAGCAGGACGATTCCAACAGCTTGATCGTCGCCGCGACCAACCACCCGGACATTCTTGACGAAGCGCTCTTCAGGCGCTTCGACGACGTGGTCGAATACCACGTGCCGTCGACTGCGGAGGTGCAGGCGCAGCTGCGGATGCGCTTGGCCGTCTACGTCAAGTCGAAGAAGGACCTCACAGACCTGGCAACAGAGGCAATCGGCCTGAGCCATGCGGAGATCGCGCGAGCGATTGACGACGCGGTCAAAGAGGCCGTGATGCACGATCAGGAGATCGTCCCGGCCGAAGCGTTGCGCACCCTGCTGCAGCAGCGCCAGGCTGTGCGCAGGCGCACCGCCGGTAGCAAAGAGTAAGCGCGTCATTTTGCATGGCCACCGAGGACCAACAGCGGCGCCCGCATCTCTTTCCCCATGACACGCGCTCCACTGAGAGATACACCGCCAAAAAGGCTGTCGTCGTCAAGGCTGCCGTACCGCCTCAGCCGCGTGTGCAACACGCGCAGGAGCTGCGCGTCCAGTTTGCACAGGTAGAGGCGGCTCAGCTTCAGCGCGTGGCCGAGCAGACGGCCGCGGAAGTGCAGACAGCGATCGGCATCCAGATCGAGTTCGAGAGCCAACAGGGTGTTGAGTTGGCGGCCGAGAGCCTGGCCCGCGATCGTCAGGGCATTGAACTCATGAATGTACGAAAGCAAGGTAACCAGGTGCTGGCTACCGTTTTCGTGCCCCAGGGCAAGCTGAAGCACTTTGAAAAGCTGATCGAGGCCTATGCAGAACACCGAACCGGTGCCGGCGGTCGTTTGCTTGACAACCAGTCGTTGATCGATGCGATCCGCTCGGTGCGGGTCGCCACATTCGATTCTCTGTGGACGGACAGCGCCGAGGCGCTGCCAGCCAACGACGCCGAGGAAATCTGGTGGGAAGCTTGGCTTCCCGCCGGCGACAACCGACCGCAGGTCATTGCTGACTTCCGCAAGGTAGGTGAAATGGCGGGTCTGCTCGTACGGGAGCGAGCGCTGCACTTTCCGGAGCGCTCGGTCGTGCAGATGCACAGCAGCAAGGCGCAGTTGCTTCAGTCCTCGCTGGTCCTGAACATGGTGGCCGAACTGCGTCGAGCGAAGACGACTGCCGAGTTCTTTGCTGCGCTCCCGTTGGAGGAAGAAGCTGATTGGGGCGGGAACCTGAAAGGCCGTCTCATGCCGCAGCATGCGGGCAACTCGTACGTCACTTTGCTGGACACCGGCGTCAATCATGGGCACCCACTGTTGGCTCCGATGGTCGACGACGGCGACCGCCACACCGTGGAGCCTGGTTGGGGACCCGATGATGCCAATGGTCATGGCACCGAACTGGCCGGCTTGGCGTTGTTCGGTGACCTGACACCGGCGCTTTCGGACGATGGCGCGCTGTCCGTGCCGCATCGCCTCGAGTCTGTGAAGATCCTGCAGGGACCAGGCGGCAACGACGGCCAGTCCTACGGCGCGATAACGGCGGAAGCCGTAGCGCGTGTTGAAATTACCGCCCAGGATCGGCGCCGTGTGTTCGCGATGGCAGTGTCGTCCACCGACGGCCGCGATCGAGGGCGCCCTTCGTCGTGGTCTGCAGAGGTCGACCGGCTCGCCTGCGACTACGAGTGCCAGGCTGAGACGCCGCGCCTATTTGTACTCTGCGCGGGGAACACACAAGATCCCAATGCCTGGGGTGACTACCCGGCCAGCCTCTCCACGAACTTGGTGCACGATCCTGGCCAGGCCTGGAACGCGGTCACGGTGGGTGCGTACTCTGAGCTCACGACGATCTCTGAGGTTTTCGGGCACGAGTACACCCCGATCGCGCCAGCCGGTGGGCTGAGCCCGTACACGTCGACATCATCGACTTGGCAGACAGGCTGGCCGTTCAAACCTGACATCGTGATGGAAGGCGGTAATGCGGCGGTCGATGGGGCTGGCTTCACAAGCCAGATGGATAGCCTGTCGCTTCTGACAACCAACCACAAACCCCACGACCGCCTGTTCACGTTGAGCTCGGCGACGAGTGCATCCACTGCCCTGGCAGCGGGCATGGCCGCTCGGATCCAAGCCGCGTATGCCGACTTCTGGCCTGAGACCATCCGAGCTCTGATGGTCCACTCGGCGCGATGGACGCAGCCCATGCTCGACGCATACACCCCGAACGGGCTTCGCAACCAGGCCAACATGCGGCAACTGCTCCGGCATTGCGGCTACGGCGTCCCCAGTCTGGAGAGGGCGTTGTACAGCGCGAGCAACTCACTCACGTTGATCGTCCAGGACCAGCTTCAACCGTACCAGAAGACTGGCTCGGCGGTCCGCACCCGCGATATGCACCTGCACGACCTGCCCTGGCCGACTGAGCAGCTACAGGCGTTGGGCGACGCGGAAGTGACGCTTCGGGTCACGCTCTCGTACTTCATCGAGCCGAATCCCGGCGAGCGCGGCGGCATCGACAAATACGCGTACCAGTCGCACGCGCTGCGATTCGCGGTGCGGCGCCCCTTGGAAACCGAGGCGGCCTTTCGCGGCCGCATCAACGCCCAGGCGGTGGCAGAAGAACAAGGCCTTCCCGCGGTCGGTGGCGCCGACGCCGGTTGGACAGTCGGTGAGCGCACGCGCGCACGCGGCTCACTCGTCAGCGACAGCTGGAGTGGAACCGCCGCGGCGCTCGCCAATCGTGGACAGTTGGCAGTCTTCCCTGCGATGGGCTGGTGGCGAAACCGCCCGAGCCACGGGCGGTTCGAGCGGGCGGCCAGGTACAGCCTCGTCGTGTCGATCGAGGCGCCTGAAATTCAGCAGGACCTATACGCGATAGTCGCGCAGCAGATTGCGGCACTGGTCGCGATCGAGATCCCGGTCTGAGCTACAGGCTGCGAAAGCGCTGCATGAGATGGCCTGGCTCAGGCCCGTTGATCGAGAGGCCGTTCTTCAGCATCAACCGGGGCATAGCATCGAACGAGAGCTGCAGTCCCTTTTCGAAATGCCTGCAGTTTTTGAGAGGGCGCACGCAGATTTCGTGGTGCAGCTTGATGCCTTCCATGATTTCAGCCTCACCCAGGAAATGCATCTTCCGGTTGGCAGGCCGCAACTTACACCGATCGAGACGGCGTTAATTAAGGAGCTTGTAGCCCTTGCTTGCGATGACGATCTGCGGTCGATGATCTATCGTCTCTTTGTAGTCGCCGACTAACGACGATGCCGAACTAGTCTCATCCCTGGCAGCTTCCCTATGCGCGAGAGTCAGCTTCCCTTTTCGGCGAAGTCCCGCTTCGGGTCGCTATGGAAAGATTTCCATAGCGACCCATTGCAGTCCGTTGCCCATGATCCGGAAAGCCATCGGTCAACACTCAAGACTCATGGCATCCAGCGGGCTAGCCGCGCCAGTGAATGAAAAGCCGCTGCCAATGCAGGTATGCCTTTTCGGTCTGAAGGCTATAGTGCAGATACCGAACGCGCTCCCGAACTGTTCTCGCCGGCCTCTGCTACTACTGGAACCTATCAGTTGGCTGCTTCGGCGCGGTGTTCTTGAGCGTCTGGTTCGTCGGTCTATCTTTCTTTACTTTTGTCGCGCCGGTTCTAATTCTTTTCGCCGATGCCCCGGCGCTAACATGTTGATCGACACGGACTCTCAACATCAGAAGGCTGCTCCGCAGCCGTTGTCGTGTGCCGGTCATCGCCGACGTTAGACATTACATAGACGTACACACGCCATGCACCAACTTCCAGACGCATCGGTCTCTGCGTGGGTGCCAGATGGACCCAGAAGTCACCCATCTGTCATTGATTGGATCTGCCCATGCTGCACGCGGGCGGTCTCCTTCACGGCACCGGCTTGGCGCCAACTTGAAGGCCCCCATTGGTACTCGCCTGCGCATTGCCCGCGCTGCAAAAGTGTCGTTCAGATCTTCACCTTGAATGTGGGGACTGGCCACAACTCCATGTGTGGCGGAAAACTCTTCATGTTCCCCACTGGCCGAGCTAGAACACCTTCGCCCGAGATCCTCGAGAATGAAGAACTGGGCGCGCCACTGAAGCGCGCATACGAGTCAGCAGTGAACGTACTCAACACCAAAGAGTGGAGTGCAACCGCGGTGATGTGCCGCCGCCTACTTGAGGGAATTACCAAGTCAGTTCTTCCGCCGGAGTTCCACAAGCAGCCGCTTGGCAAGCAACTCGAGGCACTGCCCGCTCATCGCAGCCTGGACAAACCTTTGCTCGAACTTGCTGATGCGGTTCGCCGCGGCGGGAACCTGGGGGCGCACTTCGACTTGGAGAAGGAACCGGACGAGCAAGTGGCTGCACTTATGCTCGATCTCTGCGAGGACTTGATGGAGTACCTATTCACGCTCCCAACTCGCATCGACGAATTACACAAGAAGATCGAAGCACTGGGCAAACTTCAGTGAAGCCAACATGTCGGTCAAACGGACCCGCTACGGCAAGGCGCCCTGGCCGCGACGCGCTCGTTTTCCATCCTGCGCCTCGCGGGCAGGGCGCCTCACTTCCGAGGGCCGGCTACCTCTATGTTGAACGTCCGTTTTCGATCTGACTTTACGCCTGCTCCTGGCCGACAGCGTGATTACAAGATCGCGCCAGTAAGCTGTCCTTGGCTGCAGGGCCTCGTTGTCCAAGTGACAACAATCTGGAGGCGCCGGAGGGAACTGGCGCTCCCGGCCAGATGCAGTCCGCCATCGCTCGACGCCGGGTGAGCGACGGATTGGTCAAGCGACGCTCCCCGGTAAACGATGGACATGGGCGACCTCACGAGACGTTTCATTCCGAAAAGTTGAGTTACAAAGTGCTTAGGGCAATCTTGCGTCAAGAATTGGGGAGAAGACATGCTGAAGAGCATCGAGAAGATCGTAAGCGGTCAACCTGAGGCGTTGTTTCGCTAGCCGACGCATTCGCGCAGAATTTCTCCACTGTCAACCGAGTGGAG
>ENA-ORBV01004342-ORBV01004342.1-microbial-mat-metagenome-genome-assembly--contig:-NODE-4342-length-27322-cov-6.727216_pt1 | contig 27322 bp, 12 predicted proteins | sample MGYA00237777_ERZ505514 | MGnify/ENA primary metagenome ERZ505514 (study PRJEB26160, sample SAMN06269048) | microbial mat metagenome | isolation source: Oligotrophic lake microbial mat | place...
GACAAACCCTCTGCATGTTTGCACATTCGGATGTCAAAACTCTTGTGTAGGCCTGCCGGCATTTCATTTCTGGGCCGTCACCGAAACTCATCCCTGCTCAAAAAGACCAACCCAAACACCGAGAAATCGCCAGCCAAGGTAGGACACCGAACGGAAAAATAGAATAAATTGCTTACATTCAAATGATTCAACGCACAACCAGGTATGTCTATATCTATAGAAAGGCAAGGGACAAAAAAAAGTACCAAATTTGATTCCAAGGATGCAAAATCCATTTCCAAGCATCACTGAAGTTTCAGTATCAGGTTAAATGGAAATGGCATTTATGGGGATGATTATCACTTCTTTAGCTAGCTCTATTTGTCTGGCTGGGGATGGGCAGATTTTTATAGATTCAATGAAAAGGCTCGTGAAACGAAGTTGAACTCTAGCCCTAACGATAGCTTGTCCAGCCCCTGGCGGCATCGAGACACGCGCGGTGGCGCCCACCTTCCCATCTCCCCTCAATTTTTTCTCACAAGAATCAACCAACCCTTCTCTTGTCGATTTTGTAGCGTTGTTGCTGTTGTAGATGAGTGAATGCAGATTGTTTCAAAAGCAGAGGGAATACTACTGACACACCAAAATGATGAAGCCAAGGATACACAATAGGGATCATCAGGGACTTGCCCGAGGAGGAGACACTAGCTTTGCTTTCGAATCATCCAAGAAGTCAGCCTGGTTGTTTCCTTTGCATTTATTACTTTCCAATAGGATATCTAGCTATGGACTTCCCATCATACTGTTGCTTATAATAATGCTCCACGAACACCCCATTCTCAATGAATCAAGATTTCTGCTACAATCAACTCGGATACATGACGAAGCGCTACTTTTTCTTCCAACAATACCCAAAAAGAAACGAACCATACTCTTTGCCCACGTTGGAAAAACTGGCGGCATGACGCTTCGCCAGTACACGAGTCTCAAGTGCCGCCTACCACGAGACCCAGAAGTTCCCGAGAAGCTTATACAGAGTTGCATCCATCGATACTTTCGCGAGGGAGATGTATTGGCACGTCAAACCACGGGGTACTTGCACATGTGGTCCGTCGATCCAAACGAATTGGAACACTCGACATCTTTTCTCATGACCTTGCGCAATCCTGTGGACCGCATCATATCCGCATATAGGTATAGTCATCCCAATAATTGCAACAGGAAGAATAAAAAGAAACCCGATCGCCCCTTTGGTTGTGAAATTGCCAAGAAAATGCGGCAACGCCGATCCAAACAATACAAAATGTTTGGCATTTGTTTTCCCTCGGCAGGGATTGAAGACTTTGCACAGAGCGTCATGAGTCCCTACTATGCCGATTCGGTATCCCTGAAAAACATTAGTAATAAAAAGAACCAAGCAAATACAAAAGTGGTGGCAGGCTTGGCAACATGCCGTCAAATGGCGCGGGATGTCATCGAAGGGACGCTAGATGTTTGGGTGTATCACATGAAATACAATCACGCCTACTACGCCAACAAGACCATTTGGGCCTATCCTGACAAGGAACTCTTTGCCATTCGAACAGAACATGAATGGGAAGATATGGTGGCTCTTGATAAACAACTAGGTGGTACAGGTCGTTTTGGTCCGACCACGGAATCTTCCTCCCACCACAATACCAAAACAAGCCAAAACGCGGCGGTGTCTCATGGCAGTGAGGGATATATCCCGTCTCCCATTTCCACACAAGGCTATCACAAGCTATGCTGTGTCCTACACGAGGAGATTCAAATCTACATGGATCTGTTACAACGAGCTCAAAATTTGAATGCCACTGCGAAACAAGAGAGCATTTCGGATTTGGCTGACAAGTGCAACTTTACGACATCCAACTGGAACGAGTGGAGACAGCAGTGCCAAAGCAAACTAAATCATGACGCGGAGAATTTCCATTCGAATGCTGCACTATCTACTGCTTGAGCCTACCGACGCAGCAGCATCTACAGGGGTGTGCATGCAATAACATCAGGGTAAGAACTGTGACAATCCACGTAGCAAGTCGCATGCAGATGCCAATTCGCCAAGAGGCCAGAAAAGCGCAACCGATTGAAATTCTGTCTACACAAAGGTTCTTTCTGGTACTATCAATTGAAGTCTTACAGAGGCACAAATCGACTATCCTTGGAAGGAATGAGTCGCCTAGAAACTCTCGCGGTGGGTACTGCTGCTACACCAATCAAGACAGAAACATACATTTATTATTTGCCAATCGATATCCATATCCATAAGCATAGCAGGCGTAGGAAAATATACTTCTGTTGGTTTGAGCCTCAGTTTAGGGGTAAATAATCACCGAGGGAAAGAACCAGACACGCTGTCAGACTGGTTTATCTAGGAAGCCTTCTGGGTCTTTTTCTTGTCCATAAACGAGCAATATAGCCTAATTATGCTCCCCCATTTGCGGATGCCCTGTTCAGTTTGCACCACCGGATGATAAACGAAATCGCCTAAATTCTCCTTGTACCCATTACTACCGCAGACGACTTTCCAGCTCGATAAAAGGTTGTTGTGAGTTGGCTCAGGACACGGCAGCATATTGCACCTTAGCGTGGAACAACATCTGGAATACTCCTGAAACACTCGCACCGTTTGCTTGAGAATCAAGAGCTCATGGACAAAAGGACCGTCATTCCAGAGTCGTTCTTGATTGAGCAAGATACAATCCAAGATACGGACCCAATCCATAGGTGACAGGGTTCGCCAATCGTCCTTGTCGCTACCGCGACCAAAGCGACGCAAATTAGTCTTCCAATTAGGAACCTTAAATCTGTTGGAATATTCTATAATGCATTCAAAGTATCGACCGACGATGTTCATCATTTCTTCTTCGATTTTCCGCTGTTCTTGCGGCCAGTCCATCTGATCGCTAAACTCACTGTAGAGAACCAACTCCTTCATCAGCTGGTGAAGCGACTCCACGTCCATGCTGGAACGAAATCTTTCTGTTCTTAATTCCATTTGTGTTTCAATCATACTCCAGTACTTCTCTTTCAGGTCGTCAGCCGGAAGATCCAGAAGGGCATATCTAGCACTAATGGAACGCATTTGATCGATGACTCCACCTGGAATAAATTTCAAAGAGGAAGTCTCCTGCTTCATTTTCTTGCTTAAAACTTGGGCTTGACTCGTTGCATCATGGCCGAGGAATGCTTGCAGGACTGGACCAAACTTATCGAAGTTAGTATTTTCAAGGTATACCTTGAGTTTCTGATACCCCGTTAGCATCTTGTGAACTTCTTCCATCTTCTTCTCATTTGACAGTGCCCCCCATTCCTTCCTTCCTAATTCCATAGCACCAATCTTGTTTACCAAATCCATAGCTCTCCATCCTCGGAAATCATCGATCGTTGCCAGAGAAGCCGCTCTATAGAAGAAAGCCAGCTTGGCAGACATGGGTATGAAGGCGGGAAAACTGGTATCAGGGTGGGCAGGGTAATGCTCCAAGTCGTGAAGGGTTGTGACACCTCCGAAGACGCTTCTAATCGACTCAGCCTGTTCCTTCAGGATAGGTTCACGTTCGTGATCGTCGCAGTCGTCAACTCTGTTGGCTACAATCAGAATAGGAACATCTTTGTGACTGGATACGAGGCCTTTGAAGAAGTGCAAGAGTGTCTTCGACTCTTCAGTGCCACGACCGTCCCTTGCACCCGTAACAATAACCACACAATCAAACGACGGCCACTTGTCCTGGACAAAGGAATTCAAGGAACTCGTCTTTGTGTACTTGCCTTTTCCGAAGCTCAAGCCAGGGATATCGAAAAAAGTCAGTCTTGTCCCTCGCTTTATTTCTAGTAGAACCTCGTCTGTTTCAACTTGAAAGGTTCTCCGCGGCACAAAACGATGCTTCGGATCAATCGCTTCTTCCTCCACGACGCTGATCTTCGTTTGTAATGTAGGAGCGGATCTTCGGACCTTTTCTGGCCCCGTTTCCGGCCCGTCGAGCCTTGCTCTTTTAGGCTCGGGCTGTTGTTCAAAAGATCGACATATGCTACGGAGGAGAGCTGATGGCGTGAATGTTCGACTACCCGATCTGAGACTTTTCGGAGAACCACGGGTGTCATTTGGATTTTTATCCCCGTATGAAGCACCACCATCAAGTGCGGAGAGAAGTGCAGGTGGCTGTTGAGGCTGCATGTCAACGGCGGCACCCATGGTAAAATGGACTTGGTGGACAAGGTTGGGATCGTCGTTTTCATTATGGATGCGCCCAAGGCAAAGAGCCTCCAACAGGGCGGTCTTTCCTGTGTCCTTACCACCCACAATCGCCACATTGATATCGACTAGAAGCCCATGGTCATTTTGGGAGGCCATGTCGATCAGATAATTCTTGTAACAGGAGCACCAACCGATGTGTACAGAGCTTCGAACAGTTTACTGTTTCAGAAGCTAAACACTCCCCAGGAAAGGCGAGATGATGTGAAAATAGTGGAGGAGCTCGCTTTCAAGAGCGCTACATGTAGAGAGAAGAATTCATATTGTCAGATTTTCATGTAACATCATGTCAACTCCACAATCGTATTGAAAAGGCTAACGGTCGCCCACGGGCGTTTGCATTCCTCCTTCTACTAGCTACTAGCTCTAGCTATTAGTCTAGTACTGCCTTCATTGCATCATTCTACTATTAGTTTAAACCGCCATTCCTATTGCACTCTATCCCATATTCTAACAATCCAAAGCTGCAAAACACTTCTGTTCGGTACTAATGTGCGTCTGAACTGCTGTGTCGATAGTATATCGTACTACTAGTACCATACAATTCTACAGTACTAGCTAGCTAGTAGGTCTAGTAGTACAATAGTCACGACAAACGCGAAGTGGACTTTTAAATTCATTTCCGCCAAATGTCACTTGAGTCTTGTCAATGAATCAAATTTAGTTCTCCTTTGAACCTCAACCGATGAATGGCAATATGCGAGCGATGACTGTGATCACTTCGCTATCAAAAATTTCGCCCTCGTCTTTGATTTCTCCTTCCTTGTAGCAATGATGATGACAACAACAACCTCTCTATCCAGGATTACGCTCTCGACTTTCATTTCTGTCGTTGCAGCAATAACTTTTTTACCCAGAAACGTCGCTTCGGTTTATTTCCGGGATGATGATGGCACGTTTCAGAACTTTCTCGATGAACGTCGTCAAGATGCAGCTGAAAGATTCAATACAAGGCATATGCTTGTGAACGAGGAAGCATGGTCCATCGATAGTGACCAGGGTGGTGAGGATGTAGGGAGATGCAAAACCTTTCGTGTCCTCTTGACAAAGGGCGATTTAGCTGCTGGCTTTAGGGATGGCTTCGATGACTATGCTGATATTGACTTTGGCACGATCCAGGGTGGCAAGGTCCTCTTGTCAAATCCCGACAATGAAACAGATAAGATTGGCGAGTATACAGCGTTCACGACATTTTTGTCTCCTGTGAACTTGACAAACTTCCAAGTTGATTGCTATGGTTCGGGCGCATATCAGTTTGGAATTGGCGAACAGATAGCTTTTTCATCTCCTTGCACTGGCCTTCCGTATTTTAGTATTACAGGAGGTCAAGGATCTTATTCCGGTTCCAACGGCTATGTTGAATTTATGATTCCTGATCCAGAAGAACGTGGGTCCTTTCATGAAATACATGTTTGCAGTAGCAGTTACAAGTGAACTTGGGCTAGCTTGGTCCTAGTACTTTAGTAGTATACTTTCTAATAGTACGTTTCATCGCATACCTCCGGTACACCATGTTCCCGAATGACTTCCTCATGGCCTCGTTCTACGAAGCTGGAAAGAACAAGAGCGTGCTTCTGTACTAGTTTCACGCCACAAGGAGTACCTCCATTCAAAGATACTGTGACTCCCTCCTCAGTGTAGGTTGGAACAGCGGTAATGCTATCCTTGTGGTCAAAAAGGGCGGCGAACAAGGGGTCCCAACAACGAATCCTACCACCATCTTGTTGTACCAAAGCAATCATATGAGCCACGTGATCTTGAATCCACCCTGAAACTTGAGGATTCTTTGAGTGCGTATGGGTATGCGCACCCGTATTTGTCATGTTGACGGTGCGGTGGATTTGATCGCGGTTTTCCAATAGCTTGTGGATGGTTTGCATTGCTTTGCGATTGGGGCACTTCACCATCTCATCTTCATCGTCACTGTTGTCGTCGTTATCCTCTGCTGCGTTCGCTTGGGACATCGTGTCATGACATTTATGGTTCATCATACCACCGCCACCACCATGACCATGACCATGACCGCGGCCCTGCTGGCCCATCATCATTCCTCCGCCGTGGCCTCCATGCATCTTGCCACCACCCATCCTTTCGCCCACCAGGTTCTCGTGGTCGCCGCTTTCTTCACCTCCGATGAGCCCGCGCAATCTATGCTGCGCATCTTTTTCTTCCGTGTGTTTGCTAGCATTTATAGCAAAGCAGGTGCCTAACAAAAGAAAAAAGATACTTACTGCTGCTGTTTGTGAAACGAAAAGCTTCATGGTGGGTGGTTGAGTTGTTTGTGGTCGTTGCAAAAGCCCGCTTTGGAATCAATGGAAGAAGTGAGAGAAAGCAGACCAGTGGTGGGGAATGAATGTAAGATGGATGTGGCAATCAAAACAAAAAAGAACAGCTTTTACGGGTGCTATTTCAAGTACGGTACCTACCTAATGTACTACTAGCTAGCTAATCAGTCACTATCTAGCTACTAAAATTCTATTACTGCATGGTATTGATACCTGTAGCAATTGAAATCTATTGCAGTGAATGCTACTGTAAGCAGATTCAAACCATAGTAATAGTAGTACTACGACGTACCATTGGATGTTCGGCCATCCAAGCGTGAACGGCGGGAGAGGGACTCAAATACTGACGGTCAGTCACAGGTTGGGTCTTGCAATCGACACATCCATCAAATGACTTGCCTCCCTGAATTTAGTAGCCGATTTTCTTCAAAAATAATAATCGTTGTCGCAGATGGTCAAATTGGCCACATAGACAGCCACAGTAGCTAGTCATGTATCCTCTCGCACTATTGCAATTTTTATAGATTTAACAAAGCAAATATCGCGCTGACAAAACGAAATCGATAGACCCAACATACCGTCAAGCTCCTTTTTCATGGTCATGAACGACTACTACGAGAACTGCCGTCTTTTGTTTCAAGAAATTGACGACATCTTGTCAGTACTTGAATGAAGGTTACATCATTGTGAATACTGAATGGTATCAATTCCAAACCAGTGATGCTCCGACAGGGGGGGGGCTCCGAGTTACCGTACCCATCACAACCATCGGGCCGGGGGAATACGACTACTACGACTATTACGACAACGACAATAATGAGGAAAGACCACCTATGAATCAATTGAATGTGGTCATCTTCACGACGATTCGTGATGATGGACCTCCAGAGAGCTGGAGATGCCTTCAAAATTATGATTCTTCCAAAGAGGGAGTATATCTGCAAGGAGTTATACTGCTATCGACCAAGAAACTAAAGTCGAAATTCAAGACAAACCTGCCGCCAAAATAAAGACACAAGTTACAAAGGCACGACACGAATTGAATTTGCTTTTGAAGATTTGCACAATATTGCCCCAGAAATGGCCGATTATGATTATACCGATTACAACTTCGAAATTTCGGTTCCAGATTGGGTGTCATTTCATTTTGCAAATGTGTCCTTTGGACCGAACAAGAGTGAGCCCAATAACCGCTAAAGAGATACAATTTGATGCTACTAGTAGTAGACTACGAGCTGGTTATAGAGAGGACACAATACAAATCCTAGAGTGCCGGTAGTAGTCTAGCTTGAGCTCCAAAATGAGTTCATAACTATCTTTTTATGTTTGCAAAAGATCGCGCATAAGCTCGAATTCGAAGTTTGTTATTTCGAGCAGCTGTGCGTATCAATATGATGTGTATCTGGCATAACCACGACTCAAGGGAACGATCTTTTTGTTATTGGCACGAGGTATCCCGTCGTGACCGCTCTGTGCTGACTGTGCATGATGGAAGGCGGCTTTTATGTTGGTATCCAGAACTATCCAAGTCCATGCGCGCATAACGTAACGTGAGACGGGATTGACATTTGAGGTTTATTTGTGCAATTGATCCTCGCTACTTCACGCGAAAACGTGGATTAATACTCAACGGTTTTCATGTGATGGACATCGACTCCACGGTGTACAGTAACACATCAACGTAACACATGTTCGAAACGGCTGCTGCTTCAAAGTGTTAACTTCAGTAGCGATCCATCACATCTTTTATTGTTGGCGGCAGATTATTCATTCTTTCGCCCATTCCTACAACAACATCGCTGGTAGCACAACTTCTTACAAAATTGTTATCCATTTGCACCGTCACACAAAACCTTTTTCTCTATTAGTCGATACACTGATCATGTTCTTCACCATGGGAAATTCTACCAGCAACATCAACAACAACGATACCAATAATCTTTCGGCTTCTACCACCACCGCCGCCGCCTCCGATCATCATGAAGATGATTCTTATCTCGTCGTGGTGGAAGATGTCGACGCCAATTCCAACACCAACACGTATGCTTCCGAAACCATTGATGCCAACGTGGACATTACCACTAACGCCGCATTTGGGTACCGCCGTCCGACTGCTGCTTCCAAAACCACAATTCCTCTGGATGCTTCTGCCGCTACGATGATTCCCACCACCGGCGGTAACGACGACAACTACAACAATTTGGCTACTCTTAGCCACAGTTCCCCGGAAATCTCGACAGCTGCCGACATCCTGCAAATGATGCAACGCTACGATGAGTTTGTGCCCAAAACGAGTCACCCCCCTATCGAAACCACAACTACAATGATGAACGTTGCTTCTCTCAAGGATCCTCCTCGTGCCGCTTTTGCCGAAAACACCAATGTCTTTGGGGTCCCATACGAAGTCCATTTAATGGCGCAACCCGAGGAGCAGCGTCGTCCCAACAACGACGACGACATGAGTTATCATCTAGGCGATGCATCGACCGTGGAAAGCCGAGTCACGATCGTGGAAGGATCCTCTTCCAGCAACAGCTCGGACAAAAATAACAACAATAGCGACGACATGTCCCTCTCCTTTGAGGTAGACGACGCTGCTAGTACCGTTACGGAGCACCTGATCAAGGCTATGGGCGACCCAGTTCACAATACTAATACCACCGCCAACGTCAGCACTGCTAGCGAAAAACAGCTATTCGTCAACACCGACAATGTCACTATCAACAATAGCATTCCTACTACCAACGCAACCACCGCCAACATCATGAGCACTGCTACTGACGAGCAGCCATCCGTCACCAACAATGCCAGCAGCAACAGCAATGACAATGACAATGTCATGAAGAAAACCGCGGAGGGTATGACTGGAGAGCTGGGACCGAATGCCTTTGTGACCTTGGGCGAGAACTTGATGCGAACTTCGAATATCAGTGAAAACAACAACAACAAGACAGACCAAGAGCAGGAACCCAAGGAAGAAGCTACAGATAGTGGCACCGACAAGAAAGAGCAAGAGAAGTCTACCAACCAGCTACGTCAAGTCGTCAAAGGGGTGCTGCTCAAGTCGCCTGTTATGCTGCTTGTCTTGGCCTTTTGCACTATTTTTCTTGCATGGAAGAGAACTGGTCGCGGAATGCAGCCTTTCAGCACAGCTACCCAAAAGGATCAGGTCGTGGTCGTGGTCGTGGAAGGGCCATTTGCCACGACCGATAGTATCAGCGAGGAGAAGGATCAGGCCGTCGTTGAAGTGCCACTTCTTGCACCAAAGAACGAAACTGTCAGCGAGAAGGATCAGGTCGATTTGGAAGCGCCAAGTACAACGCAGAATGAAAGTCGCGAAGAGGGGAATGGTGACATGTTGGCCATGGAGGAGGAGGACAAGGAGATGCTCGAGGACATGCTGGCCATGGAGGAGGACGAGGAGACGCTCGATGAGATGTGCAATACAACTATGGGCGCTATTCCTTCTGATGAAGATCATTTAAATGTTTTTGGCAGCGTGTTTGGCTTTGAAACGGAAAAGGACTTTGCGGAATGGATTGTCAATTGGTTCGACTTTGAAACGAAACATGATGCTCCTGCGTTCGTGCCTACTACTCCCACCCGGTCCAACGAGCCCGAGCTATTGGATCAAATGCAAGATCAAATTATGTCTCTGGAAGCTTTACCTGTCGGTGAAAAAAGCTCCGGAGGCATGTTTTGCTACTTCATGGAGGAACTTTGCGACTGGCGCTCGTATCAAATTGCAAGCTTCCTCTTTTCCTTGCCAACCTTTTGCCGGGCCATGACGGGTCTGGTCGTCATTCTATCCTTGTGCCTCTTCGCCTGCACTGTCACGACCATTCGGCCCGGACAAGAGTCAAAAACACATCGCGGAAACGTCAATGTCAAGGTGCTTCCAGGTGTCCATAAACTTGACTTGACCAACTATGAGCGTCACACGGTTGTGGAATTGAAGGATCTCTTGAGAGCACGTCATTGCCCTGTGAGCGCCCCCCGGAAATTGATCTTGATTGAACGACTAGTGCAGAATTATCGTGAGGAATTGGATGGATTGACATACCGAGAGCTCCGGGCTCGTCTCAGTGCTCAAGGACTCAAGCAGGCGGGAACCAAGGAAGAATACATTGTGCGTCTTTTGGAAGCTGGTCTTTGAGATTGGATATGTCACTACTACGCGTACGAGCTATCATAGCTAGTAGCTACTAGTAGTAGCTAGTAGGCCAGGTTTTTGCCGTACTAGCTCTAGCGAGATTGGGTTTGGGGATATTTGATGATACTGTTTGATAAACTACATAATTAAAACGTCACGGTCGACTACAGCGAGTGCTTCTTTTACAGATTATAAGTAGGTGGAGCTCGTAGTCCATACTAGCTAGCTAGTATCCTCGGTTGAAGGGTGAAAGATATCTTCAATCGTGGGCGAATCATTGTGTTGGTTACGGTTTCTATTCATCTGACGCATTGTTAAAGATTTGCCGCCGCAGGAAATAGATACTTCGATTCGGAGTGCCAAGAAAGCAGGAAGAGGACTCGGATATACAATACCCAGCGAACGAGGGTGGCGAGCGAACGACTGTTCTTAAGGCTACTCCGGTTACAGTTCTGCTGCAGGCTCGACAGCAGTTATAATTGTTCGTCAGCCTTTCAACACGTACTGGTACGTAGCAGGTGAGACCGACGTGTGCGCATAGGCCAGTAATTTACTGTACCGCAAAGTAAAGTGCGAAGCTATCTACCGACAATTTGCTTTCGCACGATCATGTACAGTACCTTCTTTGAAAGGTAGGCGACCTGGGTCGTCACAGCTGTCGTCACTGACAACTGGAGTCACTAATAGCCACAAAACCTGTTGGAGTAGACAGATACGAACTATCTTTCCTGGCCTGAACAACTAACAGATATCAACCAACTTACAATGCATAAAAATTACATCGGTCAGGAGTCAGGACAGCTATACAATCGTCAATCGATGGAATAGCCTTCGTCAGTAGCTATTCGTCAGCCTGCTCAATACGGAGTACTGTAAAACAAAAAGAAGGCGTTGAGATAGTTCTGTACCTAATACCTACTAATACGGTGATACCTGCCCAGTAATTGTCTATTGAATTACTGGTTTGGTAGTCTACTCGTAATTAGGTGGCCAGGCTTGTCCTTTGGTCGACCCACCCGGCCCAAGCAAAAACGTACTCCTACCACTGGTCGTAGAATGTACGCATAAGTATTGCTGAGAACAGCCGTGGTGGGTTGCTGACTGTGCGCCATCCACAATTAAGGTAGGTACCCCAGGAACCTGGCCGAACACCAGGTCTACGGCGCTGTAGGCCTGTAGCTCTACTGATCCAGGTATCTACGTACAATTGTACCAGCTACAATTATTTGCATCGTTTGTTAACGTGCCACATCAACGTAAGAAGAAGTCGTGGCGAATGTTGAGTGAATAATCGAAGTTCTCAGTATGGACATGAAAGAAGCGTGTTCTTCGTCTTCTGCGATTCTGTCTATGACAAAGAAAATTAACGGCGATTCAAAGCTGTGTACTCTAAATTGACAGTAACACTCCCGTACTTATGATGAGGCTATCTCTGTTCAATACCGGTAGAGAATATTTACTATTTTACCAGTCCGAGTTCGCAAAAACAACTCATCGAGTTGCCACGAAGGTGTGGAACCTATCACGAAGAACAAGGAACCCTCAATTCTTTGCTTTCTTTGCACCACCGCCTTTTCTCCACATCATTTTTTACCACCTTTTCTTTTAGGAGTATGATTAGTCAGCTCACAAAACACGAAACCGAACTGCAAATCAGCCTCAGAAATACTGTAACGCTAAATCTACAACAACAGCCTCGTCCATAAAGCTCAAAAGAGTATGATCCCTTCCAACAACTACACTGAACAAGTATCAACAACCATGGATTCTATCAAGCGCGAACCATCTGGGCTCATCCTAAAAACTGGCCGGGTGCGACTACCAGACAAGCTCATGGAATATCTCAACAAGGAAGTTGCACCAGATGCCCTGTATTGGATGCCAGGAGGCGAAAGTTTCGCTCTCGACACAGAAAAGGTCCAGGAGCAAATCCTCGATCGTTACTTCAATGGTACCAAACTGACTTCCTTCCTTCGCAGTATCAGCCGATGGTGAGTAAAGAACTTTAGCCCAACCTCCCCCCTTTGTTATCGCTATCCAGGCTTTATATCTCACACAAGTTGATGCTTTTCATTACTCGTTTAACAGGGGATTTCGTCGTGTCTTCTTCCACACTCTGGATAAGCATGTATATTCTTTCCATCATGAATTGTTTCAAAAAGATTCCCCAGAACTCGAGAAGGACATGAAGATGGCTTGCACTGCTCCGTCCAAGTCCAAGATTGCCAAGAAGTCCGTCGCAAGTCAAGAATCAAGAGAGCAACCTACTCCTCTCGTCTTTTCTGCACCCACCACAGGCTTGGCCAGTCCTCGCATGGGCAGTCCTGGCGTGGGCAGTCCTGCTGTGACCTCGCCTATCTTCAATCCGACTGTTGTGGACAGTCAAGCCAAGCAAGCGCTTTTGCAAAACCTGGCCGCTCTCCGCCAGCACGATGGAAACCTGGCCGACCTGTTACGGTTGGCTGTCCATCAATCATCTGTCCATCAATCATCTTTGGGTGGCTTTAACAGCCACAACCAACAACAAAGTCCTACGACACAACATCGGCAATTTGTTACACCGGCCCTGAATCAGTTTCCTATTACGGCCATGGACGAACCAGGCTTGCGCCTCCTGCAGCAAGCTTTGGCACGGCAACAGGCCGCCTCGCGCATGGAAGAACAGCAGAGAAATTTAATGAACTTTGTTGCTTCCCTACCGCTACCCAATATCAAGCGACCTTAGACTGTTTCAAAAGAAGAAAGAAATAGAACGGCGTGCACAGGGCAACTCGGGGGTGGCGGAGCGGCAAGATTTGTGTCGGCCTTACTAGCTGAAACACAAATAAACGGAAATAACCGATATGTATATTATATGACAAGCCTATAGTAGATTGATAGGAGTAGGTGAATGACTTTCTGTGTATACAAATCTACGCTCTTCACTATTGATCTTATTCCATAGTCGCAACCTTTTCGCTTCTTTTACCTCCTTCACGGTGTTGATTCCTCCTTTTCACATAATGAATAAGAAATACTAAACTTTGAGGTCGGATGCCACTAATTTGAGATGCTTCCGCAAAGGTAGTGGGGCGTGCTCGGTTCAATTTCTCCAGCTCTTCCTTCTTTAGCGACGGCAGCATCTCCGTGGTATAAACAATATCGGGTGGAATCCTGAACCCCTGTGCCCGTCGCCAGCTTTCCATGTCACGATACTGCCGTTCTTCAAAGACACGATACTTGACGGATGCCTCGACAGTGTCGTAGATGGAGACTGGTGAAGGCTCCATCACTTCAAGTTCTTCTTCTTCCATCGACAAATCATCATCGTCGTTGCTCTTATCTTCTTCTGCTTTGGCCTTCTCTTGCGCATCCTTGCGTTCTTGTTGGACAGCAATCATAATGTTTTCCACTTGGTCTAGGGTGGTGTGAGGCATGGACAAAATCGAGTCGGCAGTTTTCTTTTCTCCTTCCTTTTTATGCATATTATCTCCGCCAAAGATAGATCCGCCACGAGCTGCCCAATCAATGACTTTCATATCGAATTGACGAAGTTTGTGAATCCGATCTTCAATCATGGACTCTCGTGCTTCCATGACAGCAATTCGTTCCTCGTCCTTGACAAGTCCAAAATTCATGCCTTTGCGTGTGAGTCGCAAATCGGCATTGTCGGCACGAAGACTGATGCGATATTCCGCGCGGGAGGTAAACATGCGATAGGGCTCCAAGGTTCCTCGCGTGACCAAATCGTCAATCAGCACGCCAATGTATCCTTCATCGCGCCCAATGATAAAGGGCAATGGTGCTTCGTCTCCCACGCGAGCCGCGTGGGCCGCACGTCCAGCATTGGCTCCAGCTACAATACCTTGTGCTGCCGCTTCTTCGTAGCCAGTGGTGCCACAAATTTGTCCTGCCAAGTACAATCCAGCAATGGCTTTGGTTTCTAAAGTATGCGTCAAGCATTGCGGATTGACAAAATCGTACTCGACGTCATAACCCGGTCGGATAATTTCGACGGCGCCTAGTCCTTTCATGGAGCGCATAATTTGCAGTTGGACTTCCGGAGGAAAGGGACCACTCATGCCGTTGGGGTACACAATATCAGTGTTGAGCCCTTCGGGTTCTAAAAAGCAATTGTGTTGACCACGCTCGGGAAAGCGTTGTACTTTTTTGTAAATTGAAGGACAATATCTGGGGCCATTGCCAGCGCCATCCATGCCGTCATATTTGGGTAGTGTGTGTTCGTATTTCATCACCAGTTCATGGGTCTTGTCGTTGGTTTCAGTTTGGGCACAATTAATAATTTGATTTTGGGCAATTCGCGGTGGTTGCTCGCCGTGAAATTGCAAGACATGATCAAAGGGGGTAGCGGGAATCTCTGACGGTTGTGTTACACACACATCCCAGTCAATCGTCTTTCCATCAAGCCTTGGCGGGGTTCCCGTTTTGAGTCTTCCGAGGGGAAATTGGAATCTTGCCAAAGTTTGTGCCAATCCAACCGAAGGCGGTTCCACTTGCTCACTATCTCGTAAATGACGACCACCACTGTATCGCTCATGTCCCATCATCAACACACCTCGAAGGAAGGTTCCCGTGGTGATGATGACGGTACGAGCCGTAATTTCTTGTGTATTGCCGTCTTCCGTTTCAATTTGAACTCCTCTAATTCGAGCCTGTCGGTCTTCTACCGCAGTCGTTGCCAACAGGCGCATAGTTTCTTCGCAGCCGGAATTTCCTCCCAACAATCCCCGATTTGTTTTGGTTTTATCTCCAGTAGCACTCATGGGCGCCAAGGAATCAATCGGGGCTGTTTTGGACTCTTCCAACAACAAATCTTGTACACTGCCTTGCAAACAGGTCAAGTTGGGATACTCCCCATCTTTAACCAAGGTTTCTTGCATACTCGTTTTGTACCAATCCCGATCCATTTGAGCTCGTGGTCCTCGGACTGCCGGTCCTTTGCGTCGATTCAAGACTCGATAGTGAATCCCCGCTTGGTCGGCAATGCGGCCCATTAATCCGCCCAAGGCATCCACTTCACGGACCAAATGGCCCTTGCCAATTCCTCCAATCGAAGGATTACAGGATAATTCCCCAATAGTATCCAATCGTTGAGTCACCAAGGCTGTCTTGGCGCCCGTGCGAGCAGCAGCGGCGGCGGCTTCACAACCGGCATGGCCACCACCGACAACAATTACATCATATTCGGCATCTACATTACTAGCGCTCCTACTCAAGCGACGGGATGATGGACCATTCTTGGTTGCTTTCCACGACGAGGACAACGGTGATGCTGTTGGTAGGGATCTCTTCGATAGTGGTGATCGTAACAAAAAACTCCAAGTGGCAGTTGCAGACATGATCAAGAGGATGGTGGACAACACCCAAAAATAAGAAAATAATCTCGTCATGAACCAATAGTAGGAAATGTAATAGTCTCTCGTTAGAATCGATACTACTCGCAGTTGCTAAACGGCTACCAGTAATTCCTAGTGACTGGCAGTACTAGCTAGCTAGATAGCTCGGAAGCTATTGGATTTTGTAGAAAAGATTGATGGTTCTTTCTGCTGTTGATACAAACATACATGGTTTCAATTAAACTGATTGGTGGTGGTTATCTTGAGACGTCATCAACATTACCGTAGTTATGACGCACACAGCTTCATAAAGCATTTCTGTGTGGTGTTTTTGGCTTCCGCCACGAGGTAGCTAGCTACTAGTAGTAGGAAAAGTGCGACGGTATGGAATTGATATCTAGCTAGTTTTGTCAAACGGAAATACGAGTATTGGATATCGATAATTTCTCTTGCTTATCATTTTTATGCTATCACTAGGTTACTACAATTGAGGTGGATCGGGTCGTTCAGGTTGAACCGTCGTCTGCATTTATTTCTTGGTTTCCGAAGCGACTTCCTCTGCTTTGTCACCTCCCATGTGGAGCATGTCTCCAGCCTTTTGCAGAATGCCGCCCGCGGTATGGGTGACATTGTCCTTGACGCCACCACAAACTTCGAATACCTTATCCTTGGTACCGGTTACGGTATTCATGACATTGTCCTGGATGCCAGTGGCTTGATCGGTGGCGCCTTCTTTCATCTCTTGCGTCTTATCCACGGCACCATCCTTCACTTCCTCAGCTTTGGTCTGCGCTTCACTTGCCTTCTCGGCGGCCAAGGCCTTGGCGTCGGTAAAAGCCTCAGCGGCGTTGTCCTTGAGGGATGCGGTGGTACTAGTATTGTTTCCTTGAGCCATGGTTGCGTGTTCGTTGATTGATATGGTTTTTATAGATTGCTGATTGCTTTTATCTTTTCTTTCGAAATTAGATTGTGAGATGGAAGTGATGAGATTTGAAAGAGATGAGACGGAACATATCAGCTACGACGTAGATCTAGTAGTAAGAGGAACCGACTTCCAAGAGATGCTTGGAAAGACCAGGAATTCGAACGAAGTAATAAATCGAGCCCTTCCGAATTCGGTGTTCATCTTAATCGCTCCTGTCTGTTTTTCACGCGAATACATCGATGACGCTACGACGGTTATTCTACTGATCACCAACATCACGTTCCCTTTCGGCTCTCCAAGAGCTATCGTTGGTTCGCACATTTCTTGGCTCGTGAGACCCTGTGGGAATGGTCTAGACTCTTACATCTAAGTCTTTCGTGTTTCGTCATGAAAGATACAACTAGCAACTCTCCTAGCTAGCTAGTACGAGTAGCAGCTAGTAGAGTAGGTATAGTAGTACTGGCAGTACTTCAGATGTATTGTTCCGTCACCTCACGAATCAAAGGAGTGAAGAAACTCAACAATCTCACAAAATAAGAATCGAAGCAAAGCAAACTTGAAACAATTGACAAGAATAATAATTATCAGAAGACAAAAAGAAATAGACAGTACCAACAATGGCTATCACGCAGGAACAACAAGCTTCGCAAGATCGAGCTGCACAAACAGCAAAAGACACGACGAATGCCGCTAGCAACAAGGCGAGAGAAGTTCAAGAAAAGGCACAAGATGTGGGCAAGGTGGCCCAGGTCCGTGCCAATGAAGTGAAGGATGCTGCGATCGACATGGCGGGTAGCGCGCAAAAGAGAGCAGAGAATGCAGCACAAGCTGCCGTCGACAAAACAATGGAGGTAAAGGAAGCACTAAAGAAGATGGCTTCTCGACTCCAAGAGGAGGCTGCTCATCTTCATGATCAAGCTATCAAGGTGAGGGATGCTACCATGGGCAAGAAAGTTTTGGCACAGGACAAAGCTCTGGAAATGGCTGATCAACTTCATGAACTAGCAGTCCGCCTTCAAAAAAAGGCAGGAGAGTTGAAGGAGGCCGCTCTCGAAGAAGTGGAGCGTACAAGGCAGACGGCAACGGATAAAGTTGTTGACATGCGCTGTAAAATCGCAGCCACGTCCTCTGAAATGAACGACAGTGCTAGAAATCTAGCTCAGTCAGTGGAAGGCAAGGCAGTAGAAACCAAGGAGAACATTTTTGGAAAGGCAAATGAAATGAATGGTGCAGTTGGAGAAAAGGCAGCCGAAATGAAGGGGCAGGCAGTACATTTGCTTGAAAATGCTCAAGCCAGAAAATCTCAGGGAACTGCCATGGCAATTGAAGGCGAGGATGGAACTATCAACAGGGCCAACAGCATCAAGGACGGAACTATCAAGGCCACGGAAATCAAGGATGGAGCTATGAGCAGAGCCAACACCATCAAGGATGGAACTATCAACAAGGCCATGGAAATCAAGGATGGAACTATCAGCAGGGCCAACAATATCAAGGATGGAACTATCAACAAGGCAAATGAAATCAAGGATGGAGCTATCCGAAGGGCCAGCAATATCAAGGATGGAACTGTCAATAAGGCTTACGAAATAAAGGATGGAACCATCAGCGCAGCCAACAATATTAAAGATAGAACTATCAGCAAGGCCTGTGAAATCAAGGACGGAACCGTTAGTCAAGCCAACGAAATTAAGGATCGAGCCGTCGCCAAGGCCAACGAAGTCAAGGACGGAGCTGTGAGGAATGTTACGACGGCGAAGGATGCCACAGTCGAAAAGGCTGTGCAGGCAAAGGACTCGGCCATGGGCACAGTTGGACACTCTCTCCGCTACGTAGGCGAAACAATTGAGAACGCTGGAGAAAAGGCGCAGGCGCAGGCAAATTAGAATCAATAAGGAGCTTCTCGGCTTTCCTAGAGTTTGATCGTGACGTCGCTTAGTTTGATGATGACCTATCTGAGTAAAACATATTGTGATTAGTCCACTAAGTAACTACCCAAGTAACTACTATAGCAAGCTCTCTAGATAGTTAGAGTAGCTACTCAAGCATCCATAAGCTCTCCTATTGGTGCCTGTAACTACTTACTACTACTACTAGCTAGCTCTACTTGTAGCGAACCCAGTCCGGTTGCTCTGGATCAAGTGTGAGATCTACATTCGCCAGCGTCGCTACTAGGAGTCTTACGTAATCAATGAAAGCAAATCTTTTCGAGCAGTTATCTTGAAGGATGCTTCGCGCGAAACCCAATAAATGGGAGTCTGTGTTGTGAAGAGGACGAAAGTATTTAGAAGCCAAACGAAAATAAGAAAGCGCCATGCTACAGGAAGGGTTGTTTAACTTCAGTCCACAACAAGACCAGCATGCTACTGCTATGGAGGACAAAGAGAAAACGAGACGTAGCTTGGAAGCAATAGCTCTACTTTCGTTTGGTGCGTTCGACTTTAGTTGTTTCGGCGGTAAAAGTGCGAGTATGGCTTCTGCAGACGATGAGAAGGCAGCTCGGATATCCTCTTCTGAAGAGGAGAAGCCGACAGCCGGAGAATCTGGGCAGACTCCCTGGAAGGTTGCTCTCAAGCCAACAGGAAAGGGAGGAGACATCCGACAAGGGGTGTCTCTTGCAGCTCCCATTACCTTTTATCCTAAAGATCCGTCCAGATTATTCCACCAAGAAGCAAGCAATGTGCAACTCAAGCACGCAGAAACTCTGGCTAAAAAGGAAAAATGTGGAACCGATCTAGACTTACCCTCGCTCAAGCACGCAGACACTCTGCCGAAGAAAGGCAAAAGTGGATCCGATCTAGACATGCCCAAGCTGAAAAGTCGAAGCAAGCCGCCTGTACCTCGTCTTCTGCTGCCCAAGAATACCAGTCGATCCAGATCTCCAGTCCCCAAATCAACTAAAAAAGCTCCTGCAACTATCCGTTCTACTACTACAGCTCCAGCTCCAACACCACCAAGTAGCAACAAGCCTCCCTCGAAACTTGATAGACAAAAATCAGCAGCCAATAAGCAAGAGAAGAAGGAATCCCTTGCCTCGCCTGTTGAACAGGCGGAGGAAAACAAGCTGAATAACTTTTTCGGACGAAGAACCTCTTTATCACAACAATTAAAGTCTGATGAACAGGCGAAAGAAAGCAAGCTAGATGACTTTTTCGGACGAAGAACCTCTTTGTCGCAACAATTAAAGGAACAATTAAAGGAATTCGAAAATTCGCCACCGCCCTCTCCACGACAACAAAAATCGCAGCCTATGGAGCCTCCAGCTTGTGCTTCTTGTCCGAAATTAGAGATTACAATTCAAACCATTCGAGAAGAAAAGAATACCTTGAAAGCCAGCCAACAAACCCTTCACGCGAGGCTACAATTAGCCCAACAAGAGAACGTAAAGCTGAAATCTCAAATGGATTTGGCCAAGAACGCCGCTACCGATAGTGTTCAAGAGGTACAAGACAAACTGGTGGCAGCACTTCTTGAAAATCAAGCCATCAAAGCGTCGGCGAAACAGGACTTGAAGGCTCTGCAACAAGCAAGCAATCAAGAGTTGCAAGACGCCAAGGTGGAGCTGAAAAAGCAAGTTCAAGAGGTCGCGTCCTTGAAGCGAGAGTCCAAAAAGGCAGCTAAAGAATGCCTGGAAGCAAAGGCGTTGGTGTCACAACTACAATCTGAAATGAATGCTGCCAGAGAAAACAATCAACATTTGCAAGAGTCACTGGAAGTTTCTCGCAGAGAATGTGAGTCTCTGCAGTCCCTTCTTACCAAAGAGAGGGCAGCTGCTGCATCGGTGAAGCAAGACTTTGAACAATTGTCTAAGGGTCGACAAGAGGCTGGAGACTCTATGAAAGAGCTCCAGTCTGAGTTAAATTTCAACAAACAGATGTTGTGGGACAGCCAACAACGAATAAAGGCTATCCAAACGGACCGAGATATTGCTCTCGACAAACTTCAAAAAGCTCAAGTACAGACACAACAAGATGTACAAGCGGTTAGAGAGGAAAGCAATCTCCTCCTGAAAGAAAGCAATGCCAAAGTGGCCGAGCTCGTGGAAAATTTCAAACAGAGCGAGGACGAAAAATCGGCACTGAGAGCAGACTTTCTAGAACAGCTAAAAGCGAAGCAAAACCGAATAGATGAGCTCAAGCAACAACATGACAATATTGAATCCGAGAAGAAAACGGTCGTGATGGAGCTAGAAGAACAAGTGAAAGAGTGCCAGTCAATTCGAACCAAAATCGAGGAGGCCGAACTCGAAAAAGGTCAAGCCAAGGACTCACTTTCGAAACTTAAGGTTGAAGTTCATACTACGAAGCAAAAGCTACTCCAAGTGCAGGAATCCTTGGAAGTTGTCAAGAAGGAACGCGACGAAGCATTGTCTAACCTCCAAAAGGCAGAAGCGAAAGGCCTCGAAAACATGAAGTCGGCCATGGCTGAAAAAACAGTAGCGCTTACTGAAGCCAGAGCCAAGATTGATTCTTTGGAAAGGCTCGTTGAAAGGGTAGAAGATGCCAAAAAAGTCATCGAAAAGGATTACGCAGAAAAGGTTGCCATTCAGGAAACGGCAATGACCAGACTACGGGAAGAAAGCGAATCTTTGGAGAGCGAGTTAAACCTTTCGAGGGAAGAGAAGGCTTCTGTTCAAATTGTGGTCGCAGAAAAGGAAAAGGTCATTGAAGAAACAAAGCAGCGGTTGGATGAGGCGCAGCAAGACCTGGTAGCCGTGGTGGATGAAAATGAGGAGGTAATGGAAAAACTAAATGCAACTGTGGAAAAATGCAAAGCAGCAATCGCCGCTACGGAGGAAATGAAAGTTATGCTGGAAGAAGATGGAGAGAGGATCGCCAAACTCCAGGCTGCTGTGAGCAAATTAGAATCGGAACGGGAAACTCTTACAGCCAAGTTGCAATCAGTGTCTGCGGAACGAGACCAAGCACTTGCGCAACATCAGCGAAATCCATCGTTTGAGTTTGATCCAGAAGAGTTGCTGAAAAGTATGAACATGCCTGAAAATCTGGACGACGACTCTATGTCCATGGTTGCTTCTGACGACGGGGAGCCTTTTGAGATTGATCCGGATGCATTACTTCGAGGCATGAACATGCCGGAAAATATGGATGATTCCATGGCCTATCTAGGTGATGGCTGGGATCAGGCTAAGCATAAACGAAGCCGGCGTTCTTCAATTATGGCCCTGGAAGAGTTGGAGCATGATTTGAAGAACCTGCTTCATGACAGCGAAGAAGTCCTTCCGCTGTCCTCGTCACACGGCACCAGAAGGTCGGCGTATCAGCGAGCCAAATCCATCAAGGGCGGTCGTCAGATGTCGGTGATCGTGGCCGGGATAAAGCGCGATTCCTTGGAGGAAGAAGTGCTCGCCGGGATACGAGAGCTCGAGTAGGAGTGTTGGAACTCGCAACCACCTCTGTTGTTGTTTCTACGCGCGCTAGCTATATGGCAAACACTGACAAGTGCATTGTGGGAATACTTTAGTGTATCCCACAGTAATAAAACGAATGGCGTTCGCCACTGGATGGCCACCAAACTACACAATAAATACAATTATACTTTGTGGGGATAGTACTTTAGTGTACATCACACAGTAATTTACTTAAACGAATGGCGTTTGCTACTGGTCGGCCATCAAACTGCACAATAAAATCCAAATCCAACATTTTTACATGTATATCACAAATGTGTGTGTACCACTAAATGTGTGTGTACCACTAAGTGAGTCCTTACTTTATGTGGAACGTGACCTCTATTAATTCAGTGGTGACTTTTCAGATTTTAAGGCGCTTGGCAGAATGTTCCTTCTGCGCACGACCGATTAGATTTGCATCCTTTGAGACTTTGAAAAAGCAAAAAGCAAGAAATACTATGCAACTAAATGCCTCGGTTGGAAACAAAGACAATACTGTGTATATGTAATTGTTTCCTTTGATTATTATTATCCCATTGCAATATATTGTACTTCTAGAGTGAACAATCACATAGAGGCACTTGTTTCCACAACCTAGCGCCCTCCCATTAGATCATTACTGTTTTGCCCAAACCTGAACAAGTACAAGACTCTGATTATTATTATGAATTTTCTCGATTGAATGGATCCCCGCCCACAGCTTCCAATTCTGGGTGTTAGTTGTTCCTTTTTAGATTGCCCAATTCCGTCCATTACATACATGTACAACCCTCCACGAGTAATACATGTAGAATCATGGATTATTTATTTGCATAGTGTTGGTTAGTTGAGTCAATCTTTCGTCGTTGTAGTAGTTGGTCATTCCTTTGGTCGTCGTTCCTTTGGATTTACAACGCACTCGCCTCAGCAGTGGACGCGGGTGTTACCTCCGGCATGCTCAATCGGCGCAACAATTCCACAGAGGATGGCTCAAGGACGGGGCTAGTAGTGGCAGGATTGTCGTTGGCGGCATCCTCTTCGTCATTCTCGTCAATACGATTACACGCCGAGGCACCACCACGGCCGTAAAGAAATTCCATAGCTTTCCAAGAGAATCGTGTGCCTTCTTGCGTTTGACCGGGTGCTCGTGATGTCTCGGGAATGACAAAGGAGTTGCGGCGTCCATAACGGCATTGGCGTTTTGCTGGACGGATGGACACCAGTTGAGGTTCCTCGGGTGAAGTAGTACTAGTAGTAGTAGGACCATATCCTAGATCTTCGCCATAGCCCAAGTCCTCCGTAGCAGCAGAAGCAGTAGTAGTACCATATCCCAAGTCTGCACCATAGCCCAAGTCTGTGGCTTCCTCGTGAATAGTGGCACCACCCATCGTGGCCTGTGGTTGTTGGCATGCTTGTTGTAGGACTTTGGATGCAATTCCTCCTTCCGGATTCGAAAAACGACGACGTCGGAGGGCCATGTCGGCGGGTGACGAAGGATTCGTGTTGGTATCCACCATGAAAAACGAAGAGTCCAAGTTGTTGTGGTTGGCCGACAACAGACTGCGACGACGTGACTGCACCACGGCCGATCCAAGATTCCTCAAAGTCATCGGTGCGTTCATGGTGGTTCTTTCGGAGGTAGTGTAGTCCAAGCACGAGGAGGAGTCGGCCGTCTTTGTCGTATGGTCATGGGTCTGGTCATTGCTCCTCGTTTCTTTCGTGATGGACGTCGGGAAATGGGCGATGTCTTTCTGGTTCTCGCCATCCCCAACATCCTTGTTGCTACTGCTGGAAGTAGATTCTACATCTTCCTTCTCGTTGATGTGGACAGCATCCGTGGAGATGGCTTCATCATGTTTCCTCTTGCCTCTTTTCTGTGAAGCGTTTGTCGTACATTCAATCTTGTTCTGGCACTTGGTGTTGTGAATCTTGGTTGGGTCTTCCACGGTGGAAGACTGTAGTTTGGTGGCTGTCATTGCTAAAGGAAATCCACCTCTATTACTGCATGTGGTTGTACTCGCCGGCAACCGACTACTGACGACAATGCAATTCATGGTTGTTTCCTCGGTAGCAGATGTTGTGTTCAAGCCTTCGTTGATGGCAACATTCATGGCTAAGAAATATAATGACTGTCTTGTTGTTGGTGATGGATGTTGATTGTGAGGGGGTTTGGCGTGTTTTGTGCCAAACGGAAAAAGAAATAATCAGTTCGCTCGTTGATGGATGTGTGTTTCAGATTTTTCGGCAGTTGATGAAGAGAAGGTTTTCAGGTGAGGTGTCCCACTATACCAGGTAGCAGTAACTCTAGAGTGAACCTGACAAATTGAGCCACGTCATTTTCGAAAATTCACAACTTGTTACGTGTGCGTCCAAAACTACTCTAGATAGGCTTAAAATGAAGGGCTTGACTTGTAGTTTATTTTATCCTATTGGAGCTAATAATAAGAATAATTTTTCGTGACAAAATGGGCCTGAATCCATATCCGGCCTGATGGGGACGATGTCGACATGCCTGAGATAATTGGGCACTAGACAATGCGTGTAAGAAGCAAAAAGAATCCAACATGCAGTGGTTTGCAGCAGCAAAACACACCTTAGACAGCAGTGACAGCTTTCCCTGCTTCAAAGCACTTCATTGCTTCGTTGTAGACGTCTTCCTTCGACATCTTCTGTGCTCCCGTAGGCTTCGCATTGTAGCAGTGCTTCAATGTCTTCAGCAGGTAGGGTGTTGGGAACAGTGGAGTGTTTAACAGCTTGACATCTTTGCGCCCCGATTCAAAGTCTTCCATCAACGGCTTCAGCTTAGGCAATTCCAATGCCCGTTCCGCTTCTTCTTGCGCCTTCTTTTTGGCTTTCTTCAAGGTTGCTTCCTTGACATTTTGGGCGGTCTTGGCAATCTTTGCTCTCTTCTCGTTATCAACGTCAGCAGTCACTTCAGCTACAGTTGCAGCCAACTGATTGACTTCCTTGATCTGCTTCAATCGTTTTGGATCGTTTAAGCAACGCGAATATGAAGCGACATTGCCAGAGATCATATCCAATCGACGCTTGGCTAGCTTGTTCTGTGCCCCCTTGCCCTTGACATCGCACATAATGAAACCTTGAAGAGTGTTCCTGTAAGAGGGCTGCAACAGTTCGCTTTGATCGGCTGACACATTGGCATCCAAGTGCGCTGAAGGCTCGATCTTCTTTTTCGAATCCCACATCATCTGAGCCGCGTAGTTGGTCATGTGATGAAACAGTTTCGATTGGGCCTCGGGGTCTTTCTTGTTGATCATGTACTCTTGCATTAGGTTCTTGGGTTGCCAATGGAAGAAGTCTCTCGCTGTAGATCCATTTGCTTCGGCTTGAGCTTTTTGGGCGGCATCCACATCCACAACCGATGGGTCTTGCTCCGAATCAATTTCAATTGCGGGATTAGCCGGCCCCGTGACAGCTGTTCCATCATCATGCACAATTGCGCTTGGATCTTTCTTCGCCACCAAACAGCAAGCTCGAAGCTTGTGTGCTTCGTCCAACTTGACAAATCGGGCCAGTGCCACGACTGTTGACTTGTTCCATTCGGGTCTGGTGTCACAGGTCTTCGCAACGTCGCACACAGTGTCAATGACACTTAACACTTCGTGTCGTTGATTCACTGAGAGCTTCACCCAACATGCAGGCATGGCGTCGAAAAGCGAGCTTCTTTTCGAATAAAACTTCTCCCCTGATACAAGAAGCCCTCGGTCCGTGAGATTTTTAATCCACTCCGCAAAGCTCTCACGACATGATGGACGTGTGTTGACACGCATGTGAGAGGAGCACCAATCATTTACGGTGACTTGGTTCTGTGCATGGATCGCTATAGCAATTAATGTCCACTGATCGATCTTGTTTGCACCCAATGGCCGGCGAACCATTCCGAGTGTCATCCGCATGTGGCTTTTGTCTTTCTTTGCCACGGTTTGGTCATAGGATTGACAGACTTGAGAAGTGTCCCCTTCCTCTTTGACAATAGCAATCTTGTGTTCAGCAAAGATTTCGTTGGCCTTGTCTATTGTATGAGAACTGAATCCATCACATGTCAAGGTGAGCCACCAATCGGGATGGTCTTTGATGACTTCCAAAGAACGAACCCCCTTGGCAAACGTTGGTACAAGGCCAAGCCATGTCTCATCAGTCATGTAAGCAGAAGGCGACATTACAACTTGGGATCCAGGGGGACACTTCTTAATCAGAAGGTTTGCAATTGACTTCCGATCCATTCGAGTTCCCTTAGCAAGGAATGCATATGGGCCTTGTGCACCGGATGCTAAACCAATCCGAAGACTTGTAATGGAGGCTCGACTGTCATCCGTGTTCTTTTCGGTCTTCTTTTTCGATGCAGAAGCAACGACACGAATGGATCCATCCGCATTGGCCATGAGACAAGTCTCATCCAGATTACCAAAGAAATAATCTTCAACCTCCAGGTGCTCATTGGTCGGTTTATTCACCTTGCGTTGGTAATCGATGGCTTCCTGCACAGTAGCATGCCAACGCAGTTGCTGCTCGACTGTAATTTGGCCTCTCTTGCTTGTAGTTGCTTGGGCGTTGACTGTGCGACCGAAATTTTTGACGCCTCGGAGGCGCTTCTGCCGCACAAGATAGTCGTAGTGGGCTTCAGCAGATGTTTGGTTTGTTGTTTGAGCAAGTTCCATTACGAGCTGAATGGCCTCGTTCCGTGACATGCCATTGTTTGCTTCATCCCGGCATGCAATGGTCTGGGCCAATAATTCAACATCATTGTCGTGCAGAAGGCCATTGCCTCCACCCCGTGACCTTGGGAAGATCATTTGGCTGTTCAAATTCTCCAGTGAGCAATTCTTTTCTTTTGCAACTTGCTGGAAGTGTTTAGAGTGACGTTGAAGTGTGGTCCGAGGTATAGTTGTTGTTGTTGTCGGGATGATGCCAGTGTTCTCGTCGTCGGATTCTCCTCCTGATCGGATGTGGCGAATCAC
>ENA-ORBV01004343-ORBV01004343.1-microbial-mat-metagenome-genome-assembly--contig:-NODE-4343-length-27322-cov-5.359772_pt1 | contig 27322 bp, 26 predicted proteins | sample MGYA00237777_ERZ505514 | MGnify/ENA primary metagenome ERZ505514 (study PRJEB26160, sample SAMN06269048) | microbial mat metagenome | isolation source: Oligotrophic lake microbial mat | place...
CCGTCCTCGGTATTCCTCCTGTGACAATGCTTGGTTGTTTTTACAGGAGACGATCCGAGTTAGAGCCAAGTCAGAACATCCTATCTCTGTCCGTCCTCGTTATTTCTCCTGTGCAACCCTCCGCCCTCCCCTGCTTCCCCAATAACGAATCACCGTTAACGAATAACGACTTCAGTCCCTACGCCGTCGTCCGTCATCCGTCCTCCGTCCTCTGTCCGTCCTCGGTATTCCTCCTGTGACAATGCTTGGTTGTTTTTACAGGAGACGATCCGAGTTAGAGCCAAGTCAGAACGTCCTATCTCTGTCCGTCCTCGGTATTTCTCCTGTGCAACCCTCCGCCTTCCCCTCCTTCCCCAATAACGAATCACCGATAACCAATAACGACTTCAGTCCCACCGCCGTCATCCGTCCTCCGTCCTCCGTCCTCTGTCCGTCCTCGATATCCCTCCTGTGACAATGCTCGGTTGTTTTTACAGGAGACGATCCGAGTCAGAGCCAAGTCAGAACGTCCTATCTCTGTTCGTCCTCGGTATCCCTCCTGTGCAGCCCTCCGTCGTCCGTCATCCGTCCTCCGTCCTCTGTCCGTCCTCGGTATTCCTCCTGTGCAGCCCTCCGCCCTCCGCCGTCTGTGCCTTGGCTTACCGCTTAAAGCTTACCGCCTACAGCTTTCCCGCCCTCAGCCCTCCGCCCTCTGACCTCTCTCCACTGAGCTCCGTCCCCCGCCCGCGGAGTTCACGACTTCAGTCTTTGAATAAACAGCGCCTCGAAAACTTCGTAAACGAGATGACGCTCCTCGATCAGGATGGCTTCAATGGCACCATCAGCGGCGTAATTGAAAATGATGCGATGACGGCCGACCGGGAGCCGATAGTAACCCGAGAGCGCGGCTTCCAGTGCGCGGATGTCGCCTTGCTCCTCGCGCAATCCGATTAGGGCATGCTTGACGGCGCGCCGCGGTTCGGGCGCGAGGCGACGGGCAAACTCGATGATTTGAACCGAAGGCCGGACCACCCGGCTCATTCCGGAATGTCCTGCAGTTTGCCAAACTGCGTCCGACCGGCTTGGTGTTCGGTCAGGGCGTGCATGGCGGCCGCGTTGCCCATGATCTCCAGTGTTTCGGCAATGGCGCTCATGCGAGCATGGCCAATCATGCAAGCCACCGGCTCATCGTGGCGCGTGACGGTGACTACTCTCCCCTTTTCGGCCGCCTTGACCAAGGAGGGAAAAGAGTCCTGCCCTTCTGAGATGCTAACGGTAGATTTCACGTAGATACCTGTATTTACTGAATCAGGAAAGTCAATGCCTTGGTCGTCCGTTTTTTGCGCCGGCCCCTTTCGCCTGATTGCGGTAAACTATCCGCCCTTCGTCCCTTGGCTTACCGCTTAAAGCTTATCGCCTACAGCTTTTCTGCCCTCCCTACGGGCCGGAAGCCGTCCTCCGTCCTCTTTGCCTTGGTTTCCCGTTAGGGAGAACCGTGGACAAACACCGGGTTGGCAGCCGCCAACAACCGTGAGCTTATCGCTTCCCGCTTACACTTATCGCTCCTCGCGCCATGTTCCATCGTCGACTCATTGCCATTAGTCTCGCGATGCGTGCATATTCTGGTTTGACGTGCTGCACGGAGAACGTGCATAGTGTCGTCATCAACCCGTGATTCAGTCCTTCGCCACTAAACCCACCGAGGCCCTTTGGCTTGGTCGAAAACCACCTGAACTCCCTTCCACGATCCTTAAATCCGCCCTGCGCAAACTAACCCAACTCGAAGCTGCCTCGACCCTCGCCGAATTGCGCTTCCCGCCAGGCAACCGGCTCGAAGCACTGAAAGGAAGTCGGGCAGGACAGCACAGCATCCGGGTCAACGACCAATTCCGAGTGTGCTTTCGTTGGGACGGACAAAATGCGCACGCTGTGGAAATCACCGACTACCACTAAAACCATGAAGAAGCACCTCAACGTCCACCCCGGTGAACTCCTCCGCGAGGAGTTTCTTACCCCGCTCGGCATCACCCCTTACCGGCTCGCTAAGGACGCGAAGTTGCCTCACCAGCGCGTAAACGAGATCGTCAATGAGAGACGAGGTATCACGGCTGAAACCGACCTTCATCTCTGCACCTATTTCGGCCAGATGCCTGGCTACTGGCTGCGAGTGCAACTCGCTTACGACCTCCGCGAGGCCCTCAATACTGTCGGTGCAAAAATTAAAGCGTCCGTGCATCCCTTGCGGGCAGCTTAGCTGCCAGCATCGACGCCTCGTGAAATTCAGACTTTTCAAGCGAAGCAAGGCGTCCCTCCGTCACATCCGTGGTCGAGCGGTTGGACCACACCGAAGAGCCGGGAGAGGGTGCAGAGTGCGGAGGGTTTCAGCTCTACGGCCCTTCCCGGTCCTGCGGTGTAATTTCTGTTTCGGATTCGGCATCGAGTGACGCGCGCGGAACCGCAGTTTGCACCGCAGAGGCGGGAGGCACCGCAGAGAAATGCCGTTGGAGCCGGGCCAGTTCGGTCGATCACACCGGTCCGCCCGCGCCATCGGACAAAAGGCCCGCGAGAATTCCGCGGGTTCTATTCGTGTCTCTCTGTGTCCATTCACAGTTCCACTCTGCGTTTTCCCCGCCCCATGAGTCCGGGTTACACGGGACGTTGGTATGACGTCCGCTTCGCCTCGGTTCTCCCTCGACAGTGAATCGGGGATTCTCTGCGGCCTCGCCGCTCAAGTCCGGAACGAAGATCAAACCGCCGATTTGAGCGGAAAGCACACGTGGCGAATCGTCTTCAGCGTCACCGTCATATCGAGCCAGATCGACCAATGCGTGATGTAGTAGATGTCGAGTTCCACCCGCTTGAGCAGGAATGAGGGATCGGTGATCTCCCCGCGATAGCCCCCGACTTGCGCGAGACCGGTGATTCCGGGCTTCACCAATTGCCGGGAGCGGTAGGTCTTGGCGATACGGCTGAACTCTTTGTCGTGCTGGGCGAGATGCGGCCGTGGTCCGACGATACTCATGTCGCCGAGCAGCACGTTGATGAACTGGGGGAACTCATCCAGACTGGTGTGCCTCAGGAATCGTCCAAAAGGGTAGATCCGGTTGTCACCCGCCGAGGCTTGTTTCGCCTCCGCCAGCGGATTCGCCGCGGCGGCATACATCGAGCGATACTTCCGCATGAAGAATTCGCTTCCCCTGACCCCGCCCCGAGTCCGCAAAAATAACAACGGCCCGGGGGCCTGCCAGAGCTGAACCAGCAGCACCACGATACTCAAAATCGGCAGAATAAAAACCACGACGGGGAGCGAGACCGCGATGTCAAAGACGCGCTTCATCGCCCGGTTCAACGGATCCTCCAACGGCTCCTCCAGAGTCGTGAAGAAGTGGTGGCCATCTTCCGCCAACGGCACCAGCGGCACACCGATATGATCTTCGATCGTGTTGTGGATCAACAACCGGCAACCCGCCGCTTGGCACACTTCCAGAATCCGGTCGGTTGCGCCCGACTGCGTCGGCAGATCGAGCAGGATCACCTGCCCGACATTTCTTTCCTCGATCACGCGGGCGAGGTCCGACACCGTCCCCAGATAATCGGTGCCCTCCCCGGTCGCCTCGTGCGCAACTGCCGCCGAATCGTCTGAAATAAAGCCCACCGGCCTGATGCCGAGGTGCTCTTTCTGCTTCAGCCAGTGCTCCAGCCGGTTTCGCGCCCGCGAGTGCCCGACGAAAAGCGTGGGCAAAAAATGGTTCCCGCTGAACGCGAGCTTCGCGAGCGCCCGCGGGAGCGTGAGATTGGTCACCAGCAATACGAGCGAGAGCAGGACGAGATAACTGGCGAGAAAGAGCCGGCTCACCGTTTGGTCCTTGGTCGCGACCACGAGGGTAAAAACCATCAACGTGATCACCGAGACCTGCCTCGCGGTCAGCGCGAGGGCGTCCGCCTTGGAGAGGCGGTGGAACCTGTTGCCAAAATTTGCGAAGAACCGGCCGCTCGCCACGGTGCCGGCAATGACTGCGATCAGATACCGAACCAGATCGAGATCGGGCGAAAGCTGGACCCAGGGTTGATACCTCGTCGCCGAAACAGCCAACAGGAAAAAAGCCCCGGCCACAAACGTGGTGGCGACAAGATGGAGATTGATCAGGCCGCGAAGGCGATGGGTTATCATGACGGCAAACGAATCGGAATCCGTTCCGAGAAAAACGAGTTAACGTCTGCGGTTTTCGACGGGCAAGGTGATTTCCACCAGGTGCGCCGCGTAGTCGCCGAGAACCCGCTCGCGGGCAAACTGCTGCACCCATGAGGTTCGCGAGGCCAACCCGGCCAAGCGGGCGCGATCACCGGCGAGCTCGATGAGGGTCGACGCCAGGGCCTCCGGTCGCCCGGGCAGACAATTGATGCCGAATCCACCGGCCTCGACCGCACGGGCGAGTTCACTGTCCGCATCGGCCACCGTCACCACCGGCCGGCCGGCCGCGAGGACGGAGAGCAACTTGCTCGGAAAGAAGAATTGGCCGGTCCCCGGTGCTTGAGTGATCACCGCGACGTCCGTTGCCGCCAAGGACGCACGATAGTCGTCGTCAGCCAGCAACGGCAGCAATCTCAAGACGCGGACGGCCGATCGCTCCAATTGCGCGGCCAACTCCTCCCGGGCCGCCCCATCGCCGATGATCAGAATCGCCACCGTTTGCCCGGAACCGCCGCCGGCCTCCAAGGAACGCGCCGCCTCGACCAACATTTCCAAGCCCTGCTTGCGACCGATATTGCCGGAATAGACCGCGAGCAGCGCATCCTCGGGAATCCCGTGCCGCCGTCGGAAGTCCCGAGCGGCTGACGGCGTCGCTCCGGTGCCGGCCCCGCCAACCCAGTTGGGAAAATACCGGCGCTTCGCCTCCGGCACGCCTTTACGCGCAAAGGCCGCCAACATCCCGGCCGAGATCCCGGACACGCTTGCGGCCCCGTGGTAGGCCCACGCCTCGATATGAAAGAGCGCCTTCGAAAACAGGCCCGGCTTGATCATACCCAGACCCAACGCCGCATCCGGCTGCAAATCCTGCACGTGAAACGTATAGCGCGACCGCTTCAGGCGCGTCACCAGCCATGCGCACGGCCCCAAAAGCAGGGGCGGACTGACCACCACGTAGACGTCGGCCTTGGGGAGAACCAGGACCCGCCACATCGAGCTCAACGCGAAGCTCAATTCATGCAGGATCCGCTTCGCTGCGGTCGTCCGGCCCGGCACATAGTGCCAGCATCGGTGGACCGGCACTCCCGCGATCAAGTCGGTGCGATACAGCCGCCCCGAGTCCGCCGGGGATTTCCTCCAAGTTGGGTAGTAGGAAAAGGTGGTCACCATCCGCACCGCGTGCCCCGACCCGTGCAGGTAGTCGCACAAGCCCCGGTTGAACGGGGCGATACCGGTGACTTCGGGCGAGTAGTTGATGCCCCAGACGATGATCCGCATGAATAGGACGACGACCGAAACGTCCCCGCCCGCTGGTCGCAAGGTCTTTGCCGCTCGGCTTTCCGGTTCGGAGTAATGCCGACAGCCAAAAAAATCTGGACTTTTCAAGGTAGCGTCGGGACCTCTGGGCCCGACGGGATTGGTCGGCGGTTCCCAGTCAGCCGCTTCCAGCCGGCCTCTGGCGAAAGTCCGGCAAGGTGCCGGTGCTCACGAGGAGCGTTCGTTCGTGCGCTGGGCGGGCTTTGCTCCGAGTAAACCGACCATCGGTCGGTTCTACAGGAAAACCGCGAGTCTACAGAAAAACCGCGAGTCTAGTTTTCACCCTCCGTTCCTGATTCCCTGAGTTCCAGATAAAAATTCTTTCCTTCCGCTCTTCTCTTTTCGCGTATTTCGCGTGTTTCGCGGGCAATTTCTTCTGTCCCCATTCTCTCCCCCTCCTCTCCATTCCCGATTCCCTGAGTTCCAGATAAATCCCCTCCCTCCCGCTCTTCCCCATCCGCGTTCTTCCGAGTATTTCGCGGGCAACCGCTTCGCCCCGCGCTGCGCCGCCCCTGCGCAGGAGACTTATCACCCGCACCGTGAATTTCCGCTTCCCGTTCCGGGGATTTCAACCTTCCCTGCTCGCGTGCCACCTCCGTCGCCTGACTCACCTCATCCGCCACAGCGCTCGCTGGAGATGTTTCGTGCGCCTTCCCGACGCGTGCCCGTCCACCCGCTGGAGCAGGTCCTCCTGATCGTCGTCTCCGCCCACCTTGTGTTTCTGCCTTGGGCTCTCGGCGCCCGGGACCTTTGGAGCCAGCTCGTCAGCTTGGGGCTCAGCAGCCTCAGCATCGTCATCGCCCTCCTCCCTCGCACCTACGACGGCGACCTCATTAACAACGCCCTTCCCTTTGGTCTGCGCACGTGGCCCAAGCTTTTCCGCTTCCCGATCTTCTGGCTCGGTCTCCTTTTCCTCGGCTACATTGTTATCCAGGCGCTGAACCCCGCTTTTCGCCACACCATCACGCCCGACAAACAGGGGTGGTTTATGGCTCCCATCGCCCACCTCACGTGGCTGCCCACCGGGATGGATGTTCCCTTTGCGCAAGCGGGCCCGTGGCGCGCATTGATAATCTATGGTTCCGTGTGGCTTAGCGTCTGTGCCGTCTGGGTCGGCTTCACCCGCCGCAAATCCCTCCGAACCCTGCTCACCGTGCTCGCGGTCAACGCCGTGGCTCTGGCCATCCTCGGTTTCGTGCAGCGCGGCTTGGCCTTGGATAAGATTTTCGGTTTTTGGGAGCCGCCCGCGAGCTATTTTGTCTCCAGCTTCACCTACAAAAACCACGCCGGCGCCTATTTTAACCTGATGCTTACCCTTTGTGCAGGCTTGGCCTACTGGCACTACGTCCGAGGCCAGCGCCGACTCGATAAGTCGACCCCTGGAGGACTTTTTATGTTTTTCGCCGCGGTCATAACCCTGATCGTGCTTTTTTCCTTCTCCCGCACGGCCACATTTTTGATGCTCGGATTCCAGATTATCGGGTTTGGTATTTTCATGCTGCGCGAGCTTGTTTTGACGCCCGCCGACTCTCGCCGGCCGTTTGCCACCGGGGTGCTGTTGTTAGGGATCGGCTCTTTTACCGCCTTGGTCGGCTACGCCCTCAATTACGAGAACGTCTATTCACGGATAAACATCGTGTTCACCCAAGGTTTCGAGGCCACCGCTCGCAGTCGAAATATTGCGGCCGAGGCGACGGTGGACATGTTTAAGGATCGGCCGGTTCAAGGCTGGGGTGCCGGCTCATTTCGTTTCTATTTCCCAAATTACCAGCAGCACTATCCGACGATTTTTACGGAGGACGGTCGCCGTTTTTTTTGGCAGCATGCCCACAACGACTACCTTGAATTCCTCGCGGAGCTCGGCTTGGTCGGCACTGGCCTGCTCGTTATCGGATTCGTCATTGGCTGCGTCGCTCTGATTCGCGTTCGGTTTTGGTCAAATCCGGCTACACTGTTCGTCGTCCTTGGATTGGTGCAAACCCTCATCCATTGCTGGGCTGACTTCAATTTTCATAACCCCGCCATTTTGCTCACGTGGTGCACGCTTTGGCCGGTCTTGATTCGATGGACCGAATTGGAAGAAGCCAGATCTGCCCTCTAGTTATTTCACCGGCTCGCGACCATGGCCCGATCGTTTCGGGCGCTTAGGGCCGGGAGGTTTGCATGACCGATATCGCCACCTCCATCGGCGTTTGCGGCTGATTCGGAAAAAACCGTAATTGAATCTCTTCGATCTGGTCCGGTCGAAACACGGGTTGCGGCGAGCACCTTCCCCAGAAGTAGACGCCAAAGTCTTCGAGATTGAGCCAAGTCTCTCCCGCTGGGCGAAAGTAACTCGAGCCCAAATTCTCCCAGATGGTAAAACGCTGGCCCTTCCGATCAATCAGATCGACGCGCACACGCGCATTTGGGTTCAAAGGGCGATCCAGGACCACCCGGAGGAATCCTTTTGGCGGCAAGCCGCGGATCGGTGCCGCCGCCATATAGGGACGCAACGGATCACCACTCACGCCCTCCACCCACGTCCGCAAGCGGGTGGACCGATCTCGATCCGGCAATGACTCCACGTGCAGGCCATTGCTCGCCGCCCAAGGGCCGGATTGACCGCTCACGCGGTCGGTAGGTTGCAGCAGATACTTGATCGTTGCTCCCTGCACCGGTCGCAAAGGGAGCGGTGAGGCCGAAAAATCTTTCGTCGCCGGCCAAGCCTCAAAGGCCAGCGCCGCCCGCGAGTGTGCTCCGGTTGATTCAATAAATGTCACCGCCCAATCCCGGCGGAAATATCCATCGGCCTCGCCCGGTTGCACGGTGATCGGAAAGACAACCTCACCTTGGGGTGGGACCGTAAATTCTGCCGTCGGCAAACCGGCGATGTGTAAATCCGCCACCGCAGTGGTGGCCAAGCGACCTCGCCTCGTGGCGGCGGAGAAATTAAAAATACGGATCTCGCCTCTAATCGGCTGACGTTCGTTAAACCGGTAGGTGCCCGAAACCTTGTGGGCCAACGTCGTCGCGTTGTCCGGCATCCACTGCACCACGACCGGATTTGCCTCATATGCGTTTCGACTTACCGGGCGGCTTGGCCAGGGATGATCCCGCGTAAACCGCGCATACGCGTCCCAGGCCGGCAAGGGTTGCTCCGCCGTGACCGTGAGCGCGTGGGAGTCTCCCTTGTGCACCAAAATAAAGGGCATAAACAACGCCACCTCCGGCGCCGCCAACGCCTGCCGGGCCGTGCTCACCGTAAAGGCCGCCTGCAACGCCCGCCGCTCGGGATTTAAAAAATCGGTGGGCACCGTGGCATTCAGCCCGCACTCGGTGATCCAAAGCGGGAGCATCGTCAATGCGCCCCGTGCGCTTTCCCTTCGTCGCATCGGAGCCGGGCTGAGAATCTTGTGGAAATTCGGGCTGCGGCCCGATTCCAATAAATTTGTCCGACCCGAAAGTGACTGCTCGCGATGGCCGCGGGTCGCCTCTTCGTGGGCCACGCGTGCATGCGCCGCGATTACCCCGGTTAAGTCGTCCGCTAGCCCGTAAAAATGAAAATTATAGGCGTCGGTATAGTCGAGGAGGTCATTGCGTCGCGCCCGCTCCAGCCAAGGCCCCGGCGGCAAGGCCAAGGCACCCATGAGGACCAGCGGAGCGGGTCGCGTTGAGGGTTGCGTGGGACGTGTAGGTGGAGCGCGTTGACCCCAACGCGCTTCGGGAGACTCAGTTCGATCCATCGCGTTGGGGTCAACGCGCTCCACCACGCCTGCTCCCGCCTTGATCCCCAAATAAACCGCCTTCTGGTAAGCGGCCAAGCGGTCGGGCAAATCCCGACAATAGCCCACGTCCGGTTCGCCCACCATTTCCCAAGCATCGACCTGCTCCGCATACTCTCCGGCCATTCTCCGCGCCGCGTTGTATACTTCGCGCAAGTCTTCGGGCAGGGCGTTGCCGGGTTGCTTTGGTTCCAAGCCCGGCAGTTGCACAAACGCGACCACCCGGTGGCCGGCCGCTTTGAGTTCACTGAAACTCGCCGACGGGCCGCGTTCTCTCAGCCACCCTACGCCGCTTTGGCTAAGGAGTCGCAGATACCGGGTTCGTTCGTCTGGCGTGACATGCGCGGTCAGGCAAGCGTCAATCCCCCAATTTCCCTGCGCTCCATGGTCGCCGGCTGCTGCGGCTTCGGGCGGCGAGCCAGCGAGACCGAGCAGCCAGAGCGCAGGAATCCACCACCGTCTTTGCCCCGGACCGGGGCGAGCGAGGGTCCAACCCGTGGAGATCATTCGCGGCCGGCCACGCCAAACTTTTCCGCCGCCCGCAACAGCGAGGTCGCCGCCTTTTCGATGTTGAAGCGGGTTTTAAACGAGACTTTCGCACGCTGTCGCATCGCACTCCACTCCGCTTCCGGCGTGAGCAGCCAGCGCTCGATCAGGTTGATGGTTCCGGCCAGATCGTCGTTGTCGACGAAGCCCGCACCGTCGCTGCAGATCTCCCGCCATATATTCACCTGGTCACTGATCAGCACCGGGACGCCGCAGGCCATGGCCTCCGCGACCGCGATCCCAAAATTCTCCTGATGCGAGGGCAAGATAAACGCCTCGGCCGCGTGAAAAGCCCCCCACTTCAGGTCACCGCCTACCATCCCCGTCCACGTGATCCGCTCACTCAATCCCAGCTCGCCGGCCAGGTTTTGCATCTCGCGCCCATACGCGTGGTCGTTGGGCCCCGCCATGACCAACCTCACCCGTCGTGTCAGGTCTCCCGGCAGGCGTTGCAGCACCGCGGCCAACGCCCGGAAAAGCAGGTCCGGTCCTTTCTTCACATGCACCCGCCCCAGAAAAAGGAGACACTTGGCTCCTTGCAGCCGGGGAAATTTTTCCAAGAATAGACGCCTCTGTGCGATGGCGTCTCCGACGGGTCCGGCCGTGCCGTAGTTGGCGACAAATTCTTGGCACCGGTAGAGCCAGAAGGATTCTCGCGCCAATCGTCGCTCCTCCTCACACGTGAACAGCACCGCAGCCGCATCACGCAAGACGCGGTAGTCACCCCAGGGCCAGTAAAGCCATTTTTTCAGATGCTTCAGCGGGTAGGTCCGCTTGAACCACGGATCGAGCATGCCATGGGTATAGACAAAATAAGGTGTCCCGCTGCCTTGCAAAGCGCGCCAAGACCCGAACGCATTATACTGCCAAATACCGTTTATCACGACGATGTCATAGTTGGCGTGGTTGGCCTTGAGCCAAGGCGCCAGCCGCGGGGAAAATCCGTAACCCAGATAGGCGGGCCCCATCGCATGGCACGGGAAGGGGCAGTCTTTGACCCAAGGATCCGAAGGCAGGTCCAAGCACACGATCTCCACGTGGTGACCATGGAATTGATTGATCGCTGAAATCTGCTTCATCCCTTCGATCGGACCACCTCCGGAAGGATTTACCGAACTGATCGAATGCAGGATGCGTAGCTTCATGACACGCTGGCGTCACCGTCAACGCCGGTCGGAGCCGTTGCTTTGACCGCATCAACGCAGATCGGGCAAGTCCTGTAAGCGGGTTGAGAGCTGCTGTTCTTCCGCAAGTAAGTCGGAAAATCGACCCAAAATCCGTCGCCTCCGTCCACCCGATAACAACACGCACATATGGGCAGGGTGCGATCAAATGCCTCCACGCGGCGCTCGGCTAGATCCAGTGTGCGGCGCAGCCGATTGAAGCCCCAAACGATGATAAGATAGATACCCAGTCGTGAGAGGGAATTCGTGTAGGCGGTCCAGGCGTGGGAATAGACCAAACCGGAAGCCCGTTCCGTCCAAAAAATCACCGCGGTCGCGGCAACGGCGGTTAGAATCCCCAACAGGGTTCCGATGTTCCAGGCGGCAAAGGCTACGATGGCGGCATAAAGCGCGCCCATATGCACCTCATAGCCGGTCAAGTAATCAATCACTCCGACCAAACTCAGCTGGCACCCTACCATTGCCATTAACATCATTCTGGACTTTTTTTTCTTACCCATAAACTTTACAGCGGCTTGGCCGAAAACACGGCCGGAAATTGTTTCAGAAACATCGCAACCGGCTCGGTTTTCATCGCCGCCGCCAAGTCTCCCGGGGTGTGGATTCGGACAAGCAACTGGTCATGTCGCGCCCCGTGTCGCCGCCCCAACCAAATCCAGAGTTCTCGCAGGGTGGGCATGAGTGTCTTCTGGTCGAAGGAACGGTCGACCCGATTCTCACCCCAAAGATGCCACCACGCGACTTGCACCCGTTGCTGGTGCGGAAAGACAAAATCGCGCACTTCCGCGAGAGCCGTTTGCTCGTCGCCGATGGCGAACCCATTCTCCTGCTTGGGCGCCCGCAGCAGGGCGCCATTGGCCACCCAGCAGCCGTCGGGAGTGTGCCCGGCGATTTCCCGCACCGATATACTGCCCTGCCGCCAATACATCGCATAGACGAACACTTCGTCGGCCCCTTTGCTATAGCGCCTAAAGATATAGTCGTCATAATTCAACAACTTTGTCGCTGCCTCCAGCAACTCCGTAGATCCCAGCGGTAAGTCCTCGCCAACCCAACCTGCAAACTGCAAAGGAAGGCGTGTTTTTAAAGGAACGTGCGGCGCAGATTCGCTTTTCGGGGGACCTAAAAAAAGCGATGCGCACAGTGCCGCAACCAAACATAGCGAAATACCGACCAGCGACGCGTAGCGACCTGCTTTGTTACCGACCATGTTCCATTTCCCGCTGGTTGAGGACGATGAAATACTCGTAGATACTTTGCAGAAAACAATAAGTAGTCCCGGCGCGACCGTCCAAGAAACCGCGGCGCAGAATAAACATATAAAAAAACTTTATCAGCGGCCGAAAAGGCATCCTATAAAAAAACTCTTTTTGATGGAATCTACGCTGGGTAAAATCTTTTGCAGTCAGCGCCTGCCATAACGAAAACGGCTTTGAATTACGCCGGTTTTCCCTGATAGTTTCGGCCTCGAAGGCAGCATACTTGATATGTCGCTCTAACCAGAAGCCCACGCCCTTACTGAAGGGGTAATGGTCCAAGTAACCGCCGATCTCTCCAATGGCACCTTCGACGATTGAAACCGGATTGACCAAACGCTCGTAGCGCATCTTTGAAGGCCGGAAAAGGCGCAAATAGAACGGGGAAACTTGAGCATGCTTTAGCCAGGTGCCATCCGAGAAAAAATCCCGCCGGCGCAGACGAAAGGCACTTTGAGGAACATCTGCCTTCGCCGCATCAAGCGCAGCTTCCTTCAGCTCAAGCGACACGCGCTCGTCAGCGTCGATGTAGAGCACCCACGGGTGTTTGAATGCCAGGTTGGACAGCCCCCAATTCTGGTGTGCCGACCAGTTGTCGAATTTTCGCTGCGTGATCTGACAGCCAGCTAACCGTGCGATTTCCAAGGTGCGATCCGTGCTATAGGAGTCGAAAAGATGGACGTCATCACACCACTGCACCGATTGCAGACATCCCGGAAGGTCCTGCTCTTCGTTACGTGTCAGAATTAATACGGAAATGCTCAAAGGACGGAAGCGGCATTACACTTAATATGCGTGGGGTTGAACATAGAACATAAAACGACAGCGCGCGGGAAATCGTGCCATAACTGACGGAGGCGACTAGATGCGTTTTCCTTGGGAATCCCACGTAAAGGTGAGAAAAGAATCAGCGATGATTTAGAGGGGACCGGAGATTGCAGACATTGGTATGCGCTTGGGCCGGCCGGCACGCTTGTCTGCCATACATCAAGGTCACCGGGCACACCGCCTTTTGGCAATGCATCTTCAAAGGAAGCGAGCCCCCAACCGCGTATTTTACCTTCCCGCTTCAGTTCATCTGCACAAGCTCTAAGCGCCGGCAGGTGCGATATATCAGGCGGTTCGTGCATAAGTAGGAAATCGACTCTATCTGTGCGCAATGCCCGCAGGCTACGTTCCAAACTGCCTCGCATCGTCGCGGCAGTCATGGGCAGGCTTCGATGCAGCCAGCCCCCAAGACGGCCGGTAGAAGGTGAAGGGGCCGTCACGCAAAGCTGGGCTGCGGGAGGAGCCTGCCGCACGCGCACAAGACGCAACACCGGTTTGAAAGGTCCCAACAAGGCCGCAGCCGCAGTGGCTTGGATGCCAAATTTGGTCACGAGCACCAGATTATCGCGCACTCCCGCCAGTTGCCCGCCCACGAATTCCTCCGCTTCTCCATAGCCGTAAGAACGCGCCAGGTCAAAATGTGTGATGCCGGCATCCAACGCGGCATGTAGGGCCACCCGCGCCGTTTTCGCATCTACCGCGCCTAGCACCGACGCACAGCCAAAGCCGAGCACGGAAGACTTCAAGCCGGGCATTAGTTCCGTGTAGCGCATCTGGCGGAAAGAAAATGACCAAGCCGGGCAGCAAAAATTCCTAGCAAGAAAGTCGGATTCGCCTGCCCCGAAGTGGGAAAAACCGAACTACTACAGACGAAAACATTCGTGGTGCCCCACAACATCAGATTTTTATCCACCACACCTTCTTCCATCTGCGCCGACATGCGCGTCGTTCCGACCTGATGAACGCCATCTTTCGATCCGTCCCGAATGCGCTTCCCCAGCTCGTGTTGAGGATACCAGTAGACCAAGTGACCGCATCCGCACTGCTTAAGCCAATCGTCTAAGAGTTCGTGAGCCTTGATCACCGACTCCACATCCTTGTCGGTGTAACCGTAATGTATATCCAGTGACTCACCACCTTGGTCCAACTCCATTCGGTTCTCTGTTGTGGGAATCTGCTCGGCGTGAAAATGCAACGCATAGAGATTGGCACGGCTGTGCAGGAATACACCTGGTAATTTACGCCGCATGCAATATCTGCGCACGAATATGCTAGCCGGGACCAGCAGTGATCCCGGCAAATCTCTGAGTATGTTCGCAACATGGGCCCCAATCTTGTTGACCTTCCCCTTTGTGATCGAGTGCGCGATCGTCGGTGGAGCCAACCTTCGGCCCAGTCCTGGCGTGAGCATGGCCAGATACATGAAGGACATGGCACCACTCCGATGCTTCGGATCAAAATAATGGGGATTATCCAGCCAAAGCGCGGTGTTGAGAATCCCGTGATCCTGCAACGCCTGCGAGGTGAACTGCAAACGACGCCGTATATATTCTCCCTTGGCCAAACGCTTGAATCCAAAGTCGGTTTTTTCGGGATCGCCGGCAAACTGCACACTGGCAATCTTACCCGAGAGGTGGCCCTGATAATATCTCCCTAATGCCGGAGGCATTCCGCCGCGTTTCTCAAAAACGGTCGGGGACTTCATTAAAACGCGAGTGGTTTCTTGGCCACCCATCGCCAGAATGAAACACGAGGCTTTGACCTTCCTTTGCACGCCGGCCCTATCCCGAACGGTTGCCTCCTCCACCTGTCCACTTGGATTGGGAACGCCGAGTTGTCGCAGTTCAATTCCCTCGCAGAGCCAAATGTTCTTTGATTTTTTGACCGCGTCACCATACTGCGCGGCAAATCTTGTCGGGCGGCTCCATTTCTCAATGACCGAGTCCGTCACCGGCCCTTCGCGAAATCCCTCTGCGATAGGCTGATAGTCGATTCCCGGTTGTTCCCGCAGTGTGAATCCACCCGGCGCGCATTCGAAGTAGCTATCCGCCTTCGCAAGGTAAGGTTGAAGATCAGACAGGATATTAGCGGGCCAAGTGCAGTGCTCCGCAAAGGGCGCGCGCGGAAGGAAATCCACTTTATCATACATGACGCAACGACCACCCCATGTCTCTGAGGTTCCTCCCAGCCCCTTGTTAGTGCACTCTGCGGGGGCATAGTGGTGTTCCGGATTAGAAAGATGAATGTAATCATCCAAGGCATTATGAGTCCCATCACCTACCACGCCATACTCCAGAAACAGAATACTTCGTTTTTCAGTCAACCGCTCAAGTTCAAGGACAGTAATGATCCCAGCCGGACCAGATCCGACCACGCAAAAATCAAAATTCCGGTTGTCTAAATCTTTGGAAGAAAGCAGCATTAATGGCTAGAAAGATAATGTTTCTCGTCGCGCAAGTGACCAATCTTAGTATTGGGTCGGCTTGGTTCGCTCGCCCACTTTTCTGGCCGGATTTCCGGCATAGACACTCCAAGCATCCAAGTTTCTACTGGTGACAGCTGCCGCACCCAATATGGCACCTTCGCCCACTGTCACACCAGGAAGCACTACCGCACGCGCACAAATCCAACCGTATGGCCCCACGAGGATCGGCTTCCAAATCATAGGAAAGCCGGGATCATTGTAGTCGTGAGTCGCACCACAAAGAAAACTACCCTGAGAAAGAATGGAGTGATGTTCCAATATGACGCCACCTGGATTATATATCTCCGCACCGTTCGCGATCGTCACCACCTCACCCGTAGTCAGCAGCCAAGGCGCCCAAATTCTTGCGCCGGGATAAATCAGGCTGTCCGTCCCGATGTTGGCGCCGGCCCGGCGCAGCACCCAAGCCCGCCAGCCGTGGAAAATATTCGGCGTGGGCCGGCACAGCACCGCCCACGTGATCTGCCAGAGAAGACGGCGTAGACGGTGCCGAATATCGAATGATGCGCGAAGATAAGGATCCGCTGCGTTCGTGCCATGAATGTGGAGTGGCATGTAGGTTTAGAGAAACGCCCTAGCCTTTGGGCGATTGGCGCAGAACGCGATTTCGTTTAGTCTGGTGGAGCACTGCTTTTCTCGCCAGCCAATCAAACACATAGTGGATCATCAGCCCCGCGCGGAGCTCAAGCGAAAGAAGCCCGGCGCGCATGGAGCTGCTCGGCGAACCGCTGATACGAATCAGCCGAGCCCTGCCTGCGGAGATCAAAGGAAGAATTCAACGACGCCCGGAATCTCTCGGTAACGGGATTGCTTGTGGAAGTTGATATTCATCAATAACACAAAGACCGAGGGATAACTTTGATGACTTCCAGAATTCGGCCAATAACAATTTTGGCTGTGAAATTATCAAGCACCCAATCACGAGCCTCGGCACGAACTCTAGCGCTCTCGTGCAATAAGACAAAAACATTGCCCAACGCTTCGACTGCATCTCCAACCCCATTTCCCTTTAACCAATGAATGCAGCCAGATACTTCTGACGGACAGCCAGCAGCCCCAGTCGATAAAACCAATTTACCGGCAGCAACACCCTCCAATAACTTGAAAGGGAATATACCTGCACCGAAATCAGCAAGCGGTGCATGCAGATTCACCAGAACCTGTATGCCCGCATACTCCCGCACGAATATTGATTCAGCAACCGCCCCCAGGAAGCGCAAACGATCTGGCATATCGTCTTGTAGTCTACGTAAGTTCACCGCGTAGTCACCGCTACCGCATACCGTCCAGTGGCAATGCGATGGGCTTTTGCGTATCACCTGTATTAGAAAGTCCGCCCCTTTGTCCAATGTGAGCCCGCCAAAATAGCCCACACGCACGCTTCCTTCACCGACTTGGACCGCCTCAGCAGATTGATCAGTCAACAATACCGGCAAATACCAAATCATATCCGGTGCCAACGAGAAGGCAGAACGCATGGCATGCTGGACGACAGTGGCACCGTTTATCTGCCGCTTAAGGTAAGCCAAGGACAGCGTATCCAGCCAAGTTTTCACCCGGCCCAGACCAAGTCGTCGTCTGGCCAGCGGCATATCCTCAAGTTCCAAGACAATTTTGGTTCCAGAATCCGCCAATCTGGCACCCCACACATAGAGGGCCTCGAACAAATACGGATTATAGACCCATATAAGTGGAACACGAAGCCTCCGTTGGAGCTTAAAAGCGGCGACAGGAGCGAGCATACTCTGCAACAGCTTTCCCAACGGTCGCCATGAGACCTGTATCATACGCAACTCCACGACAGATCTAGCTAGTCGCATTAATCGAGCGCCCTTCAGCTCCGCTGTTTGATGTCCAGAATTCACAAGCAGGGTTTTCCGCCCGCAGGCTGAAAAGCCATGTAGAATTGCGCGCTGCTTTGCCGCAGCGCCCAGCGCGATAGATTCACCGCGTTCGGCTGGGCAATACGGTGCCACCATGATGGTGTCTATTTTGCTTTTCAGTCCCATACTAGTCCCCGTGCGCTGTTACGTCGAACTGGACTTCGTAATTTACCGGCTGCGTCACGGGAATCGTAGGTAACCAGCCAGGAAACTGTTATCCCAAAAAAGACCAAAAGGCCCATTTGTTCCAAGACGTTTTGCACCATCATCAGCAATATCGGCAAGGCCATACATACAAGAGAAGCAATTCGTTTTTGCGGCTGAGCCTTCCCGGCACGAATGAGAAGGCGGCACCAAAAGGAAAGGATGAACCCCAAAAGTAATATTCCTATAAGGCCAAACTGGGTGAACCACGTGACATAGCCATTGTCAATAAGCGTTAACCAAGGATGCGAGGTGTTGAAACCAGATGTAAAGCCAAAAGCACCATTGGTGCCGTATCCAAAACCCTTCCCAAAAATGATATCCCCAAATGAAACCTGCTTAAAAGTCGCTCCAAATAACAAAATATTAGCAATGCGCCCACCTTCACTAAATTGTTCACCAGTTAAGCTGCCGCGATCTGCACTATTTTCAGCGAATTTTAAACTATACCAGGCGCCATAAACGAGCAATGGAAAGAAGAGAAGTAGAAGCAAATTACTTTGCCTAACTACCCGCTTAAAAATAAATAACATCCATACTACAAACACGACAATCATCGCCGCGCGCGAACCCGATCGAACCGCACTATACATTGCAACAGCATACGCCACATTGCATACAATCAGAGAATATCGAAGCACGAACTCCAGCGATAGCGTTAGCCCCACAACATATAAACCCATAACTCCGGAATTCGAAAAAACTCCTGTATACCTCGCGAAACCCGATTGCTCAGTTTCTTGTAGAAAGATAAAGACTGCATTGCAAAATAACACGAAAAGCACGGAAAAGGCAACAAGCCTGCGGAAGCGAACATCATTCCATAAGTCATACTCCAGAATGACCAAGCAGATCCCAATGGCTGACATTGCATGCATTACCCATCTCAAGCCAACCAAAATGAGGCGCAAATCTGGGTCTAACATATGGCCAAGCAAACCAAGCATTAAAGTGGCTCCCAATAGCACGCCGACGCTCCTTGTTATCTCCTGCACGATGGGCGTCCTGCTATTACTGATAAAGATAAGCCCAACAACCACGACGAGCACGCTTATAATATCCTTACTGAATCGAAGGATCCCGAAAGAACCTACTACTTGGTCAGCATCCCCCCAATAAACCACCGTTCCGGCTCGTAACATCCCGATCTGCGCGGTTATATGCTGAAATACCGGAATAACCAACAAGGAGCACAAGCCGATTAACACGTAAATCGGCAACCGGCGCTTAACCGGCGACATCAACCTATGCTGCGGACGAACTGCGAAAACGTTTTTAAACTGCGATTTTTCTGTCATTTACAATTTAACCCTGGAAGCTCTGCGAATGTGGGTTGCCGGCGTGACAATTGAATCTGCCGGGACATCGGAGCGCAAGGTGACACCCACCCCAATCACAGAGTTGCGCCCGATCCGAACGCCTTTCAGGACGGTGACGCCGGCGCCAATCCAAACGTTGTCTTCAATGGTCACCGGTGCACCGCGACTTTCGAATATGCCACCTCTTGTGAGGTGGTTAAGAGAGTGCATATCGTTATCCAGAATAGTAACGCCAACTCCCAAGAGCACATTATTCCCAATGGTAATTTCTTGTTTTGCGACCAGACAGCAGCCGCTGGCTTTAAAACCGTCGCCGATGGTAATCTTTGCCCCAAGTTCCGCATGGAAAATACACGGCCGGGAACACCATAGCGGATTGCCAGAGCCTAAAGACACCAATAAGCAGGTTTTACCTATCGTAATTTGTCCATGATTGCGAATAACCGGCTCACCGACCAACAACATACCGTCCTGAATCTGAATCCGATAGAAATAGCGCAGCACATGAACCCATCCCCCCCCAAAACGTCTCCAAACTGCGCAATGCATCCGCTGTATAAAATGAATCATTCCCCTCGCTCCTTTCTTTCGCGGATGAAATTACGCATCGCCTGCACACGCTTAAAATATTTATAACCAGCTGTGTGACCAAAGGATAAATTCTCTTTATAGGTAATATAGAACGGATAAAACGGACGGAAAATCCAAAGAGGTAACTGCAAAAGCGCCGTCAGGATCACGCCCTTAACTGTCGGCCGCGCAATTGTTCTCCTCCTCATTGTTACCCTGTCTGCCGCCGACGCGCGGAACGAATACAGCCCCCCGCGTTCGTGGAAAAGCCACAGCAACCATGCTTCGTGATCGCGTTTGAGCGATTTTCTTATCGCGAATTTTTTAAATACAAAGCCGAAAACATCGCGCATTGAATCTGCCATTCTTACAATCGAACAGGGAAAATCATAATTCCGCCTATAATCGATTAGTGGGTTTGGTAAATATGAAATCTTGGACTCTTTTCGCAACATTGCTAAAAAAAGAATCATATGGACGTAATCATTCTGAGAATACTGCTTAGCTAGACCAAACACTGATCGATCAATTTTCACTACGGCACTTGAGAATAAGGTGAATGGAACGCCGCTTCTATTCAAAAGATCCCCAAAATGCTGGCAATTACCCCAATCGATACCCCGATTCACGATCAGACGGTCACTGAAAATATTCTCATTGTAGTAGGGAATAAAAACGCAGTCCGGTCGCGAGGCTGGTTTTTCGATCAGCTTTAGTAGTTCTGAAAAATGCAGTGCAAGAATCGGGTCATCATCTGAAATAATCCAAATATATTCACCCATGCATAACTCGGCACACTGGATCAAATTTCCCGCGTATCCGATATTTTTTCCATTTCGCACATAGCGAATCAATGTCCTGGTGAAAAGCTCTTGATTCTTGTCGGCATGCTCCGCGTCGGAATTGTCTGAAACCAGCACCTCCACCGTTGAAGCAAATGCCCCCGATGCATATTCTAGAAATTGTTCATAGAGAAAACGAAGTTTCGTGCTTCGATTATATGTTGGCACGCAGATACTCAACAGTTTCCGCATAGGCCGGAAATTTTCGCTTACACTATGATCGTGCATGGTAAATTTGCCGCGTAAATTCCAAATTTCTTCTGAAGCTGACACCGAAGCCGCGATTAGGGGCTCTATCTAATCTTGCGCGATACAATAAATAAAGTGGCCGGAGTAGCCACACAGGCAAGAGTATTACCGCCACGAGAGCAACGGTCTTAAAACTAATATAGTTTTTTGATTCCATTAGCAGTTCCATGCGTTCTTTATCAGCATCTTTTAGGTTATATAGTCCTCCGCGATGGTGAATCATCCACAGCAACCATCCCTGATAGTCACGCATCTCCGACCGTTTGAATAACGCAAAATCCCGATCCAGTAACTCTCGGAGACAACACAGTGATCGCCGCATGGACAATATGGATATTGCACCATGGGCATGATCGCAGTTGTAAATTACCACCGGCAGTGCAGCAAATTTAATCGGAAAATCCGCCTCGAGCATATATATGAAATAGATCGATTGAGCATACGCATTTTCCGATGCCTCCCGCGCATATTTATCAACTTGGTCTTTCCGGATTCTTATGAATGCCGACGAGATAAACGTGAATGGCAACTGGCCGGTCTTTAGCAGTCCGCTTAACGTCAGTTCACCCGCCTTCCAGCTTGCTTCAGAATTACACACAATCGGATCCCCCATATGACCGTGGGTTAAATACGGCAGCATAAGGCAACCGAGATCCGTATCGCTCTCTAGCTGTTCGAACGCCGCGATGAAATTCATCAGTATTACCGGGTCATCATCGGATATCAACCAAACATACCTTGTCTTCGTCCGGAGGAGACATTCGCGCACGTTACCGGCAAAGCCTATGTTTTGCTTGTTCCAGTGATACTCCACTCTTGCATCAATAGCCGTGCGGTTAACTTCGGCTACTTGCTGGACTGAATTATCGCAAACCAAGACAGCGATCTTATTCCCTAGCCGGTCAAGGAGTGGACCTATAAATTCTACGCTAAGTCTTGTTAAGCTGTCAGAGCGATTGTAGGTAGGGATCGCGATTGTCAGTAGTTTTTCTTTCATGCTGCTCGCCTCAGATGTTTTTTATATAGAAGATACTGGGGTATGGCAAAAAACACTCCCATTGCGGCAATTCGAGCGATGAAGACCATTTCCACATTCAATCCGCATCGAAGAACGGCAAACACAATCCCCCAAACGGCGATTGCTGACATAAGCGCGATGTATGCGACCGACAGCTCCCCACGCGCAACGAGAAACTGAGAATACAGACCGCATGCAAATTCAAATGATACCATTACGCAGATGAGTGCGAGAGTCGGCATGGGTGGCAGCATGGTGTTCGAACCGATAAATTCGAGGAATTTTGGTCCGATTGAAAAAAAAGCAACTAGCCCGACTACGCAACATGCCAAGGAACGCACGAGCGCCCCTCGAAACAAGCTCTGCATTTTTTTCATATCCTTTGACTGCTTGGTTTCGGCGATCGCATAAAAATTACCTTGTAGCCATGTTGAAGAGATCGTTATCACTATCGTTGTAAATTGAAGCGTAAGTCCATAAGATGCCACAAACGCCTTGGGATAATGTTTTGAAAGCAGAAGCAGAAATCCACTTGTTAGCATTTGAAAGGCAAGCATTCCTAACACGGTCTTGGATGTATCGTCAAAAAGCGTATTTAATTTAGGCGTCGGCAAGTTTGGCGAAGAACTATTTTTTGCGTCATCGCTTTGCAGGTATTTGAACAGATGTCTTCTGAACATCAGAAGATTGGTAACTTGCGAGATCAGCAGAGCCGCAGCTGGAATAAGCAACGTCGGGCCCACGACGTAGATCATTGATGTGACTATCAGACTTATGATACTCCCCAATATGGTGAATTTTTGCACCCACCACATGCGGCCTGTTCCGCTCAATAGCGCCCCATAAAATCCACTAAGTATGGTCGCCACTCCGCCGGCACAGTAGACTATCCAAGAAAGTAACAATTGATCCGAATTCCCGGTTAAGCCAGCTCCGAAGTCAATCGTCAAGCACGCGGATAATCCGGCAATCGCCCCCACGCCAAGAGCAATTGCAATGTATATTTTCTCACAATCCTTTGTGAATTTATAGATCTGACTTAATGAGATTCTCGCTTCCTTCTGATCTGCCATCAGGTATGCAGTATGCCTGCCTACGACTTGGCCGAGTCCCAACTCCAGCATAGATGCAAATCCAAAGGTGGATGTAAATATATACCAAGTGGCGAGAGATTCGGTGCGGAGATTTCTTGTTAAAATCAATAAGATATAAAATCCAGAAATCAGTCGGAAAATTTGACCCAAAAAAAACCATTTCTGATTGGTGTTCGAAAATATTTGTTGCGACAGCATCTTACGGATTTAACGGGCCGCGCTTACTTCGACGTATTAAATTTTTGTATTTTACAGAAGCCCAAGCCATGGCCGTCGTTGGCAAGCATAGTCGAAGCTTTTCGGCAAGCCCCATAGGCTATGTCATTCATTTGCAATTGAATTACAACGGTGAGAGCGGGATTTACAACCTGTTCGCGTCTTAGAGTGAAACTGATTTAGCATGGAGTCCGTCCAGCATCTCTTTCTTGAGCGCATCGCGCGAGATCAACGGCGATAAGTCTTCAAGCGGAGGTGAAATAAGGCTCCCATCCGCTTTAACAGCCAAAGATAGTTTAGGATGAAAAAATTGTTCGGGATGCATGAATACCTCGATAATGCAGGGCCCTTGGTAGACTAGGATTTCCGGCAGATACTGATCGAAATCCTGCCAGGTGCGGATCTGCCAAGACTTCAGATTAAACGCGATGGCCAGTTTCGTGAAATCAGGACAGCTGACGCCCGACCTTGCGTCTGTGCCGGAGTATCGCCCCTTGAGCAGCGCTTTCTGTGTATGCTTGATCATCAGGTAACCGTCGTTGTTGAAGACGAACAACTTGATCGGTAGTTGATGGTGAACCATTGTCTGGAACTCCTGCAGATTCATCATTATACCACCGTCGCAGTTAAGGCAGATGACCTCGCCACGATCACGAGCAAAAGATGCGCCGATCGCTCCCGGGAGACCGAAGCCCATTTCACCCAGTCCTTGGGAGGTCAGAAGCCTTTGTGGAGGGGTGATCTCAAGCGCCTGATGCCCACAGAGGAGCGCGGTGCCCATGTCAGTCACCAGAATCTGGTCATGTTTCAGGTGGGGCTGAAGTTTCTCCATGAACCGATAGATGTTAATGAAGCCATCCTTGTCGTCGTGCTCCGGTCCTATCCAAGGGAACTGGGCGCGGGTTTGCACCGAGCGAGCAGCCCATGCCGCGTGAGCCTCGGTGGGTTGAGGGTGAAGCTCCAACGCAGCCCGGATAAAATCACCGGCATCCGCACAGATCGGGTGGTTGATACGTTCGGGATATTTTTGCAGTTCGGTGGGGTCAATATCGACCGCCGTGATCCGCTTAGCAGCACGGGCGACTTCGTTGATCTCATAACCGATTTGGGGAATGGCCAGACGGGTGCCGATGGCCAAAACATAATCGCTGTTCTGCAGGATCAAGTTTGCCGCACGTTGCCCGTAAGTGCCTGCACGTCCGACCACCAAGGGATTATTGGAGGCCAACAGATCTGCGGCGGACCAAGTCAACAAGGCAGGGATGCCCAAGGCTTTCACGAGCTTTTCAACTTCCGGGATCGCCTTCGCCATACGAATGCCAACGCCGAGCCAGAGCACGGGGCGCTTGGCTTCGCGCAGCGATGTCAACGCCGAACGCACTTCCTTACGCAAGGCCTCTCCGTCAAGTGGGCGGACGCCGGCCTCCGCGACGACCTCGGGCGTATAGTGGGGAATACCGGCTTCGTCGACCATCGAGCCCTGGACATTCATGGGTAAGTCGATCCAGCAGGGCCCGGGGCGTCCGGTGGTGGCGAGGTGCCAGGATTTTTCTAGCTCATAGACCACCTGCTCGGGTTGCATCACGCGAACAGCATACTTGGTCATCTTGCTAACGACGAAAGGACTATCGTAGCCCTGAATACCATAAAGTCGACGGTTATGGTCGGGGGTGATGTAGCGGGCATTTTCCTGCCCAGAAATGATGATACAGGGGATCGAGTCAGCCCAGGCCGAGAGGACGCCGGTGATGGCATTACTCGAACCGGCGCCGGCCGTGACTAACGCGAAGGTGGGCTGGCCGGTTACCTTCCAGTAGGTCTGCACTGCCATCGTGCAGGCTTGTTCGTGGTGATTGCAGACGAGTTCGATCTTGGAGCCGTTGAAAATCGAATCGAAGATATGGGCGTTAGCCGACCCGATGATACCGAAGGCGTGACGCACCCCTTTTTCTTCATAGAATTGGGCAATGAGATCGCTGACTTTAGTTTTCATCAGTTTTGGAGATATCGATTCCACGTAATAGTCTTCTGAATGGCCTCGAAAAGAGGGATGGTTACCGCCACACCCAGATCACGTGCGGCGCGACCGACGTCGGGCACCAAGCGGCTGCGGTCGTGACCGGTTTGACCCAAGCGCATGCAGATTTCTGGAACGGGAGAAAACGACTGAGTGATCATCTTGGCCAGCGAGAGTAGGTCGACGGGCTCGGGGCTGCCGACGTTATAGGTTTCACGGCTGCGTCCTTTTGCCAGCGCGGCCAAAACCCAAAAAGCATAGTCGCTTGCATACATGATGCTGCGGACGGTGGAACCATCACCCATGATGCGGATCGGGCCACCCGTGAAACTATCGCGGATAAAATCCGTAACCGCCCAAGGCAGTTGCAGGGATTGGTAAGGGCCGACGAAGGCAAAAGGACGCAGGGTGACCACGGGCAGTTTGGTTTCACTGATCGCGCTCTGAGCCAGCACCTCGGCGAAGCGCTTCGATTCCGCGTAGACTGCGTTCACATCGTTGCAGCGAAGAGGTCCAGCATAGGATTCTTCCACACGGAGCATCTCCCACGGCTGCGACCCGTAGACCAAACCGGAACTCAAAAGGACAAATTTCTTAACGTCTTCCAGCAGATTAGCGGCCTTCAACAAGCGCTGCGTGCCCATGCTGTTTACCTCTGCTACCGCGCCGGGCTGCGATGCGAGCAACCGGCGATCGGTAAGCGCAGCCGCATGGAGGATATAGCCGACGTCGCGTGGCAGTTCCGTGAGATAGCGAATGTCGCCTTCCTCAAAACGCACGCCGGGCTGATGCCCCAAATGCGGCCATTTCGCGGCGAACGAGCGAGCACTGCGGCTGTAAACCGTGACCCGCAGGTCGAAGCCATGGGTATCGTTGAGAACTTTGATCAATTCGAGCAGCCATGTGCCGAGGAAACCGGTTCCGCCCGAAACAAAAAGGTGCTGACCCCGCAATGCATCGAGAAGCGAATGGCGCCCGCTGAGAACGGCTTCGGCGTCGGACTTTACCAAGGCAATGGCGAGATTCATAGTTTTAAGGGGCTACTGCGGCGGCTGACTTTCGGCGGGCAAGTTCGTTAGCCACTTCGATGATCAGGTCTTCCTGCCCGCCGACCACCTTTCGTTTGCCGAGTTCGATGAAGACATCGCGAGGATCGACGCCCATCTGCTTTGCCGCGCGTTGCACCGGCTTGGCGAAACCCGAAAATACGCCCGATAGACCGCTGATGATCGTGATTCCAGTGGAGTTAGGCAGTGAGCCGGCGAAAAGTCTCGCCGCGACATCCGCCGCATCGAGGGCCTTGTAGAGATTAAGGGAGGTGGAATAGCCCTGCCGTTGAAGAACGGCCGCCAGCAATTCCAAGGGAGCGTTGCCCGCCCCGGCGCCAAACCCCTTGCTCGTGCCATCGATGATCCGCGCGCCCGCCTCCAAAGCGGCCAGGGAGTTGGCAATGCTCAGGCCCAAATTGTCGTGGGCATGGAATCCCACCGGCACATCTAGCTTCGAGGCGAGAAGGCCGATCTTTGCGGTAACGTCACCGGGAAAATAAGCCCCGGCTGAGTCCATCAAAACGATGCCTTGAGCACCGTAGGACCGCATTTTTTTTGATTCCTCGAGCAATACGTCCGCCGAGGCCATATGACTCATCATCAACACGCCCCAAACTTCACGGCCAACAGACCTGACATAGCCAATATGGCGTTGAGAAACATCCGCCTCGGTGCAATGGCAGCCCACTCGGAACAAATCGACGCCACATTCAACTGCGTTGACCAGTTCGCGTTTGATCGTGGCAAAGCCCGGAATGACGTGGACACTCAGCTTGGTATTTTGAAGCCACTTTTTGGCTTCCCTTAACATCTCGCCTTCCGGGACCAAACTTTCACCCACTTGCAAAGAAGAAGCGCCGAGGCCGTTCCCATGCCCCACTTCTAAAAAATTATAGCCCGCTGCCTCGGCCGCCTGCGCATAAGCACGAACTTGTTCTAAATTAATCTGGTGACAATAGGCGTGAGAGCCATCGCGCAAACTCGCGTCGCAAACGGTGATTTTGGGCTTATCGACCATGCTAATTGGTAGCTTTGGCTTTGCGATCTGCATAGGCCTCAGCGAAGGCGATCGCCGCACAATTTATAATATCAAGATTCCCGGCGTATTTCGGAAGATAGTCTCCCAGCCCGTCAACTTTGACCATGGTGATTAACCGCCCGCTTTCGATGGTTGGCTCCAAGAGCAATTGATAACCGGGGACATATGCTTTGATCAAGGCGACCATTTCCAAAACCTTGGCCCGGGTGGTTTCCATGTCGGGATTTTTGATCTTGGCCATCACGGTGGTCTGCATGTGGACGCAAGGCTGGGC
>ENA-ORBV01004344-ORBV01004344.1-microbial-mat-metagenome-genome-assembly--contig:-NODE-4344-length-27320-cov-6.247036_pt1 | contig 27320 bp, 26 predicted proteins | sample MGYA00237777_ERZ505514 | MGnify/ENA primary metagenome ERZ505514 (study PRJEB26160, sample SAMN06269048) | microbial mat metagenome | isolation source: Oligotrophic lake microbial mat | place...
ATGATACGGCGACCACCGAGATCTACACCTCTCTATTCGTCGGCAGCGTCAGATGTGTATAAGAGACAGGATTTTGGTTAGGTGCATGTGCTCAAGATCGTCAAGGCTTCCTGCGAAAGGTTTATGACCAGCCAATAGCTCAAACCCAATGCAACCTAACGCATAAATATCCGTTGCATTAGTGCATTGCTCCTGCCTCCACTGTTCCGGCGCTGCGTAATTGGCTGAGAACCTCCGTTTCAAGGTTTGGCTACTAGTCTGCTCTTCGGCGAAGCGGGCGATCCCAAAGTCGGCAATCTTCCATCGGGCGTCGTGGGAGAGAATATTGGCCGGTTTAAGGTCGCGATGGACTATATGTCTCAACTCGAGCAATCCCCTCGCGATATCAATCATCGCCCCACGCGACTCAATGGGATTCAGACCTGTTCGCATCTTCTCTTGCAGAGTCATCTGTGCCTTTGGCATCACGATGAAAATCCCTCCGCCTTCCGCGTCCTCTCCATAATCCAAGATGGTAATAACAAACTCTAATGGCCTGTCTATTAGGTCGTCGGCTACCTTCATTTCACGATGCGCAGATTGGTTCGCATCAATGTTTAATCGCTTGACGGCGACAATCTCACCTACTTGTGAGCGCCCTTCGAAGACTGTTCCATAACTTCCAGGATTGCCGATTGGCTTCTGTGGGTCGAATGCCCAGCGCGCTCGATTTAGCGCGATCTGAAGCATTTCAGGCGGCCACAACTCTGGCTCGTGATTACTCATATGAAGATTCTACCTGGGAAGTCGGGCCATCCCGTGGCATCCCGAAGCTATCGTTAGCTCACTCCCTGCAATAACTTACGGCCGAGAAGATGGGGTGAGCTTCTTGACTCCACCGCATTTGAGAGCTGCATCAGGGAAGTTGGGGCACCGCTGGGTATCCCGAAGTTATCGCTAACTCCCTCCTCTGCAATGAGTTACGGTCAAGAAGATGCGGTGGGCTTCGACTCCACCGCATTTTTGACCCGTTCCAGGCTACCAAGGTCCCTAATCGGCAGGGGTGTCTGGCAAGCCGAGGATAGCCCTTTCCAACACCCGTTCCGGTGTGTCGAGCTTGAGCAGTCGGATGGTGGCGCGCCCGATCTTGGTTAATGGCTGAATGATCGCTGAGGTCTGGCTGAAGTGATCGGCCCATGGATCAGTGCGCGGGTGGTACAGCCGAACCACTTCTTCCGTGGCGGGGTCAGTGGCTGCGACGTCGCTGCCTTTATGTCGATTGCAGAGCATGCAGGACTAAGCCAGGTTTCCGAAAACCGACTTTCCATCGTGTTTGCGGCTGATGATGTGGTCTACCTGATGCGGGAAGGCGACGTCGTCTTCGTGGATCAGGCAGTATTCCCCACAAAACTTGGCCCGCGCCGCGACTTGCTCTCGAAGTCGTACGCCGACTTCACTGGCCACGGAGGAGGCGTTGGGCTGGGCGGCGAGGGTGGTGGAGAGGGCGAGGAAGAGGCCGAGCCGGCTCATTAGGGAGGATGTTACACCGGATGAGGGCTGGATCTATGAGGATAATCAGTGCTCCGTTCTACGCAACTAAGTCGATCCGGCGCGGCGGGCACTTCGGCATGGGTGAGTCCCCCGTCGGATACGATCTTCCGCAGACGCTTGAGAAGGGCATAGTTTTGCGAGCTTTGTCGTGAAATAGAACACGCTTCACCACCGGAGGGTATCGAATCCGGGACATCGCTGGCCGCCGTCCCGTTTTGATGTGTCGCTTTTCGATGTCCGGCCGCCCGGGCGTCAAGGCCCGGCGCACGGACTTGAGTGTGCGCCGGCATGGCCAAGCCAAGCCAGGACGCGGGTAAGGGTGCCCGCCCCACTAGGCGCGGGCGCGGGTGAGGTCTTCGCTGAGGATCGACGGGCACCACATGGATTCGATGTGCTCGATAACTAACTCCGTGCCGCGCGTGTGGCTGACGAAGGGGCGAGTGCGGGGATCGTACATGGCGTCGGTCAGGTCGCGGGCGAGGACGACTTCGAAGCCAAGGCGGGTCATTTGCCGGGCGCCAAAGCCGCGGTTCAGGATGCAGATGTTGGTGTGGACGCCCATCAGCACGATCTTGTCGATGCCCTCTTGCTTGCAGAAGTTGTAGATCTCCTGCCCGCTTTCGCTCACGCCGTCGAAGCCGACGATGTCGAGGGAGGGAATCTCGCGGGTCCAGGGGTAGGGCGGGCCGGACTCTTTCCTACTCTACCGGACCATTGAGTCCTTTCGCGAATACCTCGCAGTGCACCAGGCCCTACATCGAGCACCATTCGCGCCAACCCGATGGCAGTTGGCTTTTGCGCGAGTACACGAGCCCGTAGGCCATCCTCAACATCGCACGGCTGAATCTCTCGCTTCCCCTGGCTGAGGTCTACACCGGCTCAAGCTACCCAACTTCGGCCGAAATCCCCCCCCTTTTCCTGAGGCCGCAACTTGCCCCTGATTGAGGCGCGCGCGGCAGGAAGAACAATTTTTCGGAAAACGAATTTGCTCCCTGAACGTCGGCTTGTCCCTTCACATCACGCGGATCCAGCGACTCGGCGCGACGGCGTAGACCGCCTGTGCTAAATTCCGGATGATGACCAAATTCACTTCCGCGGTGCTGCTGCTGGCCGCCACTTTGTCCGCTAAAGATAGCGACTTCAATGGGCGCTGGAACCTTGATGTAAAGAACGAGGCCCGGTCGCGGGTGTGGTGGCTGGAGGTGGAAGGCGCCGGCGGCAAGGCCCCGAAGGGCAAATTTGTGGGCGCGCCAGGCGGCGATATGGATGTGATCCCGGCGCTCAAGGTTGACGGGGGCGAGTTACGCTTTGAGTTCGAGCGCAAGTATTCGCTGGGCGCCAAGGAGCGCGGGACGCAACCGCGGCGTGGCGTGTATGTCGCGAAGGTGGTGGACGGCAAACTGCAAGGCACCTTCTCGCTCGATGGCAATGTGGTGTATCAGTTCACGGGCACGCGCGCGCCGGTGATTCGCGACCGTGACGATGCCAGTTGGAAGCCCGGTAAGCCCATTGACCTTATGAATGGCAAGGATCTATCGGCCTGGAACCCGATGGTGGCGGGCAAAGAACTGGGATGGTTAGTGGAAGGTGGCATCGCCAAGAATGTGGCCGGGGCGAATAACCTGGTTTCCAAAGAGACTTTCTGGAACTTTGAGCTGCATGCTGAATATAAGCTGGGCGCCAAGACCAACGGCGGCATCGGGCTGCGCGGGCGTTACGAAGTGCAAATCCTGGAGGACTTCGGCGAGAAGCAGGACTCCCATTCGCACGGCGCGCTCTATAGCCGTTATGCGCCGCTGGTGCATGCCGGCAAAGCGGCAGGTGAGTGGCAGACGCTCGACATCCGGTTGGTGGGCCGTTGGGTGACGGTGACGCTGAATGGCCAAAAGACGGTGGACCATCGGGAGATTGAGGGCTTGACGGCGATTGCCGGTAATGGCGATGAAGCGAATGCCGGGCCGTTTATTGTGCAGGGCGACCACGGCGCGGTGGAGTTCCGCAAGTTCACGGTTACGCCGCTTGTCCGCTGAGCGACGCTACAAGTCTCTGACCGGCGAATGGGCGCTTGATGCTTTTTGCTTTTCCTGCCTGCTTTTGGGGCAGCGGTCCATGCTAATTTCAGAGATGATCCTAATCACTCGAGGTGACGGCCATTGGTCGATCTATCCTTCGAGCTGAACGGCCACCCTGTCGCGGCGTCCGGCTTCGATCCACAAACCACGCTGTTGGACTATCTGCGCATGGTGGGGCTAACCGGCGCCAAGGAGGGGTGTGCCGAGGGCGAATGCGGCGCTTGCACGGTGTTGCTGGTGGCTCCCGATGGCGAACGGAGTGCCTATCGCGCCGTCAATAGCTGTTTGCTCTTTTTGCCCATGGCCGCGGGGCACGAGATCTATACCGTGGAGGCCCTGGCGCTTAATGGCCAGCTTTGCGAGGCGCAAGCCGCGCTTGCCGCCGCGGGTGGGTCACAGTGCGGCTACTGCACGCCCGGCTTCGTGATGAGCCTGTTCGCGGAGCAATACCGGCCGGGCCGCGAAGGCGCTTGCGATCCGCATCAGATGGGCGGCAATCTGTGCCGGTGTACGGGCTATCGACCGATCGCGGATGCGGCTCTGTCTCTCGGTAAGCCGCTTGCTGGCCCGTTCCTCGATCGGTTGACCCAGCCGGCACCAGCGCTTGTCGCAATCCAGCGCGAAGGATTCTCCCGGCCGGTGAGCATCGCCGAATGCAGCGCTCTGCTGCAAGAGCATCCAGAGGCCAAGCTGATCGCCGGCGGGACGGATGTCGCCGTGGAATCGAACCTGCGCCAACGCCGCTGGCCTCATCTGATCAGCCTGGAGGCGATGGCCGAACTGCGCGTTTTCGCAGAGACCGAAACGCAGGTGACCATCGGCGCGGCGCTGCCACTCACCGATATCCTTCTCCGCTGGACCCATGCTCCGGCGGCGCTGGCCGAATGTCTGCTGCCCTTCGCCTCGCCCACCATCCGCAACCGCGCCACCTTGGGCGGTAACCTGGGCACTGGTTCGCCAATCGGCGATAGCGCGCCGTGGTTGCTGGCGATGGACGCTGTGGTGGTGACCAGTGGGCAGCGCCGGATTCCGCTGGCCGAGTTCTTCACCGGCTACCGCCAGACCGCGCTCGCGGCGGGCGAATTCCTGACGGCGATTGAGATTCCGAAGCCGTTTGCGCCCATTCTGCGGTTCTACAAAGTGTCGAAGCGGCGCATGGACGATATCAGCACGCTGTCGGCCGCGTTCGCTTTGCGGATGGTGGATGACCGGATCGCGCACGTGCGCCTGGCTTATGGGGGCGTGGCCGATCGGCCTTGGCGAGCTATCGAGGCCGAACAGGCGCTGCTGGGCCAGGAATGGAATCTTGCTTCGATAGCCCGAGCCCAGGCGGTGTTGGAGCGCACGCTGCAGCCGCTTAGCGACCATCGCGGCTCGGCGCGCTATCGCTTGGCGGTCGCGCAAAGCTTGTTGGAGAAAATGTGGCATGAGTAACGTCCACGAGAGCGCGCGCGGGCACGTAACGGGCGAAGCTCTCTACACCGATGACCTACTGGGCCGCTTCCCGCGGCTGCTGCATGCCTGGCCGGTTTGTGCGCCGCATGCGCATGCGCGGTTGCTGTCTTTGGATGCGCGGCCGGCGCTGGCGGCCCCCGGTATCGTCCATGTGCTCACCGGCGCGGATGTTCCGGGGGAAGGGAACACGGGCGCCAATCGGCACGATGAGCCGATGTTTCCTACCGAGGTTATGCATCATCGACAGGCCGTGGCCTGGGTGCTGGGCGAGTCGCTGGCGGCGGCGCAGCGTGGGGCTATGTTGGCGATCGCAGCCTATGAGCCTTTGCCCGCCATTGTGACGATTGACGAGGCCATCGCCGCCGGTAGTTTTCATGCGGGTCCGCATCGCGTGTCGCGTGGCGTGATTGCCGAGAGCGATCTGATGTTCGAAGGCGAACTGCGCATCGGCGGGCAGGAGCATTTCTATCTCGAGACGCAGGCGGCCATCGCATGGATGGATGAATCGGGCGGCGTGAGTCTGCAGTGCTCCACCCAGCATCCGGCTGAGGCGCAGGAGATTGCGGCGCGCGTGCTCAAGGTGCCGCGCAATCAGATCACGGTGGAGTGCCTGCGCATGGGCGGGGCCTTTGGCGGTAAGGAAGTGCAATCGAATCCCTGGGTCGCGGTGGCCGCGCTGGGCGCCTGGAAAACTGGCCGGCCGGTGCGGGTTCGCCTCACGCGGCAGCTCGATATGGCTTTAACCGGCAAGCGCCATCCTTACTTGATTCGCTACCGGGCGGGCTTTGCTCTAGATGGACGGATCGAGTCACTGAAGGCCGAACTCTACTCCGATGGTGGCTGGAGCCTGGACCTTTCGGAACCAATTCTCTGGCGGACTATCTTTCATCTCGACAATGCCTACTTGCTGCCCAATCTCGATTGCACCGGCTACGTTTGCTGCACGCACAAAACCTCCCAGACGGCCTTCCGGGGCTTTGGCGGCCCCCAAGGGATGTTGGCGATTGAAGAGATTCTGAGCCAAGCCGCGCAGCGGCTGGGGCTATCGCCCGATGCGATTCGTGAGCGCAATTTCTATCGGGAAGGCGATGTTACTCATTACGATCAGCCGGTGAAGGATGCCCATCGCATTCGTCGAATTTGGAATCAATTGAAGGCTTCGAGCGACTTTGAGGCGCGGCGCGTGGCGATTAACGAAGCCAATGCTTTGTCGCCGAATCGCAAACGCGGGCTCGCCATCACGCCCGTCAAGTTCGGCATCTCCTTCACGGCGACGTTCTTCAACCAGGCCGGCGCCTTCGTGCTCATCTTTCGCGATGGTAGCGTGCAGGTGAACCATGGCGGTACGGAGATGGGCCAAGGCCTGAATACGAAGATCCTGCGTATTGCGGCGGAAACCTTGGGCGTGCCGCCGAGTTCCATTCGGTTGATGCCCACCAGCACTGGCAAAGTCCCCAATACGTCGCCCACGGCGGCCTCGGCAGGCACGGATCTGAATGGCGCCGCGGTGGCCGACGCTTGCCGGCAGTTGCGATGCCGCTTGAGAGAGGTGGCGGGCGGGGAAGAGATGCCCTTCGCCGAGCTTTGCGAACTAGCTTACAAGCAGCGGGTGTCGCTCTTCGCCGAAGGTTACTACCGGACGCCCGAAATTCACTATGACCCGAAGACGGGCCGGGGCCGGCCCTTCTATTACTTTGCCTATGCGGCTGCCGTCTCCGAAGTGGCAGTGGATCGATTTACGGGTGATTGCCGCCTGCTGCGAGTGGATATTCTTGAGGATGTCGGTGATTCGCTGGCTCCGGTGATTGACTTAGGGCAAATTGAAGGCGGCTTTATTCAGGGTCTTGGTTGGCTCACGATTGAGGAACTGCTTTGGGATGCGCAGGGCCGCTTGGCGAGTAATAGCGCTTCCACTTACAAGCTGCCGTCGTGGTCGGAGTTGCCGGAGGTATTCAATGTCGACTTCCTGCCGCGCGCGACTGAGCCTGGGGTCATCTTCGGCAGTAAGGCCGTGGGCGAACCCCCGTTGATGCTGGCGATCTCGGCGCGGGAAGCGATTCGGGATGCGATTGGGGCGTTCCGGCCGGGTCCGGTGATGATGGATAGTCCGGCGACGCCGGAGCGGATTTTCTTCGCCATTCGCGAGGGCCAATGACGGAGTTACTGCGCGCCACGATTTTGCACACCGCGGCGAATCCGTTTCGCACGGAAGGTGCGCTGGCCTTTCATGCGGACGGTGGGTTACTAATTCGCGATGGTCGCATTGCGGCTTGCGGCGATTTTGCCTCAGTCATCGAGCCGGGCATTCCGGTTACTGACCTCCGCGGCGGGTACTTACTGCCCGGCTTTATCGACACGCACTTACATTTCCCGCAGTTACGGATTATCGGTGGACTGGGCCATCAACTGTTGGATTGGCTGGAGCTGCATGCTTTGCCGGAAGAGAGCCGCATGGCCGATCTTCCGCACGCGCAGCGGATCGCGAGGACATTTACTCGACAGTTGGCCGCGCACGGCACCACGACGGCCCTCGTCTTTGGCGCCCATTTTGCCCCGGCCACGGCCGAGTTATTTCGGGCGGCGGCGGATACCGGCCTGCGGCTCCTCGGAGGCATGGTGTTCGCCGATCGGTTGCTGCGGCCAGAGTTACACCAAACTCCGGACTCGGCCTATCGCGATGGCACGCAATTAATCCGGCAGTTTCATGGCCAGGGTCGTCTGCTCTATGCCGTGACGCCGCGCTTTGCCTTGGCAAATTCGGAGGCGATGCTGGAGGTCTGCCAGACTTTGGTGCGGGAGCATGAGGGGCTGCGGATTCAAAGTCACCTTAACGAGAATCCGCGCGAGATTGAAGCGGTGGCTCGTCTGTTCCCCTGGGCCGGCGACTACTTTGCGGTTTATGAACGCTATGGGCTATGCGGCCCGCGTGCCGTGATGGCGCATAACGTGCATCCGCTCGCTGGTGAATTAGCGCGATTGGCAGCGACGAAAACTTCGGTGGCGCATTGTCCGGGTAGTAACTCCGCGCTGGGCAGCGGGGTCTTCCCGCTGCGCCGCCACTTAGACGCTGGCGTGCATTTTGCCCTGGGCACCGATGTCGGTGGCGGGATCGGATTTGGGATGCCCAAAGAAGCTTTGCAGGCGTACTTAGTGCAGCGGGTGGCGCCCGAGGGCGAGTTACTTAGCGCAGCCCACTTACTCTATCTCGCCACTCTGGCCGGGGCGGAATCACTGGGCCTGGATGGACTGACGGGTAACTTCGTTCCAGGCAAGGCTGCCGATCTGGTATATCTGCGGCCGCCCGCGGACAGCGCTTTGGCGGCTTCGCTCGAGTTAGCCGAATCGCCGGAGCGCATTTTGGCCGCTTTGATGACGCAGGCCAGCGCCGACAGCGTGGGGCAGGTGCGGGTGGATGGCCAGGTGATTCACGAGGGAGGAATGAATGACGCTCGTTGAGGCCAATCAATTGCCGCCGGTCGATTTCGTCACTCAGGTTGGCTGGGTGTTCGAACATACGCCCTGGGTGGCCGAGCGCACTTTGGCGCAGCGGCCTTTCGGCGACTTATCGTCGTTACACCAGGCCATGTGGCAACAGGTGAAAACTGCCACCCGCGAAGAGCAACTCGCTCTGCTCCGCGCCCACCCCGACTTGGGCGCCCGGGCCCGGATGAGCGATGCTTCGCAAGGGGAGCAATCGGGTGTGGGGCTCGATCGATTGACGCCAGAAGAGTTCGCGCGGCTTACCCAGGCCAATGGCGCGTATCGCGAGAAATTCGGCTTCCCGTTTCTCTTTGCCGTGAAGGGCAGTACGAAGCACGACATTCTGGAAGCGATCGAGCGCCGGGTAAACTACGATTGGGATGCGGAGTTCGCCACGGCCCTGGAGCAAGTATTCCGGATCGCCGGCTTTCGCCTGGCCGATACCATTTACTAGGAAAGATACATGGAACAATTTCAGAGCGGCTGGAAACGCAACTATTACGGCAAGGGCGATATTACGGTGTACCGGTTGGAGCGCCAAGGCGAAAGCCCACATCCCTTTTTCGGCGCCAACGTGAAGATGCTGCTCTACGGTGACGCGTTTTGGTCGACTTACACTACTGGCGACAATACGGGGCTGATCGCGACCGATTCCATGAAGAATTTCATCCAGCGCGAAACGCTGAATTATTCGGGCCCGGACCTCGAAGGTTGCTGTAAGTTCCTTGCCGAAAAGTTTATTGGCCTTTATCCGCAGGTGGAAGGCTTGCAGGTAACGGCGAATGAGATTCCCTACGCCCGGCAGGGCCGGATGTCTTTCTCGCCGTCCGGCCCCGAGCAGCGCACCGCGCGGGTGGAGGTGAATCGCCAAGGCATCGTCGAAGCCGCCGCTGGCATTCGCGGCTTGCGCCTGCTTCGCTTGGGCGGCAGTGCGTTCCATGGCTTTGTCCGCGATGAGTACACCACGCTGCCGGATATTACGAATCGCCCGCTGCATATGTGGCTGGATCTGGAATGGACCTACACCGCCAACGGCCACGCTTTCAACGACGGGGCCGTGGCCCAGGGCATCGGTAAACTCACCCACGAACTCTTCGATGCCTTTGAGTCGGGCAGCATTCAGGAGATCATCTACCAACTCGGGACGCGCATCCTGGCGGACCATCCTACGATTGCCGAGGTGCATTTGGAAGCTAATAACCGCACTTGGGACACGATTGCCGAGGAAGGCGATACGCTGGGCGTTTACACCGATGCCCGCCCGCCATATGGCTGCCTGGGCTTGCGGATGAGTCGCTAAGATGACTAAGCTCTCCACCCATGTGCTCGATACCGCCCTTGGCCGTCCCGCCGCAGGCGTCACGATTGACTTACACCGTGTTAGCCCCGAGCGGCAACACCTCAAAACGACGGTCACCAACGCCGATGGCCGGACCGACGAGCCACTGTTAGTCGATGCTCCCGCCGGCATTTACGAACTGACATTCCACGCCGGCGACTATTTGCGCGGGCGGATCTCCCTGACTGATCCCGCCTTTCTAGAACAGATCGCGATTCGCTTCGGGGTCGCCGAAGGGCAGGGAAATTATCATGTACCGTTGCTGCTGTCGCCGTACGGATATAGCACTTACCGGGGCTCGTAATGGCGATAGGTTCAATTTCCAGCCCGTCGCGTGAGCGGCGGGTCACACTGGCCAAAGCCGGTGAGACTCGAATATGTAACCCGTCGCTGACGCGGCGGGCTCAAGAAGTTTCGTAATGCAAGCTGTGATCGACCATTGCCGCAATATTGCCACTTACTCGGAGCTAAGTGGCCAGATTACGCGTACCTTTCTGTCGCCCCCGATGCGCCGGGTGCACGAGTATCTTGGCGCCTGGATGCGCGGGCTTGGGATGACCACGTGGGTTGACCACGCCGGGAACCTGCGCGGCACTTACGGCGAGGGCAAAAATACGCTCCTCATCGGCTCGCACCTCGACACTGTACCCAATGCCGGGGCCTTCGATGGCGTCCTCGGCGTGGTGATAGCGATTCAGCTAGTCGAGTTACTCGCCGGCGAGCGGTTACCCTATCGAATCGAAGTGATCGGATTCTCGGAGGAAGAGGGCGTCCGTTTCGGTGTGCCTTTCATCGGCAGTCGCGCCTTGATCGGCGACAACACACTGCTGCATCGTCCGGAGATCGCCGAAGCGATTCACGCGTACGGTGTCGGCCCCTTAGAACCAGCCACGAAATACGCCGCCTATCTCGAGTTCCATATCGAACAAGGGCCCGTGCTCGAAAGCCTGAACTTGCCCGTGGCCGTAGTGGACGCGATCGCTGGGCAATCGCGCCTCGACCTCACCTTTATCGGCCACGCTAACCACGCCGGCACCACGCCGATGGCGCTGCGACGCGACTCTCTGGCTGGCGCGGCTGAGTGGATCCTGGCTGTCGAAACTGCGGGCATGAATGATGGCGTGGCGACCGTGGGCCACCTTGAGCTCGAACCGAACGCGCGCAATGCCGTCAATGGCCAAGTACTCGCCAGTCTCGACGTTCGCCATGCCGACGATGCCAAACGGCATGCCACCGTCCAGCGCCTTGTTGCCACCGCCCAGGCCATCTCTGCCAAGCGCGAACTAAACGTAACAGCCCAACTCAATCTCGACCAGCCCGCCGTGCCCCTGCACGCTGGGCTCACCGAGCAACTCGCCTGCGCTGCCGGGCCGAATGCCCACCGCATGACGAGCGGCGCTGGCCACGATGCGATGATTCTCGCGCCGCACATGCCCACGGCGATGCTATTTTTGAGGAGCCCCGGCGGGATCAGCCATCATCCGGACGAGACCGTTCGGGTGGACGATGTCGCCGCCGCGCTCGAAGTGGGTATGCGATTTCTGAGGGATTTCCATGTTTGATCTGATTATCCGTGGCGGCACGGTGATTACCGCCGAAGGCCCGCGCGAAGCCGATCTGGCCATCGTCGACGGGCGTATCGTCGCTTTCGAAGAAGGACCTGCCCGCGAGGAGATCGACGCTTGCGGCTTGCATATCTTTCCCGGCGTGATCGACTCGCACCTGCACTTCAACGAGCCCGGCCGCACCGAGTGGGAAGGCGGGCGCACCGGCAGCCATGCCCTCGCCGCCGGGGGCGGTACGGCCTTCTGCGATATGCCGCTCAACTCGACGCCCTGCACCACCAACGCCACCGAGTTCTCCCGCAAATACGAGGCGCTGGCCGCCAGTTCCATTACCGACTTCGGCCTTTGGGGCGGCCTCGTCCCCGGCAACCTCAATCAACTGGCCGGCCTGGCCGACGCAGGCGTCATCGGCTTCAAGGCCTTCCTCTCCAACTCCGGCCTGCCCGAGTTTCAACACTCCGATGACCTCACCTTGCTCGAAGGTATGGCCGAAGCCGCCCGACTCAACCTGCCCGTCTCGGTGCACGCCGAAAACGACGCTATCACGCACCTTCTTTCGCAACGCGCACTCGCCCACGGACGCACCGGCGTGCGCGACTTCCTCGCCGCCCGGCCCGTCATCGCCGAAGTAGAAGCCATCTCTCGCGCACTGCTGTTTGCCGAAGAGACCAAGGCCTCGCTGCACATCGTCCACGTCAGTTCCGGGCGGGGCGTCGCCGTGGCGGCTGAAGCCCGCGCGCGCGGTGTCGCCGTGACGATTGAGACCTGCCCGCACTATCTCTTCTTCACCGTCGAGGACGTGGAACGCATTGGCGTGGCGGCCAAATGCGCGCCGCCGATTCGCGCCGCGGACGATCGCGAAGCGCTATGGGCCGCCGTTCTCGATGGCACGCTCGACCTGATTGCCTCCGACCACTCGCCCGCGCCGCCCGAGCAGAAGTCCGGCGACTTCTTCCGGGCCTGGGGCGGCATCGCTGGGGTGCAGAGCACGCTCGCTGTGATGCTGGAAGGCCACCACACCCGCGGCTTGCCGCTGGCGCGCATCGCGCATCTGCTGGCCGCCAAACCTGCCGCGCGTTATCGGCTGGAGCACAAGGGCCGCGTTGAGGTCGGCTACGATGCTGACCTCGCCTTGGTCGCGCTCGACGAGCCCTATCGGCTGGAGCATCTCCACCAGCGCCATGCCATCAGCCCGTACCTGGGCCACACCTTCCGCGGCGTCGTTCGCCGCACCATCCGCCGCGGCGAGACGATTTTTGCCGATGGGCACATCACTGCCCGCTCTTCTGGAAAGCTTTTAAAACCATGCACCAACTAGGCCACACTCGCAGCCGCCACTGCGCTGACCATCGACTCCAGACGCCCGACACCTTCGTCCGTGCCTCTTGGCCGGGGATGACGAATGCCACGGCCATCGTCCACACGGCACCGGCGGCGGGGGCGAAGTTCGTCCAATATACGGCGGAGTTTGCGGCTCATGGTGAACTGGCGGCGGGCGAGCCTCAGCGCTTTATCTATGTCCTGGAAGGCGAGGTGGAAGCCTTGGGGAAGACGCTTAGTGCGGGCGCCTACGCTTACTTGCCAGCGGCTGAGAGCCGCATCGCTTCTGCCGATGGCTGCCGCGTGGCGATTATCGAAAAGCCGTATCAGCCGTCGGTTGGCGGCGCCATACCCGCTGGCTTCGTGGGCGCCGAGCGCACCATCGTGCCCCAGCCTTTGATGGGTGATCCCGACCTCGAAGTCCGCTCGCTCATCCCCGCCGACCCCGCCTTCGACTTCGCCGTGAATACCATGACCTTTGCTCCCGGCGCCGCCTTGCCGATGGTGGAAATCCACGTGATGGAGCATGGTCTGCTCTTCCTCGCCGGCGGCGGCATCTATCGGCTGGGCGACCATTGGTATCCGGTGACCGCGGGCGATTTTATCTACATGGCGCCGTATTGCCCGCAGTGGTTCGGCGCGCTCGGCAAGACGCCTGCGAAGTACTTGATCTACAAAGATTGGAACCGCCCGGCATGATCTCGATTGACCAAGAACGGCTTTCGCGTGAACTCGAAGCACTCGCCGCCTTTACTGATGCGCCCGCGCCCGCCGTTACGCGCGTCGTCTTTACTTCGACGGATCACCAAGGTCGCGACTATGTGAAAGGCCTTTGCCGCGAAGCTGGACTCGACATTCGCGAAGATGCCGTCGGCAACACTTTCGCGCGCTGGCCCGGCCGCGATCCGCAACTGCCCGCCGTCGCCACGGGTTCGCACATCGACGCCATTCCTAATGCCGGCCGCTACGATGGCACGGTGGGCGTGCTGGGTGGCCTGGAAGCGATCCGCGCTTTGCAACGGGCCGGCGCAACGCCTAAGCGGTCGCTCGAACTGCTCCTGTTTACGTCGGAGGAGCCCACGCGCTTTGGCATTGGTTGCCTGGGCAGCCGTCTGCTCTCGGGTTTGCTGAAGGCCGAAGCCGGCGAACAACTGCGCGATCGCGACGGCGTTACCTTGAACCAAGCTCGCCAGGGCTTTCCCGGCAACCTCGCTTCAGTGGCCATGAAGGCCGGCCACTATCACGCGTTCGTTGAACTGCACATTGAGCAAGGTCCGCTGCTGGAGCAAAGCGGCATCGGCCTCGGCGTCGTGACGGCCATCGCCGCCCCGGCCAGCCTGCGCGTCACCATCGATGGCGAAGGCGGCCACGCGGGCGCCGTGCTGATGCCGCAGCGGCGGGATGCTTTCCTCGCCGGCGCCGAACTCGCTCTGGCCGTCGAAGCCGCCGCGCTCAGCACCGGCGCCATCGACACCGTTGGCACCGCGGGGCTCTGCCAGGTCTTTCCCGGCGCCGTCAACAGCGTGCCGAGCCGCTGCTATTTGGAGCTCGACATCCGCGATATCGACGAGGCCCGGCGCGACCGCGTACTTGCCGCCATTGCCGATGCGGCTGACGACATCGCCTGCCGCCGCCGCGTGAAGATCACCACCGAAGTGATCAATGCCGACCCGCCCGCCACCTGCGCGCCGCTGGTTGTAGAAGCGCTCGCGCAAAGTTGCAACGCGCTGGGCCTCCCGTACCAACGCATGATCAGCCGCGCTTATCATGACTCGCTTTTTATGTCGCGCATCGCTCCCACCGCGATGCTGTTCATCCCCTGCCGCGGCGGCCTTAGCCATCGGCCGGATGAATACTCCACTCCGGAGCACATCGCGCAAGGCGCGCTCGTGCTTGCCCACACCCTGGCTCTTTTGGCAAGCTAACGGGGGTACAATCAGGAGCAGTATGCCCACCAGCAGAAGACTCTTCCTGCAGACCTCCACGGCTGCCTCGCTTGCGGCCCAGCCGCGTAAGCTTTCGCCCAATGACAAGATCCGGGTCGCCCTCATCGGCGCGGGCGGCATGGGGACGGCCGATGCCAACTCTTCGCTCGCCTCGGGCGCCGAGATTGTCGCCGCCGCCGATTGCTACACCGGTCGCCTGGAACGCGCCAAGGAGACTTGGGGCCAGCAACTCTTCACCACGCGCGACTATCGCGAGATTCTCGCCAAGCCCGACATCGATGCGGTCATCGTCGCCACGCCCGATCATTGGCACGCCCAAATCGCCATCGAAGCCATGAATGCCGGCAAGGACGTCTACGTCGAAAAGCCGATGGTGCAGAAGATCGCCGATGGGCGCCTCGTCGTCGAGGCCGCCAAGAAGACCGGGCGCATTCTGCAGGTCGGTAGCCAGCGCGTGAGTTCGCTGGTCTACCAAAAGGCCAAGGACCTTATCGCCGCCGGCGCCATCGGCAGGGTGAACATGATCGAAGCCTGGTGGGATCGCAACTCCGCCGTCGGCGCGTGGCAATACACCGTGCCGCCCGATGCTTCGGAGGCGACGGTCGACTGGAATACCTTCCTGGGCAAAGCGCCCAAGGTCCCCTATGATCCTTTGCGGATCTTCCGCTGGCGGAACTATCAGGATTACGGCACCGGCGTCGCTGGCGATCTCTTCGTCCATCTCTTCTCCGGCATGCACTACATCATGGGCGTCACGGGTCCGAACCGAATCTACGCCACCGGCGGTCTGCGTTATTGGAAAGATGGCCGCGACGTGCCGGACCTGTTGCTCGGCCTTTACGACTACGCGCCTTCGGCCAAGCACGGCGCGTTTAACCTCGCTTTGCGCGTCAACTTCGTCAGTGGCGCGGGCGAAACCCAGGGTGTCCGTTTCGTGGGTAGTGAAGGCGTGCTCAATTTGGGCAGCACCGTCAGCGTGAAGCGTACGCCGCGCGAAACCGAACCCGGCTATACGCTCGATAGCTTCGACCGGGCCACGCGCGAAAAGATCCTGGCCGCCTATCGACAGAAGTATCCTGAACAACGCGCCAACGCCGATAGCATCCGCCCCAATGGCGAGGATCAATACGCGCCGCCGCCGCGCTATAACGACCATCTCGACCATCACCGCAATTTCCTCGCCGCCGTCCGCAGCCGCAAGCCGGTCACCGAAGATGCTCTTTTCGGACTGCGCGCCGCCGGACCCGCGTTACTTTCGAATCGCAGTTACTTTGAAAATAAGATCCTCGGCTGGAATCCCGAGACCTGTCAGGAAGCGTAAACCATGCAGAATAATAAGCTTCAAATTGCCTTAATCGGTTGCGGCGGCATGGGCCAAGGCGACGCCGCCAATGAAACCCGCCTCGGTGCGAAGTTAGTCGCCGCGGCGGACATTTACGATGGCCGTCTGCAGCGCATGCGCGAGACTTACGGTAACCAGATCTTTACTTCGCGCGACTATCGCGAAGTGCTGGCTCGCCCCGAAGTGGACGCCGTCCTGGTCGCGACGCCGGACCATTGGCACGCTCGCATTTGCATCGATGCCTTGAATGCTGGCAAACACGTGTATTGTCAAAAGCCCATGGTGCAAAAGCCGGAAGACGGCCATCCGGTGATTGAGGCGTGGCGTAAGTCCGGCAAAGTATTCCAAGTGGGCAGCCAATATGTCAGTTCGCCCATTTATATTAAGGCCAAGGAACTCATTGCTGCCGGCGCCATCGGTGAGTTGAATATGGTGGAAGCCTGGCTCGATCGCAATACGGCGCTCGGGGCCTGGCAGTATTCCATTCCGCCCGATGCCTCGCTCCAAAATATTGATTGGGACCGATTCCTCGGCAGCGCCCCCAAGCGCCCCTTCGAGCCGATTCGCCTCTTCCGCTGGCGTAACTATCGCGACTATGGTACTGGTCTCGCCGGCGACTTATACGTCCACTTACTCAGCGGCCTGCACTTAGCCACCAATTCTCGCGGCCCGAACCGCATGTATGCCACCGGCGGCGTCCGCTTCTGGAACGATGGCCGCGACGTGCCGGACGTGATGCTTGCTACCTTGGACTATCCGCATTCGCCCGAACATGCGGCGTTCACTCTGGCCCTGCGGGTCAACTTTGCGAGCAGCGAACCGAACGAGCGCTTCGGCTTCCGCTTCGTGGGTAGCGAGGGCACCATGACCACGAGTTACAACACGCTGGTGCTTTCGAAGACCCCGCGCGAGCGCGAACCCGGCATGAGCATCAATACCTTCCCGGCCAAGATGCAAAATCAATACGTCACCGAGTATCGGAAGAAATATCCGGCTCGCCCACCCGTGGCGGAGCTCGACAACGAAGATCAGAAATTCCAAATGCGCGCCGACGCCCATTTGGAGCATCACCGCAATTTCCAGGCTTCCATCTTGAACGGCGCCAAGCAAATCGAAGACCCCATCTTCGGCCTCCGCGCCGCTGGCCCGGCCTTACTCTGCAATGAGAGCATTTACACCCAGCAGATCCAGCATTGGGACCCGGAAACGATGCGGGTGACGAAAAGCTAACTCTTCGCCATCACCTGGGTTTTGGCTAGTTGGTCTCCGAAACGCTGGCCCTGAGTGATAAACATTATTAGTTCGCCCGCATACACCAAGGCGGCGATCGGAAGGGCGGCAAGCGGCCCTACGAACGGAATCAGCGTTAACACCGATGGAATTGCCAAGGGGATATTGCGCAGCACTAGCTGCTGCTGTGTTGGCCGTTCGCCATCCATTCCCACCACGTCTAAGCCCAGCGCCCTTTTGCCGAGGCTCGGGCGGGCCAGATCCCGGCACAGCCAATAGGCGATCAGCGCCAGGCTGAACAGGGTGCCCACGAACGGAATCACCGACAACAGTCCAATCGGCAGGCTGATCAATCCGTCAATAAGTAAGGCCCCGATCCGCGGGCCAATTTCAGCTTTTTTCATCGACTGCCTCCTCTGCTGGACGTCGCAGTTCAGATCTGCGTCTAACGATAGTACAGGAAGTACTGCCGAAAAACGAAAAGTTAATTCCCCAGGCGGCTTACCGTCACCGGACCATCGCCTTTGTCGCGTGCAAAGTGCGGTTTTTCCCGCGTGCCATCGATCTTCAGGCGCAGCAAGGTACCGGCACCGTCTTTGGCAAAGAAACGATCCGCCGGCTTCAATACCCACCGCTTCCAGCCGGTTTGTGTCTGCGAGATTTTCGCATCCAGGCGAAGCACGCCGCGAAAGTCGATGGCCTCCTCGGCGAAGCGGTATCGGCCGGTCAGGTCGAAATCAGCGCCTGGAATGTTGACGCCCAGGCTCGGAAACTCAATCATGCCGTTGGTCATATGGAATTCCCCTGACAAGTGCGTCCGCACCTCCTTCACGTTGGGATCCTTCGGCCTTCCCTGCGCCTTGCTGCTCATCTCATCCACTTTGTCCTGCACGGTGGTGCTGGTAAAGTCGCCGTTGTCGATCAGGAAGGTTCCCGACAAGCGTAGTTTGTCGATCGGGTCACCTTTGCCAGGCGGCAGCACCAGCTTCACTTTCAGCGCGATCGGCCCCTTCATCATCACCGGACCCTTCATGGCCAGCCGCATCAAGTCTTCAATGTGGCCTTCCTGAAATTGGACGTCGAGATCGACGGTCTTGCCGGCTTCACCGCGGCCCCGCACCACGCCACCGCGCGCCGTAAAGCGGGTGCGCCCGAGTTGGGCCTGCACCGGATCCAGCAAAGTGTTCCCATTGCCGCCATCGATCACCGCATGATAGGTAGTGGTTAGCGACATGGGATTGCCCGCCATGGTTAAGCGAAAATCGGCCATTTTCGTTTCTCCGTCGGCGATTATGTGGTCAATCTGGCCAACGAATTTGCCAGTGGAGTTCAACTTGCCGGCGATGCCCTTGAAGACGCTCAGGTCAGCGTCCTGGAAGTCGTAGATGCCGTCGAGGGGCGTGTCACTCGGCTCATTCGCCACCCAAGGTCCGAAGTGGCCTTTTGAATAGATCAGGCCGGGCGGCTTGGGATTGGTGAGTTCGGCGTCGTAACTCATGGCCAAGCCAGGTCCCGCCGAGGTGAGGCGTAGCCGCCGAATATCGAACTCGAGCGGATCCTTGTCGGCGTCCCGAGGCAATACGCTCAGCTTGGCCCCATCGCAGATGACCGTGTTCAAAATCACCCAGATCCGGTCTCCGTTCGCATCTACTGCCTTTGGTTTAGGCGGTAAATCTTTCACCGCGCGCAGATCTTGCACCGGCTTCAGTGGCGAAGCCTTCGCACGCGCAGGAACCGTTACTTCCAAACTTTCCACGCGCACCAACTCCGCCCGATAAGGCTTGGTGAGCAAGGAGTTCAGTTCCACTTGAAACTGAAGCTTCTTCATGGCGATCAAAGGTGGCTGGTCCCGGCGATGCTTACGCCAAAGCTTGATGTTCTCGCCTTGAACATGAGCCTGCGCGCCTTTGCCCGCACTCAGCAGTACCAGCAACGGCGACTTCATCGACAGCGATACGTCAAGTGCGCCGATCTCCACGTCGCTGTCGAACTGCTTTTCGAGATACTCGATCGTCTGCGCGCGGATCAGCGGCGCCGCCCTCCCTGCCAGCACTCTCGCGGTGATCAGCAAGCCAGCGAAGATTAACGTCACTCCGACACCCAACCCAATCAGCCATTTCTTCATCACGGTTATCTGGAGTTGCACGTGAAGCTCCACAATGAAAAACCGTGGCGGAAGCGCCTCTATTTGTAGGTGGTGCTCATCATTTAATGGCCCTCGCCCAACTCTCAGCTGTTTGCTGGAAAGGCGGCAATTTCTGCGGTTTCGGGGTAACAAGTGCCGACGATTTGGGCACCTCGACAAAAAGTGGACTGCGTGCGTCTCTGGCGCTTTCGTCTACCTTAACCGTGGAGCCAGCGAATGGCCCAGGTAGTGACGCTGGTCGCCGCGGGAGTCTGGTTGAATGGGTCGACGGGGTGCCGAGTGAGGCGGATCTGGGAGGCCTGGACGGCACCTCGCTGCTGATGTATCGGGGAGGCGCGGCCGTCAAAGCGCTGGCCGGGCTCCCTTACTTCGCGCTTTCGCTCGCCGGATACGCGCCTTCTTTTCTGACCGGCATCGCGCACGAGTATGGCACCAAGCTGCTGACGATGGCCGGGCTGGTGACACTCCGGCCGCCAGTGCGAATGCCTTCACGGTTGCACCTCCTCGGCCTGCATGGGCTGGGGGCACGGAAAACGTCCGATTCCAGCGTGTTTTGGTGAAGAAGTTGGCCGCCACATCGATCAGGTCTTTGGCGTCCCAATCGGTCGGATAGTTCTTGCCCGCTTCTGGCGGCAGGTAGTCCAGATTTGTTGCGGGTGATTCCACATGCTGGGAGGTACGAAGCATGGGGCGTGGAAGTTCCCGCAGCGCAAGGCAATGTCTGGAGCCAACCGGCCGGTGAGTCCGTCGATCGCACTGGCAAGGCCCCGCGCTCGCGCTCGCTATCCTTCTATGTCATTGATTCGATGATCTTTATCCCTGATCGGGGGCATCCACGCGCATCCCCGGGTTTCCTTCTAACTCATTCAATACAATAAACTTAACTGACAAAACGTCTGGCTTCTCTGCGTTCGCTAAGCTCTTTACCTTTCGAATCAACAACATAGCACGAAGTGCTTGGCCGGGCTTGCTACAGTTACGGAATAGCCCATCCTGCGGTTTGTCGTCTGGCGGTACCGCAGATAATCGCCGGTCCTTTAGAACTAATAACTCCCGGGTTCGTTTCGTCATTTACTCAACCCGTAGCCCGCCGCCTAATGGCCCATGTTGGGCGCCGCGGGCTCGTCCGGACGGCCGGGGTTCGAGAGCGGCACGTAGACCAGGATGACGGCCAGGATGCCCAGGAAGATGGCGCCGAAGGTGTAGGACGGATCCTTAGTGAATTCGGGGATGGGCCACTTGTAGTAAAGGTAGGTGGCTTCGACGAGCCCCATCAGGCTTTCCCCCGTAATGAGTCCGGAAGCGATCAGAATGCCGACGTTGACGACGCGCGAAAGCTGGGACTCGTTGTACCCGCGCCGGGCGGCCAGCGAATCCGTCAGCCATCGGATCATGCCGCCGACGAAGATGGCGAACGTCGTCCCCAGCGGTAGGTACATGCCCACCGAGATCAGCATCGGGCTCTTCACCTGCATCATGATGAGCGCGATGCCCATGGCGACACCGGCGCCGACCAGCGGCCAAGGCATGTCGTCGCCGACGATGCCTTGGGCCAGGGAGGCCATCAGGCTTGCCTGCGGGGCGGCCAGTTTAGCGCCGCCGAAGCCAGTGCCGCCGCTCTCAATGTCGCCGAAATGGAGGATCATCAGCGGGAAGTACATCACCAGGCTGGCGACGACGACGGCGATCAACTCGACGATCTGGATGGTCTTCGGCGTACCGCCCAGGATATAGCCGACCTTGAAGTCCTGCAGGAGTTCGCCGGCGACGGCCGACGACACGCAGACCACGGCCGCAACGCCGAGAACCGCTGCCACTCCGCTGGCGCCGGAGACGCCCAGAGCCACCATCAGGAGGGCGGCGATGATCACCGTCGAGAGCGTGATGCCGGAGATGGGGTTGTTGGTGGAGCCGATCACGCCCACCAGGTAACCGGAAACAGTGGCGAAGAAGAAGCCGACCACCAGCATCACGATCGCGGCGGTCATGCCGCCAGTGACACCGGCGAAAGAGATGTAGAGGGCGCACATGGCCACGAAGACCACGGCGATCAGGCCCAGGATAATCTTCGAGCTCATATAGCGCTCGTGGCGGTTTGCGGATTCCATCGTCTTGGCGGCCGTCACCTCGGCCCAAGCCTTCGAAAGGCCGATGCCCAGGCTGGTGCGCATGCGGAAGAGCGTGAAGCAGGCGCTCACCAGCATGCCTCCCACGCCGATGGGGCGGATAATGTTTTTCCAGACGGCGTTCGACATCCCTTCCCAGTCGTCGGGCGAGGCGTTGGCGGGCAGAAACTGCTTGAGATTGGGGCCCATAAAGTAGACCAACAGCGGGATCAGCATGCCCCAGGCGACCACGCCGCCCGCGAAGTTGAGCGAAGCCAGTTGCGGCCCGATGATGTATCCCACGCCAATGTAGGCGGGCTTGACGGCGGGGTAGGCGAAGACGGTAGCCCCGCCCACGTCGACGGTGCGGCCAGCGCCGAGCTTCACTTTGCTCGATCCCAGGGCGCCAAGCAGAATAGGCAAGGCCTTTTCGGCGGCGAAGAGCTTCATCACGCCCAGCCAGTAGATCAGGGCGCCCAGGCCCATGTTCCAGAACAGAAAACGCGCCGAGTTGGTGCCCGATTGGCCGGCTTTGTGGATTTCGGCGGCGGCCCTGCTCTCGGGGAAGGGCAGTTCCGGGTCTTCCACCATCACGCGGCGGATGAGCGAGACGAAAAGCACGCCCAGGATGGAACCGACTACCATCAGCATGGTCGACTTCCAGTAGGCATCCTCCGGGCGGAAGGACTTCCAGATGCCGGAGATGACGAAGGCCGGCAGGGTGAAGATAGCGCCGGCAGCGACGCTTTCGCCGATTGAGCCGGCGGTGCGGGCGAGGTTTTCTTCCAGGATCGTTCCTCGCCAGAGTCGCAGGACGGCCATTGAGATGACGGCGGCCGGGTAGGTGGCGGCGATTGTCAGGCCGGCGGTAAGGCCCAGGTAGGCGTTAGCCGCGCCCAGGATGATGGTCATCACTAAGCCGAGCAACACGGCACGGACCGTGAACTCTTTCATGCGTACGTCACCAGGGACGTAGGGACGGTAGTTGGACATGGCTAGACCTCTTCTCTCTTAGGGTCTAGCGATGATAGCAGAGCTAGGTTACTGCTGATCGGCAGGGATGGGATTGGCGGGCAACTGGTCGACGTTGATGGCTTCGTACTTGGGGCCGAGGCCGAGAGCGATCAGCGATAGCGAGCAAAGCTTGCCGTCTGTCTTCAGCTTCTGGTCGGCCTTAAAGCGGTTGAGAGCTTCGATGGAGGCTTGGTCCCAACTGCCGTTCACTTCGGAGGCGAGGTAGCCCTTATCGGCTAGGGCCTGTTGGATTTCGCGGTAGCGGACAGCCGAGGGGCTCTGGACGTAGGCGATACGAACGGGTGCGCGGTAGCTGCTCCGGCGCGCCGAAACGGGGGCAACCCGGGTAGCCTTTAAGGCCTGCGAGCGGTAGGGTGTCTTCACGATCGCCGTGGGCCGGATCGGAGCGGACTTCGCCGGGCTGGCCTTGGGTGTGGCTTTGACGATCGGCGTGGCCTTAATCGGCTTGCTGGGGGCGATCTTGCGCGCCTGTCCGAAGCACAGGGAGGCGACGATGAGGGTAACCAGTAACAGCTTCACATTGTGTAGCATACCAACTAATCATCGGCTCCTGGGTGACCGGACGTGAGGTGAGGCGCAAAAAGGTTCGAGCCGTTCCCCCAGATGCGGGTATTTCGATGTACCCTAACGGTCACGGATGACGAAAATACTTTGGACGATGGCGCTGGCGGCGGGCGCTTTGATAGCCGCCGAGCCCAACACGCTCACGCCGGCCGAACGCGCGGCGGGTTGGAAATTGCTCTTTGACGGCAAGACGCTGACCGGCTGGGTGGATCCCGCCAGGCAGACGCCGCCTGGCGATTCCTTCCGGGTGGTGGATGGAGCGATCGCGTCGACGGCCCAGCCGAAGTTTCGTGAGGACATGCTGACGACGGAGAAGTTCACCAACTTCGAGCTGAGTTTCGAGTGGAAGATTTCGTCCGGCGGGAATAGTGGCGTGAAGTACCTGGTGCAGGATACGGCCTACATCCATCCGACCCTGTTCAAGACGGAGATCGCCAAGTTTGAGGACCGGGTGGATTACCTGCTGCGGAATCCGCGCCCGTCGCGCTCGTCCCTGCCGACCGACGGCAAGGCGGAGATCTACCAGGTGGCGTTCGAGTATCAGGTGATCGACAACACCGCGCACGCCGACGCCAAACGAAGCCAAAAGAGCTGGGCGGGGTCGCTCTACCAGTTGATCGAACCCAAAGGCGCCGGCCCCAAGCCGGTGGGTGACTGGAACGAAGGGCGCATTGTCGTCAAAGGCGACCGCATCGAGCATTGGCTGAACGGGGTGAAGGTTCTCGATGCCTCGCTCAATGATCCGGCCGTGCCGGAAGGGTTGGCGAAGCGTTGGACCACGAAGGGCCGGGTTTACGAGCTGCTCACGGAGCGCAAGCAGAAGGCGACGCCGATCGTCCTGCAGAACCATAATGATGCCGCCTGGTATCGCAGCCTGAAGATTCGGCGGCTTCCGTAAGCCAAGTGACCCTCCACGCGGGAGCGATATTCCTAAGCGCCTTTCTGCTGTTCCTGGTGCAGCCAGTGGTGGCGAAGATGATTGTGCCGTGGTTCGGCGGCTCGGCGGCCGTCTGGACGACGTGTTTGCTGTTTTTCCAATTGATTCTGTTGGCGGGCTACGGGTATGCCCATTGGCTAGTGAAGCGGCTGACCGTACGGCAGCAGAGTCTGGTGCATATGGGGCTGTTGGGGTTGAGCGTGTTGTGGCTGCCGTTGGGTCCGGCCTTGAGTTTGAAGCCGGCGGGGACGGAAGAGCCGATCGGGCGGATCTTGCTGGTGTTGCTCGCGACGGTGGGGCTGCCGTATTTCCTGCTGTCGACCACGGGGCCGCTGTTGCAGGCTTGGTCGGCACGGACGATGGCGCTGCCGTACCGGCTTTATGCCTTGTCGAATCTGGCGTCGTTGTTGGCTCTGCTCTCTTATCCCTTTGCGATTGAGCCGGCGATTTCGCTGCGCCATCAATCGCTCGTCTGGAGCGGGTTGTACTTAGTCTGGGTGGCCAGCGCGGGCTGGCTGGCTTGGCAGGCGCGCACCGGAGAAACGGCGCCGGCGAGCGCGGAATTGGCGCCGAGTCGGCTCGATCAGGTGACTTGGGCGGCGCTGGCCTTTTTCCCTTCGGCCTTGTTACTTGCGACGTCGAACCATTTGTCGCAGAATATTGCCGCGATCCCTTTCCTATGGGTGCTGCCGCTATCGATTTACTTGCTGTCGTTCGTGTTGACCTTCGATTCGACGCGTTTCTACCACTCGGAGATTTTCCGTTGGGGCTTGGCGATTGTCTTGGCGGGGGCGGGTTATTACCTGGTGCATGAGGACGCCGACCATAAGTTGAAGGTGTTACTGCCGGCGTTTTTAGGCGGCCTGTGGGTGGCTTGTATGTACGGCCACGGCGAGTTAGCGCGGCGGAAGCCGGCTCCGGCTTACTTGACGTCCTTCTATTTGATGTTAGCCCTGGGCGGGGCGCTGGGCGGCTTTGCCATTAGTATCTTGGCGCCCATGTTACTGCGCGGCAATTATGAATTGCCAATCGTGCTGTCGGGTTTCGCTTTGCTCGTGGCGTTGCTTGCCACCCGGGATAACTGGCTGATTGCGACGGCTTGGGGTGCCCTGGCCATCTATCTGGCCGTGGCGGCGAGCGTCTATATACGGGATCTTGAGTCAGCTTCGCGGGTGATTACGCGGAATTTCTTTGGGACCATGCGCGTTAGAGAGTCCGGGAAGAAAGAAGACCAGAGTTTGTACCGGACCCTGATCCACGGAACGATCAATCACGGCGAGCAGTTTTTCGGAAGCTCGCTGGAGACTTCGCCGACGACTTACTATGGACCCGAGTCCGGCGTGGGCTTGGCGATCGCCAAGAGCCGGACGCCGGTGCATCCGAACGTACGGCTTGGCGTCATTGGTTTGGGCGTCGGGACCTTGGCCAATTACGGAATCTCGGGAGATACTATCCGTTTCTACGAGATCAATCCGAAAATTGTACAGATTGCGCGGACCGAGTTTACTTATTTACGCAACGCCAAGGCGAAGATCGAATTATCGATGGGCGACGCGCGGTTGTCGCTCGAACGGGAAGCGCCGCAGGGCTTCGATGTGCTGGCGGTGGACGCGTTCTCGAGCGATTCGATTCCGGTGCACTTACTTACCAAAGAAGCGGTGGCCCTAATGCTGCGGCACCTGTCGCCGAAAGGTATTTTGGCGGTGCACATTTCGAATAAGCACTTGAAGCTCGACTCGATTGTGCACCGGATCGGCAAAGAGTTGGGCTGGACCGCGATCAGCGTGGAAAACGAGGCCGACGAGGCGATGAATGTGTTCTCCTCCGACTGGGTGTTGCTGACCCGCTCGCCGGAGTTTGTGAATGATCCGGTGGTGAACAAGGCCAAGGTAGAGAGGAAGCGGGCCGAAGTGCTGTGGACCGATGACTACAGCAATCTCTGGAAGATTCTGAAGTAACTTTACATCGAAAAGTACTTGACCGATCCAAAATCCCGACGTATGCTGGGGCATGAGTTCGCCGAGACCGCTCGAGATCCACGCGCATGCCACCAGCAACCTGCGCTTTATCCGCGAAACCATGGAGCGGGCCTCGACATTTACGGCCGTGCCGGGTTGGGGCGGGGCGCTAATGGGGCTAGTGGCGCTGGCGGCTTGCGGATTGTGCCAAGTAGTGACGCCGTCGTTGTGGCTATCGGTGTGGCTCGGGTGCGGCATGTTGTCCTTGTCGATCGGGACGCTGGCCATTGTGGAGAAGTGCCGCCGGAGAGGCACGCCGCTCGACTCGCCGGGCGCGCGCCGGTTCGCTTTGGGCTTTGCGCCGCCACTGGTGGCCGGGGCGGTACTGACGGCGGCCTTTGTGAGCTTTGGGCTGGAGCGTTTCGTGCCCGGCCTGTGGTTGCTGCTTTACGGCACGGGCGTGGTGACCGGGGGGACGTTTTCCGTACGGATTGTGCCCTTGATGGGCATTTGCTTCCAGGTGCTGGGAGCCGTGGCGCTATTCGCGCCGGCGTCCTACGGCAATCTGCTGATGGGGGCGGGGTTTGGCCTGGTGCATATCGCCTTCGGCGTGGTGATTGCGCGCCGGCATGGTGGGTAAAGGTAAGAGGAGAAGACGATGGGCGCTTTGAAGAAACAGATATTGGCGCGGCCCGAGGGGGCATCGGAGACGGCGGCCCGGTCGGCGCCCGATCTAGACAGGGTGATTCACGAGCGCGTTCGTTTGGGGATCTTGAGCGCGCTAGCGGCGAACACGACGATGACGTTTAGCGAACTGAAGGCGCTGCTTGAAATCACGGACGGGAACTTGAGCGTGCATGCGCGGAAGCTCGAAGATGCCGGGTACGTGGTGTGCCACAAGTCCTTCGAGAATCGCTTGCCGCGCTCGGAGTATCGACTGACGCCGCCCGGCAAGGAAGCCTTTGAACGCTATCTGGCGCACATGGAAGCCATTGTCGACGCCATGAAGACATCGTTGCGTAAGTAGACCGATGCACGTCGCGATTATCTTGGACGGGAATGGCCGTTGGGCGCGGGAGCGGCATCGGCCGCGGTTGATGGGGCATCGGGCGGGGGCGCAAGCGGTGCGGCGGACGGTGACGGCGGCGCCCTCGTTGGGGATCCGCACTCTTTCGCTCTACGCATTCTCGGCGGACAACTGGAAACGTCCGGCGGCCGAAGTGGCGGGCTTGATGGTTCTGTTGGCGGAGGTTATCGGGCGCGAGACGGAGACCTTGGCGGCGGAAGGCGTGCGAG
>ENA-ORBV01004346-ORBV01004346.1-microbial-mat-metagenome-genome-assembly--contig:-NODE-4346-length-27299-cov-25.268827_pt1 | contig 27299 bp, 25 predicted proteins | sample MGYA00237777_ERZ505514 | MGnify/ENA primary metagenome ERZ505514 (study PRJEB26160, sample SAMN06269048) | microbial mat metagenome | isolation source: Oligotrophic lake microbial mat | place...
AACCCTGGGGCGGCGATGAAAGAAGGAGATGGCACGATACGGACAGGCATTGCGGATCCCGGTGGATTGGTCACCAGTAGCAGCGCCCACCAGCAGACGACCCGCTACTTCACCGCCTCGCTGATCTCCAGCTTGATGCCGGCAGCGCCGATTTTCAGCGGGGCTGAATTCCCTTCGAAGTCGCCAGGCTTGGGGACAGGGTCGCCGGATTTGGAGATGCGCGCCGTGACAATCACCTCCGGCGCCGAAGACAGCTTGAACTGCGGTGCCATCGCCATGCTGTCGTCGAGCTTGAAATCGAACGGCAGATCCCTGACCTGCTTCTTCATTGCGGCCAGCGGCATGCGCGGCCCGGCGGCGGCGCGCGCGAAGATGAACACGGCATCGTCCGGACTGACGCGGCCTTGCAGCGCGCCTGATAGCGTGACACGGCCACTGACTGCCGCTTCACCTGCGGTCGCGACAGTGTCTCCAGCCTTGTCGGCTCCTGCTGCAGGCACAGTTGCCGCCTTGGCCGACGTGGCTGGCGCGCCACTCTTGGCGCTTGCTTCGTCGATGCTCTTCTGCAGCGAGGCGATCAGTTCGGTGTCCTGCGGCGCGAGGGATTTGACGCGCTCCCACAACGCAACGGCGTTCTTGTAGTCACCAGACTCGAAATCGGCGGTGCCTGCCAGGAGCAATGCCTTGATGTTGTCGGGATCGGCCGCCAGGGCCCGCTTGAGCAGGCGCAGCGGCTCGCCCTGCAGCTTGCGCTCCTGCGCCATCGCCAGGGCGTCGGCATAGTCCGCCAGCATCTGCGCATCCTGCGGCGCCAGCGGCTCGGCCCGGGCGTAGGCATCGGCCGCCTTGCGGTACTCGCCCAGGGCAGCGTAGGAGCGTCCCAGCGTGCTCCAGCCTGCAGCGTCCTGCGGTGCCTTGGCCAGGCGTTCTTCAAGGGCGCGAATGCGTTCGAGCATTTGCTCGATTGCGGCCGCCGGGCTCAGGTCGGCCGCCGCGGCCAAGTCGGTACGCAACGCCGCCGGCGCCCCTACTTTCCAGTACACCGGCAGGGCCAGCAGCGGAATGAAAAGCACGACCATGAGCACGGCGCGCCACAATGGCGCCGCTGCGCGCGGGCTCAGCGCCGCTGCCGGTGTGGCCACCACTGCCTCGAGCAGGCGGCGTGCCAGCGTGTCACGCGCTTCGGCAAACGCGTCAGCCGTGATCGCACCAGCCTGCAACTGGCGCTGCAGGCTCGCATGTTCGGCCTGAAACAGCAGCGGATCGGCCAGACCTTCAGTTTTGCGTGGCAGCCACAAGAGCGGGCGCAGCACGATCAAGCAGGCGGCCGCGCACATGGCGGCGGCAATGGCGGCGAAAAGAATCACGGGTTCTGCTTTGTTTTTTGCTTGGCCGGCAAGGACGTCGCTGCAGGCAAATCGTAATCGTCGAAACCGGTGTTCTCGGTATCGTCATCAACGGCCAGCCTGCGTCGCTGCCGCACATACAGCATAAGCCCGCCGATGCCACCGACCACCAGTACCAGGGGGCCGAACCACAGGACCGCGGTGCTCGCCTTGACCGGTGGCCGATACAGGATGAAATCGCCGTAACGCTCGACCATGTAATTGCGGATCGCATCGTCCGAACGCCCCTGACGCATTTGTTCGCGCACCTGGTTGCGCAGGTCCACGGCCAGCTCGGCATTCGAGTCGGCGATGGTCTGGTTCTGGCACACCAGGCAGCGCAATTCTTCCGACAAGCGCGTGACGCGTTTTTCGAACCCCGGATCAGCGGCTGCCGCCGGCGCCTCCTTGGCGAATGCGCTCAAGCCGCAAACCAGGCCCAGCATCAGGGCAATCCACCACTTAACCATTCAGTTCCTTGAGCAGCGGCAGTATTTTCTTTTCGATTACCTCGGGCGTGAGCGGTCCGATTTTCTTGTAGCGCACGGTACCGGCCTTGTCGATCACGAAGGTTTCGGGCACTCCATAGACGCCGTAGTCGATGCCGGCGCGGCCATCGCGATCCACCAGCACTGCGCGATAAGGATTGCCGAACTGCTTGAGCCAGCGCTCGGCGTCGACCTGCTTGTCCTTGTAGTTGAGGCCGAAGATCGGGGTGGTTGACTTTTTCGCCAGGTCAACCAGCAAGGGATGTTCCTCGCGACAGGGGGCGCACCAGGAAGCAAACACGTTGAGCACCCAGGCCTGGCCGGCCATGTCGCGCAAGCCCAGGCTTTTCTCCGGCGCGTCCAGCGTGGCCAGCTGGAATGCGGGCGCCGGCTTGCCGATCAGGGGCGACGGCACCTCGCGCGGATTGAGCGTCAGCCCCACGCCCAAAAACACCACGATCACCGCGAAGATGAGCGCCGGGATCAGGGTGCGCTTCATGCGCCACGCGCGCCTGCAATGCCCACACCGAGTTGCGCTGCGCGCGCACGCTCGGTGGCCGTGCGATAGCGGCGATCGCATACCGCCACCAGACCGCCGATGGCCATCAGCACGCAACCCAGCCAGATCCAGATGACAAACGGCTTCACGTGAACGCGAATGATCCATGCGGTGGCGCCGTCGGCCTCGCCCAGGGCCACATAAAGATCCCGCCGCAGGCCAGAATCGATCGCCGCCTCGGTCATCGGGCTCTTCTGCACCCTGTAGATGCGCTTTTCCGGCAGCAGTGTCTTGACCACCTGCCCGTCTTCGAGCACTTCGAGCTCGCCACGCACGGCCAGGTAATTCGGCCCTTGCACCTCACGCACGCCACGAAAGCGGAAGCTGGTGTCGCCCACGATCACGGTTTCGCCCGGCACCATGCGCACATCGGCATCGCTCTCGTAGGACTTGACCATGGTGACGCCAATGATGAAGACCGCCACGCCCAGGTGTGCCAGCAACATGCCGAAGTAACCGCCTGGCAAGAGCGCCAGGCGTTGCCAGGTCGCGCGTGGTCGTGGCCAGGCGTCGCCGGCACGCTCGCGCAGATTGACCCAGGCAGTGGCGATGATCCAGAACGCGAGCAACAGGCCGAAACTGGTCATGGGCTTCCACTGCCCCGCTGCCGCCGGCACCAGCAGTGCGCATACCACCGCCACCACCAGCGCCCAGCGCAGGCGGCGCGCCAGATCGGGCACCTGCGCCTGTTTCCAGCGCGCAATCGGTGCCACACCCATGAGGAAAATCGCCGGCGCCAGCACCGGCACGAATACCGCCTCGAAGTATTGCGGGCCCACCGAGATCTTGCCCAAGCCGAGGGCATCGAGAATCAGTGGATACAGCGTTCCCAGCAACACCGTGCCGGTGGCTGCCAGCAGCAACACGTTGTTGCTCAGCAGCAAAGACTCACGCGACACCAGTTCAAAGCGCGAGCCGATGCCCACCGAAGAGGCGCGCCAGGCGAACAACAGCAAGGACCCGCCGATCACCACCACCAGGAAGCCCAGGATGAAAACGCCGCGCGAAGGGTCGGTGGCGAACGCATGCACCGAGGTCAGCACGCCGGAGCGCACCAGGAACGTGCCCAAAAGCGATAGCGAGAAGGCCAGGATCGCCAGCAGCACCGTCCAGGCCTTGAAGGCGCCGCGGCGCTCGGTCACGGCCAGCGAATGAATCAGCGCCGTGCCCACCAGCCAGGGCATGAACGAGGCATTCTCCACCGGATCCCAGAACCACCAGCCACCCCAGCCCAGTTCGTAATATGCCCAGTAGCTGCCCAGGCAGATGCCGAGGGTCAGGAACAGCCAGGCCACGGTAGTCCAGGGGCGCGACCAGCGCGCCCAGGCCGCGTCCAGATTGCCGCCGATCAGGGCGGCGATGGCGAATGCGAAGGCCACCGAGAAGCCCACGTAACCCATGTAGAGCATCGGCGGATGAAAGATCATGCCGGGATCCTGCAGCAGCGGATTGAGGTCGCGCCCGTCGGCGGCCGCCGGAAACAGGCGGTCAAACGGGTTGGAGGTGAACAACATGAACAGCAGAAAGCCCACCGAGATCAGGCCCATGACCGCCAGAATGCGTGCCACCATCACCTGCGGCAAATGGTCGGAGAAGCGCGCCACCGCGACCATCCAGCCCGCCAGAATGAGCACCCAAAGGAGCAGCGAACCTTCGTGCCCGCCCCACACGGCCGCCAGCCGATACTGCACCGGCAGGGCGGAGTTCGAATTCGAGGCCACGTACATCACCGAGAAGTCGTTGTTGGCGAACGACCACGACAGGCAGACAAAGGCGAACAGCACGAACAGGAACTGCGCTTCGGCGGCCGGTCGCGCCAGCAGCATCCAGTCGAGGCGGCCGCGGGCGGCGCCGACCATCGGCACCACGCTCTGGATTAGCGCAATGGTCAGTGCCAGCACCAGTGCGAAATTGCCGATTTCCGGAATCATTGAATACCGCCTTTCATCTGCCCCATGGGTTTGCCTTTTTCATGTGCCTGCTTGAGTGCCGCCGCGGCTTCCGGCGGCATGTAGTTCTCGTCATGCTTGGCCAACACCTCGCGCGCGCGAAAAATGCCGTCGGGCCCGAGTTGGCCCTGCGCCACCACGCCCTTGCCCTCGCGAAACAGGTCGGGCAGGATGCCGCTGTAGACCACCGGCACAGTTTTGGCCGTGTCGGTGACCATGAAACGCACTTCAACCCCGCTGCGCTTGACGCTGCCGTCCTGCACCATGCCGCCGATGCGAAAGCTCTTGCCCTGCGGCGCCTCGTTGGCGGCGATTTGCGAAGGTGTGTAGAAAAACACCAGGTTGCTCTGGAACGCATTGAGGATCAAGGCAGTGGCGATACCCAGCGCGGCCACCCCCACGGCGACCGCAGCCAGGCGCTTGTGGCGCGGCTTCATGTCGCTGTCCCGGCCTGCGCAAAAGCGCGCTTGCGGCGCGCCGCCAGCGCCAGTATTTCGATGGCGATTGCCAGCGCGCTCACTCCATAGGAGCCCCACACATACAGGCCGTAGCCGCCCATGGCGAAGAATTCACCTGCACTACCCCAATTCATTGCTTCATCCTTTCCGGCAACATTGTCAATCCGCTTCGACCACGGAAATGCCCTCGCGTTCAGCCATGATCGATCGCAGACGCCACAACGCAGCGCCGATCGAGTACATCCAGCAGGCCAGGGTCATGACCAGCATGCCGGTCAACATGGTAGCCGCCATTTTCGGGGCTGAGGTCAAACTCACCGAAGCACCCTGATGCAGCGTGTTCCACCAGCGCACTGAAAAATAAATGATCGGAATATTGACCACACCGACGATCGCCAAAAGGGCTCCGGCACGATCGGCGCGACGCGGGTCTTCGATGGCCGCCTGGAGGGCGATGAAACCGATGTACAGGAACAGCAGAATCAGCTCGGAGGTCAGGCGTGCGTCCCAAACCCACCAGGTGCCCCAGGTTGGCTTGCCCCACAGGGCGCCGGTCCACAGGGCCACGAAGGTGAACATGGCGCCGGTGGGCGCCAGGGCGCTTGCCATCATGGAAGACAGGCGGGTATTGAAAATCAGGCCGATCGCGGCCCACATCGCCATCACCAGGTAGATCAGCATCGACATCCAGGCCGCCGGCACATGGATGAAGATCACGCGATAGACCTCGTTTTGCTGGGCGTCGGTGGGCGCCACGAAAAACCCGATATACAGGCCAGCGATGCCAAACAGCACGGCAGCGGCGAAGAACCACGGAATCATGCGCGCGGCCAGCGGGTCGAATGCGAGCGGGGCGGCGTAGCGCAGCCAGATCGCGCCCGCGCGTTCGCGTGGCGCCTGATTGACTGGTTTGGTTTGCGCGCTCATGCGTTATTGAAGCATCAATCCAGCGCGATGCGCAGCGCAGCGGCCGCGGCCAATGGCGCCCCCGCCAGCGCCAACACCAGCAACGCGCCCAACAGGGAAAAATACGCAGCGGCGCCGGCATCCGCATCGACCGCACCGGCGCCGAAGATCAGCACCGGAATGCATAGCGGAATCACCAGCAGCGATGCCAGCACGGCGGCGCCGCGCAGGCCCACGGTAAGCGCCGCGCCGACCGCACCGATCAGGCTCAAGACAGGGGTGCCGAGCGCAAGGCTTAGCGCCATGACGCCGATGTCGGCGGCCTGCATGCCCAATTGCACGCCCAGGAGCGGCGCCATCAACACCAGCGGCAGGCCACTGGCGATCCAGTGGGCGGTGATTTTCGCCAGCACCAGCAGCGTCAGCGGATGCGGCGACAGCAGCAGTTGCTCCAGTGTGCCATCGGCGTGATCGGCGGCAAACAGGCGCGACAGCGACAACATCGCCGCCAGCAAGGCCGCCACCCACAATACGCCGGGCGCGATCACGCGCAGGGTCGCAGGCTCGGGGCCGATGCCCAGGGGAAACAGGCTTACCACCATTACATAGAAAATCAGGGTCGACAGGACATCGGCGCGCTGGCGCCAGGCCAGCGCCAGGTCGCGCAGCATGACGCGCAGGAGAAGGCTGCCCATGCCGATGCGCCCTAGACGTCAAGCCGCAGGTGCTGCGTGCGTTCGGGGGCGACATTGATTTCCTGATGAGTGGTCAGTACCAGGATTCCCGCGTTTTCCAGATGCGCGGCCAGGAGTCTGCGCAGCGCTGCGCTCGCATCCGCATCGAGCGCGACGAAGGGTTCGTCCAGCACCCACAAGGGGGTGTCACGGCTGAGCCACAGGCGCGCCAGTGCAACCCGCCGGCGCTGCCCCTGCGACAGCAGCTTGGCCGGCAGCGCGGCGCATGCTGCCAGGCCGAGTTCATCGAGCACGCGGGCAGCGGCTTCGGCGCTGCAGGCGCGGCCGGCGACATCCAGTGCCGCCAGCAGGTTTTCATGGGCGCTCAAGTCGTCCTTGAGCGCGCCGGCGTGGCCCAGATACATCAGTTCGGCGTTGAAGGCATCGCGATTGGCACGGATCGGCACACCGCGCCAGTTGACCTCACCATGTTCCGGGCGGGTCAGCCCGCACAGGCTGCGCAGCAAGGTCGATTTGCCGCTGCCGTTGCGCCCCGAGACCTGCAGCATCTGGCCGGCGCCCAGACCGAATGCCAGATTACGGAACAGGCGACGCCGGCCGCGGCGGCACTCGAGTTCATGCGCGGTCAGCAAGGGATCGGTTGGCATGTCTAGGGTCGAAAAGGCCGGGCGCCGCACGCCCTGTTACACCACACGCCTGCATGAACGGTACGGGCGCATGCGTCACCGGCGCAACCTGGTACAGACGCTCGGTGGGCAAAAAAGTGTCAGGACGTCATTTTCCCACGTTTGCGTGGCGCCCGGCTTAATCCAGGCGCCTGTGCGAGATAGAGAATTGGATACTCTCGGGAACGCTAGCGCTCGGTAATGTCCGTCGTGCCTCCCGGCGCGCTCATGCCATGCGGGCAGCAGCGCGAACGTATTGCGCCGCCCGTTCGGCCTGCCCGCTGCGGCCCGCCGGATTGCGCTCGCGGCGCTTGGCGCGCACACAAGCACTCATTCGCGAATGTTTGCCACCTTGACAATGCGCGTGTATTTCTCGATTTCCTGGCGCTGGTAGTCGGCCAGCACCGCACCGGCCGGCGCCATGGTGGCGCCGGATTCCTCCAGCCGCTTGCGCAGTTCCCCCGTAGCAAGCGCTTCGCCAAGCGACCTGGTAAGGCGCTGCGTCACCGCCGGCGGCAGATTCGCCGGCCCCCACACGCCGAACCAGCGGCTGATGTCGATCTGCCGCAATGACGGATGTTCGGCCAGTGCCGGGATGTCCGGCGCTGCTGTCGAGCGCTGCGCCGCCGTCGTGCCCAATGCCAATACCTTGCCGCTGCGCACGTGCGGCAAGCCGCTGGAGAGCACGAACACGCCGAACTCAAGCTGCCCGCCAACCAGATCGGTGGGATCACAGCGGGCGCGTCGCGGCACCTCTTGCGAAAAGCCGGGCAGGCACCCCGGGAACTGGAGCCGCTTATGCGCTGCATTGATTCAGGAATGGTCCGCAAGAGTCCGTGCGACGGCTACCCGTTCATCCCTTTCCCAACCTATTTGCAGAATAGATGCTGCACAATTGTTCTGCTCTGCCCGCGGATCGGCCAGCCCCGGCTCTAGAATCCGCATTTGGACACTTCGCCGGTCTCGGTCAGAAAGCAACATGGACGATCTCGACTTCTCGCATCTGGCACCTGCCACCCCGCAGGCTCCCGCAGCCCCCGCCGCGAAACCGGCCAAAGCGGAGGCCTTGTCGCATGACCCGCAACTCGCCGCCCGCTTTTTTCGCATCGCCGGCGAGGAAGAAACGTTCGATGCGGGTGCCCGCGTGTTTGCCGAGCAGGAAAAAGCTTCAGGCATGTTTGCCAAGCGTGCGCGCATGTACTTTCTGGTCGAGGGCCAGATCGCGCTCAGCCTCAAGGGCAAGCCGCTTTACATGATTCTGCCGGGCGAAACCTTTGGCGAACTGGCGATCATTTCGGACGCACCGCGCAGTGCCACGGCCACTGCGTTCAAGAAATCGCGCGTGCTTTCACTCGATGAAAAGCGCACTCTCGCCTCCTTGCCGCAAGAGCCCCAGTTCGCCTTGCAACTGGTCAGCAGCCTGACCGGCCAGATGCGCCGCAGCGTCGAAAAACTGCTGGCCGCTGGCGGCGGCGATTTGAACCCTCGCCTGGGCGGAGCCGGACTGAACCCGGACCAACTGGCCAAATTGCGCAACTCGCTCGGCAACCCCGTACCCACGCCCATGAAACAGGGCGAAACCGTGGTCAGCCAGGGCGCACAGGGCGTAAACATGTATGTCGTATTGGACGGCCGGGTCACCATCGGAGTCAACGGCAAGCCGGTGGAACAGATCGGCGCCGGCGAAACCTTCGGCGAGGTCGCCATGCTGGGCGCGGCTACACGCGGCGCCACTGCCATGGCGCAAGAGAATGGCGCCTGGCTGCCGGTAAACCGTGATGCCTTCCTCAAGATCGTCAAGGCGCATCCTGCTGTCGGGGTGGCGCTGCTGCGTTCAATGTGCGAGCGCATCCGCCACTTGAATGCCCAGATCGGGAGTTGAAGGGCCAAACCCAGGCAGGGCCCCTTGCGGGCCGGTCGATTCAGTCAGGCAGGCACGCGCCGGCCATGCATCAGGCAAGCGGGGGCGATGCATCAGGCACGCTGCGGCGTGGTCGCGATGAAGTCGAGAATTTCGCGGCCGAGAAAATCTTCTGCAGTGTTGAAATGCGCGACGATCGAGGTGTGGTTGTGGCCGCGCAACCGCAGCAGTGGTGGTGCGCGCCGCTGCGCTGTCGCCAGGCGATAGGCCAGTTCGGTGCAATACAGATCGATCAGCGGATTTTCATATTCCGCAAACGCCACAAAAGTCGGCACGCTGCCGGCGTCGACATGTGCGACCGGCGAGCGCTCTTCGAATAGCGAGGCATCGCTGCCGTAATAGGCTTCGACCTTGCGGGCGTTCGGATTCTCTGCAAGATTGTCGGCCCGCACGCGCCCGCTTATGACGATCAGTCCCGCGATACCGGGTCCGCTGGCCGGCTGCCGGCGGCGATCATAGGCATAGCCTGCCGCATGCGCGGCGCCGGCCGAATGGGCCATCAGGAAAATCCGTTGCGCATCACCACCATGGCGTGCCGCGTTGGCGCGCGCCCAGGCCACGGCCAGCGCGACATCTTCGGCGCCGGACGGATAGACAAATTCGGGAGCGCGCCGGTATTCGAGGTTGACGCCCAGCACACCGTGGCGCGCGAAAAAATACAGGATGTTTGCGTAAAACTCGTCGCTGCGGTTGCGTTCGCCATCGACAAACGCGCCACCATGCAGAAAGATCAGGAGCGGCGCGGCGCCTGCAGTTTCCATATCCCTGCCAGGCTGGAACAGGTCCAGGCATTGACGTGGATGCGTACCGTAGGCCAGGTCATTGGTCCGCACCACACCTTCTTTGGGTGCATGGGCGAGAACGGCGCTGAACCCTTCTGCCATCTGCCGCACGTGACCAGGCACATCATTGCGCCAAATCGGCCCGACCTGCTTCATCAAGTCATGCAAGGCGGCGGGTATGGCAGGCCCCGGGCGTCGATTGTCAGAATTCATTCGGCACACTCCCATCATGGAACAGCATTGTTCGGCGCAGCGCTGCGCCACACACTCGGAACTCTGCACAACCCCGGCAGCGCTCGACTGTTGATCCGGATTGCCGCTTCCACCGTTTTCAGGAACTGCACGGGCCCGCTTCCCGGACTGTACCGCTCAAGCAGTTTGATCAATTTCCAGCAGGAACGACACTGGCTCGCCGGCGATTTGCCGGCCATCCCCAACCGTGGAACGGCCGGCTGGCCGTGCACGCGCCTGTTTTGCCCCCTTTCCTGAGGTAACCTAAGCGCCGCGCGCAAAAAAATTCAAATGAAGCAAAAGTGTGCATGCAACTTGCTTGCCACTTGCTTGCAACTTGCTTGCAACTTGCTTGCAACTTGCTTGCCACTTGCTTATCCCAAGGTAGTTCCCAGGAGTCATTGTGTCAATTCACGTAGCCCTGCGTCACATCACCCATTATCGCTACGACCGTCTGGTTGGCCTGGGCCCGCAGGTGGTCCGCCTGCGCCCGGCCGCGCATTCGCGCACGCCGATCCTGGCGTATTCGCTCAAGGTCACGCCCGAGGGGCATTTCGTCAACTGGCAGCAGGATCCGCAGGGCAATTACCTGGCGCGGCTGGTGTTTCCCGAAAAAGCGCGTGAACTGAAGATTGAAGTCGATCTGGTGGCCGAGGTGTCGGTGATCAATCCATTCGACTTTTTTCTCGAACCCGACGCACAGCAGATTCCATTCAAGTACGACGCTTCACTGGCGCACGAACTGGCGCCCTACCTGCAGAAGCTGCCGGCCACCCCGCTGTTCCAGAAATACCTGGACGCGGTGCCCACTGAAGCGATGCCTACCAACGATTTCCTGGTGGCTTTGAACCAGCGCCTGCAGGCCGATGTGCGCTACCTGATCCGCATGGAGCACGGGGTGCAGACCCCGGAGCAGACACTGGAACTGGCCTGTGGCTCGTGCCGCGATTCAACCTGGCTGCTGGTGCAGATCATGCGCCACCTGGGCATGGCTGCGCGCTTCGTCTCGGGCTACCTGATCCAGCTTGCTGCGGATGTGAAATCGCTTGACGGCCCCTCGGGCACCGAGGTCGATTTCACCGACCTGCACGCCTGGTGCGAGGTGTATCTGCCGGGCGCCGGCTGGGTCGGACTCGACCCGACTTCGGGGCTGTTCGCCGGCGAAGGGCACATTCCGCTGGCCGCAACACCCGACCCCGGCAATGCCGCGCCGATCACCGGTGCCACCGACGAGTGCGAGGTGGAATTCGAGCATCACATGCAGGTGACGCGGATTTTCGAGACGCCGCGTGTCACCCTGCCCTACTCCGACCTGCAATGGCAGCAGATCGAAGCCCTGGGCCAGCAGATCGACAGGCAGTTGAAAGCAGATGATGTGCGCCTGACCATGGGTGGCGAGCCGACCTTCGTGGCGGTCGACGACCCGGATGGCGCGGAGTGGAATACCGATGCCATGGGCCCGACCAAGCGCGGCCTGGGCGCCAAACTGCTCGACCGTCTGAAGGCGCGCCATGCGCCGCAGGGACTCAAGCATTACGGCCAGGGCAAATGGTATCCGGGCGAACAACTGCCGCGCTGGTCGCTCACCTGCTTCTGGCGGCGCGACGGTGAACCGGTGTGGGGCGACGCCACCTTGTGCGCCGACGAAAGCGTCGACTATGGCGCCACCGAGCAACACGCAGCGCAGTTTCTGCAGAATCTCGCCGCGGGTCTCGAACTCGACCCAAAATACGTATTCCCCGCCTTTGAAGACACCTGGTACTACCTGTGGCGCGAGCGGCGCCTGCCGACTAACGTCGACCCCTTCGATTCCCGCCTTGAAGACCCGCTGGAGCGCGAGCGCCTGCGCAAGGCCTTCACCCAGGGGCTCGACAAGGTGGCCGGCCATGTGCTGCCGATCAGGCGCAGTACCGATGCCGCATTGCACTGGCAAAGCGGCTCCTGGTTCCTGCGTGAGGAACGCTGTTACCTGATTCCAGGCGATTCGGCGATCGGCCTGCGCCTGCCGCTCGATTCGCAACCCTGGGCCAAACCCACGGACCAGCCGTGGATTCACGAGCCCGACCAGACCCAGGCCTTCGCGCGCCTGCCGGGACACCAGGAAATCGCCCGCCAGTTTCAAGCGCCGCAGAAGCGAACCCACAATCACGGCGCCTGGCTCGACGATCGCGCGCCGATAGCGCCGGGGACGCCGGGCAAGACCGCGGACGCGCCGGCCGGCTTTCTCGAATCGGCAGCCTGGATCACCCGTTCGGCCATGTGTGCCCAGGCGCGCCACGGCGTGCTCTACATCTTCATGCCGCCGATGGCCAACCTTGAGCACTATCTCGAATTGGTGGCCGCAGTCGAAGCGACCGCTGCTGACATGCAGCTTGCGGTAGTGGTCGAAGGCTATGAGCCGCCGCGAGATCCGCGTCTTGAGCAATTGCGCATCACGCCCGATCCCGGCGTGCTGGAAGTCAACGTGCAGCCGGCGCGCGACTGGGACGAACTGGTGGCCAACACCACTTTTCTCTACGAGCAGGCACATCTGACACGCCTGACCACCGAGAAATTCATGGTCGATGGCAAGCACACCGGTACCGGCGGTGGCAATCATCTGGTCATGGGCGGCGCCAGCGTGCTCGACTCACCGTTTCTGCGCCGGCCGGACTTGCTCAAGAGTCTGATCGGCTACTGGCACAACCACCCCTCGCTGTCGTTCCTGTTCTCGGGCATGTTCATCGGCCCGACCAGCCAGGCGCCACGCATTGACGAGGCGCGCAACGATTCGGTCTACGAAATCGAGATTGCGTTTGCCGAAATCGACCGTCTGATGGGCCAGAGTTCCGGCGCCTGCCCGCCGTGGAAAATCGATCGCATCCTGCGCAACCTGTTGATCGATGCGTCCGGCAATACCCATCGCACCGAATTCTGTATCGACAAACTTTATTCGCCGGATTCGGCTACCGGTCGTCTGGGGCTCCTGGAAATGCGCGCCTTCGAGATGCCGCCGCACGCGCGCATGTCGCTGACCCAGCAACTGCTGCTGCGCGCCCTGGTGGCGCGCTTCTGGCGCCAGCCGTTCCGCCCTGCAACGCTGATGCGCTGGGGCACCGAGCTGCACGATCGCTTCATGCTGCCGCACTTCGTGTGGCAGGATTTCAGCGACGTGATTGCCGAGCTGAACGACGCCGGCTTCGGCTTGTCGGCCGACTGGTTCGACACACACCTGGAATTCCGTTTTCCGCGCTATGGCGAGTTCGCCGCCGCTGGCGTTCGTGTCGAACTGCGCAACGCGCTCGAACCGTGGAACGTGCTGGGCGAGGAAAGCAGCGCCGCCGGCACCGCCCGCTATGTCGATTCATCGCTGGAGCGCCTGCAGGTCAAGGCCACCGGTCTGATCGACAGTCGCCACGTACTCACCTGCAATGGCCGGGCGGTGCCGCTGCAGCCGAGCGGCCGCGTCGGCGAATTCATCGGCGGCGTGCGCTACAAGGCCTGGAACCCGCCTTCCGCCCTGCACCCGACCATCGACACCAATGTGCCGCTGGTGTTCGACCTGGTGGACACCTGGAATGCCAGGAGCCTGGGCGGTTGCCAATACCATGTGGCCCATCCGGGCGGGCGCAGCCACGAGGATTTTCCGGTCAATGCCAACGCCGCCGAAGGACGCCGGCTGGCGCGCTTTTTCAGCATGGGGCACACGCCCGGGCGTATCGAGGTGCAAGCCGAAAAGCGCAATCCGAACTTCCCGTTCACACTCGACCTGCGGCGCGCCTGAACGCAATCGTTGGTCCGCTGCGCCGCGCTTGCGGGGCGCGGCAAATGCTAACCTCACGTTCTTTTCGCCCAACGCCTTTTCGCGCCCCTGACTTTCGTGCCCAAGCAACTGCTGGACCAGTACCCCCCTGCCGTGGCGCGCTACGATGAGATGCTGGACGCCTCGCAGAAGCCGCGCGAGCACTGGCGCGCGATGTTCGAGCAGCTGGTCGCAACGCCGTCTGCGCGGATGCATGAGCGGGTGCAGGAAATCGAACGCCAGGTGCGCGAGAACGGCGTTACCTACAACGTCTATGACGATCCACAGGGCACCGACCGGCCCTGGGATCTGGACCTGCTGCCGCAAATCATTCCGGCCGACGAGTGGGCGCGGATCGAAGCTGCGGTGTGCCAGCGCGCGCATTTGCTCGATCGCATCCTGGCCGATGTTTACGGCCCGCAGCATCTGATTGCCGAAGGCCTGCTGCCGCCGGCGCTGGTGCACGGCAACGCCGCCTACCTGCGCCCGGCGCACGGCATCGTGGCGCCGGGCGGGGTGCGCCTGCACCTCTATGCTGCCGACCTCGCACGCGCCGCCGATGGCCGCTGGTGGGTGGTGGCCGATCGCACCCAGGCGCCCTCGGGTGCCGGCTACGCGCTGGAAAACCGCCTGGCGATTTCGCGCGTCTTCCCCGACCTGTTCCGCGACCTCAAGGTGCAGCCGCTGGCGCGCTTTTTTGCCACCTTGCGTGACAGCCTGGCGCACTGGGCTGCGCATGACGGGCAGGCGCCGATGATCGTGCTGCTCACGCCGGGACCCTACAACGAGACCTATTACGAGCATGCGCTGTTGGCGCGCTACCTGGGTTTTCCGCTTGTCGAAGGGCATGACCTGACGGTGCGTAACGGCTGCGTCTGGCTGAAAACGCTCTCTGGCCTGCAGCGCGTGCATGTGATCTTGCGCCGCCTCGATGATGAATTTTGCGACCCGCTGGAATTGCGCAGCGATTCCGCCCTGGGGGTGGCCGGCCTGGTGGAAGCGGCGCGGCGCGGCAATGTGCTGATCGCCAACGGCCTGGGCGCCAACCTTTTGGAATCCGGCGCGATCCTGGGTTACCTGCCGGCGATCAGCCAGCGCCTGCTTGGCAACCCGCTGAAAATGCCTTCGGTGGCCACCTGGTGGTGCGGCGAATCGGCGGCGCTCGAGCAAGCGGTGGCACGCCTGGAAAAACTGGTGATCAAACCGGCATTCCCGCAATTGCGCATGGAAGCGGTGTTCGGACAGGACTTGAGCGAGCCGCAGCGCCGCTCACTTCTTGAATCGATGCGCGCCCACCCGGACCGCTATATCGCCCAGGAACTGGTGCGCATTTCGCAGGCACCGATCTGGGATCGCTCGCAACAGCGCCGCCTCAAGGCCGGGGCGGTAGGCCTGCGCGTGTATGCTTGCGCCACTCCCGACGGTTACATCGCCATGCCCGGTGGCTTGACGCGCGTGGCTACCGGGCCGGACGCGCGGGTGATCTCGATGCAGCGCGGCGGCGGCAGCAAGGACACCTGGGTGCTGTCGGCGGGGCCTGTCAGCCAGTTCAGCCTGATGCGCCGCGCCGTGACCGCGCAGGACCTGATGCGCAGCCCGCATAACCTCTCTTCGCGCGTGGCCGAGAATCTGTTCTGGTTCGGCCGCTATGCCGAGCGCTGCGACAACATCGCACGCCTGCTGCGGGTGGCGCTGGGCCAACTGATCGACAACATCCCCGACTCACTCGACGGCGAATGGGGCGCGATCGTGCGGCTGTGTGGCAACACGGGCCTCCTGCCGGTCGACGCCGACGCTCCGAACAACGATGTCGAGGCGGCCTTGCGACGCGCCGTAACCGACCCGCATGTGGGCGGTCTCGCCGCCGGCCTGCGCCAGCTGTTTCGCGTCGCATTCCAGTTGCGCGAACGCCTGTCGGTCGACAACTGGCGCGCCTTGAACCGCATGCTGCAACGCCTGGCACGCTGGGAGAAGCACACCCCGACCATTGCCGAAGCCTTGAGCGAGCTGGACGCCGCGACCACCTCGATGATGACCTTGGCCGGCTTCACCCTGGACGGCATGACGCGCGACCAGGGCTGGCGCTTTTTGTCGATCGGGCGGCGCGTCGAACGCCTGCAGTTCCTCTGCGGCGCCCTGCATGCGGGCCTGCAGATGCGCGCCGACGCCGAGCTTGAGTGGCTGCTGGAGCTGGCCGACAGCATCGTGACCTATCGTTCGCGCTACATGGCGCGCCCGCAGTGGCTGCCGCTGCTCGATCTGCTGATCCGCGACGAAAGCAATCCGCGCTCGATCGCCTTTCAGTTGCTGGGCCTGTCGGAATACCTGCATCGTTTGACTGAAACCTACGGTGAATGTGGCGCAGCCTGCCTGACCCCGCTGATCGAAGCACTGAACCGGCTTGATCCGGAGCGTGATCTGGCCCCCGGCAGCCCGGCCTTGCGCGCTTTCATGGAGGCGTTGCGCAGTGAATCCTTTGCCCAGGCCGAGCGCATCAACCAGCGCTTTTTCAGCCATGGCGACAAGCCCGGTCGCCCAATGCAGTCGCAGGCACAATCGCAATGAATGCGCTGACATCGGGCACGGGTGCGGCCGACGGCAGTCGGCGGCTCCGGTTGGTGCATGAAACACGCTATCGTTACGCCAGCCCGGTGACGCTGTCACGCCAGTTGCTGCACCTCACACCGCGCCCCTTGCCCGGCCAGCAGGTGATCGCGCACCGCATTGCGGTGCAGCCGGCACCGGCAGAAAGCATTGCCGGCCACGACTATTTCGGCAACCCGATATGCCAGGCAGTGATCACCGTTCCCCACCGCGCCTTGACGGTGCTGGCCGAATCGACCGTCGAATTGCGCGCGCGTAGCGTAGCGCAAGGCTTGGGCGGCATCGGCTGGGAGGCCGCGCGCGACGCCTTGGGCCAGCCTGGCGGAGCGGCGGTGCTGGATGCCGCACGCTTCCGCTTCGAATCGCCGCATGTGCCGCTTGACACTGCCGTCCACGCCTATGCGGCGGACGTCTTCGCGTCGCGGCGCGCCGTGTTGCCGGCCCTGCTCGAGCTAACCGCGCGCATCCATGCGGAGTTCGAATTCGACGCCACCGCCACCGACATCGCCACGCCGCTGACAGAAGTGCTGGAACACCGCCACGGCGTGTGCCAGGATTTCGCCCACCTGATGATCGGCTGCCTGCGCAGCCGCGGCCTGGCGGCGCGTTATGTCAGCGGCTACATCCTGACCATGCCGCCGCCCGGCCAGCCGCGCCTGATCGGGTCGGACGCTTCGCACGCCTGGGTGTCGGTGTATTGCCCGGGGCACGACGCGGCCGCAGGCGACTGGATCGACTTCGATCCGACCAACAACTGCCGCATCGATCGCGACCACGTCACGCTTGGCTGGGGCCGCGATTTCAGCGATGTGACACCGGCCCGCGGTGTCACCCTGGGCGGCGGGCAGCAGGCGCTGGTGGTGCAGGTGACGGTAAACCCGGACGCAGACACCTTGGGCTGAGCGGGCCGGTGCTGCACGCGTCCACGCCGGATGGGGCTATGCTGCGCCCTTCCAGCCACGCCGGAGCAGTCATGGACAACCAGCAACTTGCCGAACTGCTGGCGGGCTTAGCCAAAGCCAACAACGCGATTCTCGATGCCTTCGAGCGTGCCCACCCGGGCTTCAAATCGACCCATCTGGCGCCGGCCCTCGACGTGGCGGCGAACCTGCGCTCGGCCGAGCCGCGGCTGGTCGACCTGCCCGCGCGCATCGGGCTGCGCTATCAGGGGCGCGCGGCGATTGGCACGGCAGTGATTCGCGCCGACCTTGACCGTTTGACCGCAAGCGATACGCCATTGCCGGTGGCGCCGCTTGCGGCCGACGATAGTCTCGATTTCGCCAGGACTTGACGCTGGCAACGGCGCCCGCAGTGCTTCCCGGCGCCGCCCCGATTGGCGCGCCTGCGGCCATCCTGGTGCTCGACACCAATGTCTGGCTTGACTTGCTGGTGTTTCGCGATGCAGGCGTGGCATGGCTTTGCACGAGCTTGCGGTCCGGCGAATTGCGGGCGATGATCGATGCGTTTGGTCTGGCCGAACTGACGCGCGTGCTGGGCTACCCGCTCGGGCGTTTCGCCATCGCCCCTGCCGGGCACGCCGGCATACTCGATGCCTGCCGCTCCCTTGCCTGCGAGTTCACTGCAGTTCCGGACGTGGCCATGCCGCCCCTGCCACGTTGCCGTGATCGCCATGACCAGCCGTTTCTCGAACTCGCGCAGGCCTGCGGCGCGCACTGCCTGATTACCAAGGATCGCGACCTTCTGATGCTCACGCGCCGCTTGCGCGGCCTGGCCGGATTCGTGGTTGCCACGCCGGCCGATGCGCGCCGCCTGCTGACGCCACATGGTGCAACGGATGGTGCTTCAGGCGCCTTCTAAAGCTTGGACCAGCCGGGCTCGTCGCGCTCAAGCAGGCGCTTGATCGAGGCGAAAAACAGGTCACTCTGCTGGCGCTCGCCGGCAATTTGCGCCGCCACCCGTGCACACAGATCCGGCGCAATGGTGCGCAGCGGCCGTCCGGCGGCGGCCTGTACCGCCAACACCTGATGCATGCAGGCACGTTCGAGGTAATAAAGATCGTCGAAGGCCCAGGCCACCGACGCTCCGACCACCGTCACGCCGTGGCTGGCCATGAACATGACATCGTGCCCCTTGAGTTGCGCGGCGATGCGCCTGCCCTCGGCGGCATCCAGTGCCACGCCGTTGTACTGGTCGTCGTAGGCGATGCGCTCATAGAAGCGCAGTGCGTTCTGGTTGCACCATTCGACCCGGCCATCGGTGACCAGCGTGAGCGCGGTGGCGAACGGCATGTGGGTATGCATCACGCACCTGGCGTGCGGATTGGCTTTATGGATATGGCTGTGAATGAAAAACGCGGTCGGCTCCAGGGCATGGCGCCCGTCGATGATGTTGCCGGCGGCGTCGATCAGCAGGATGTCGCCGGCGCTGACCTCGCCCCAGTGCAGGCCCTGCGGGTTGATCAGGTAACGATCCGGCGCCAACTCCAGGCTGAAATGGTTGCAGACGCCTTCGTTCAGGCCCAGGCGCGCAGACCAGCGCAAGGCGGCTGCGAGATCGATGCGGCCTTGATCGAGCGCGCTGGGTTTGGCGGATTTTCTGGTGGCCATCTTCTCTCCTTGAATGCAGTAATTTCGTCTGGTCGAGTGCTGCTCACGCCGCCGCCGGGCGCCGAAACACCCAGCGATCCGTGCTCGAAGCGCGTGCCGCGAAGGCATAGCCGGCAGCATCGAATTTCTTCAGTTTTTCCACGTTAGTCAAGCGGTGCTTGCTGGCATAACGCACCATCATGCCACGCGCCTTCTTGGCATGAAAGCTGATGACCTTGAATTTGCCCGTGCTCGCGTTCCAGTCCTCGAACACCGGCGTGACGATCCGGGCCTGGATTTCCCGCGGCTGAACCACGCCAAAATATTCCTCGGAAGCCAGGTTCACCAGCACCGGCGCCTTGCCGGTGGCCAACAACTGGTTCAAGGCAGAGGTGACTTGCGAACCCCAAAACGCGTAAAGATCGGGCCCGCGTTCATTGGCAAGCCGCGTACCCATTTCCAGCCGGTACGGCTGCATCAGGTCGAGCGGACGCAACACACCGTACAACCCGGACAATATGCGCAAATGCGTCTGCACATACTCGAACTCGCGCTCGTTGAAATCCTGCGCCGCCAGGCCGTCGTAGACATCACCGGCAAACGCCAGCAGCGCCTGCTTGGCATTCTGCGGGGTGAACGGCGGCCTCCATTGGGCATAACGCGCCACGTTGAGCATGGCCAGTTTGGTCGAGAGCGTCATCAGCGTGGCCACTTGCGCCGGAGCCATTTGGCGCAGGCGCGCGATCAGGCGCCGCGAATCCTTGAGGTGGTCCGGCTGGGTAAATACGGGAGTCACCGCAGGCGACTCGTAATCCAGGGTTTTGGCGGGTGAAATTACCATCAGCATGCTTGCGTTTCCGGGTTCGTGAGCATGGCGGCAACATGCTCGGCGATCGCCAATGCCGCAGTCAGGCCGGGCGACTCGATGCCATACAAATTGACCAGGCCCTTGACGCCGTGAGTCTCTGGGCCATGAATCACGAAATCGCGGGCCGGTTCATGCGGTGCCTGGATTTTCGGGCGGATGCCGCAGTAGCCCGGCTGCAATGCGCCATCGGGCAGGCCCGGCCAGTATTTGCGGATCTCGCTGTAGAAACCGGCGGCACGTCCGGGGTCGACCGCATAGTCGATGCTGTCTATCCATTCAACGTCGGGGCCGAAACGGGTCTGCCCACCCATGTCGATGGTCAGGTGCACCCCCAGCCCGGCGGCTTCCGGCACCGGATAGATCAGCCGCGAAAACGGCGACTTGCCGGAGAGCGAGTAGTAATTGCCCTTGGCATAAAAAGTCGGCGGCACCGAATCCTGCGGCAAGCCGGTGAACCTGCGCGCCAGCGCCTGGGCATACAGGCCGGCACTGTTGATCACCTGGCGGGCGTGCAACTCCATCGGCTCTGCCCCGCCCACCATCAGCGTAATGCCGTCGGCGCCACACACGGCCTGATCGAGCGGCGAGTTTACGGCCAGCATGCCGCCGGCCGCCTCGAAATCGCCCAGCAAGCCGAGCATGAAGCTGTGGCTGTCAACCACCCCTGTGGAGGGCGAGCGTACCGCGGCCACGCAGGCAAGGTTCGGTTCGAGCGCCTGTGCTTCTGCGCGCGTGATCAAGGCCAGATCGTGCACGCCGTTGGCGCGCGCCTTTTCGATGATGCCGCTCAGGGTGGGCACCTGCGTATCGTCGGTGGCCACGATCAGCTTGCCGCAATTGAGCGCACCGATGCCGCGCTCGGCGCAATAGCGGTAAAGCATCTGCTTGCCGGCGACGCAAAAGCGCGCTTTCAGCGAACTTTTCGGGTAATAAATGCCGGCATGAATCACCTCGCTGTTGCGCGAACTGGTGCCGGTGCCGATGCCGCTTTCAGACTCGATGAGGACGGTTTCAAGCCCGCATTGCGCCAAGGCACGGGCGATTGCCAGGCCGACCACACCGGCCCCGATGACAATGCATTGGACTGAATCGGACATGCGTTGAAAAAAACAAGGGATGGTTGCCGCATGCGGCCAGCGCCGCGCCGGGGGACGAGCATGCGTTCGAGGGGCAGGATGTTATCAGAGGGGCGCTACAGGCGGATCAGAAAGCCACCACAAAACATTGGGGCAGCATGGTTTGCACAGCGGCAAGGCGCTGTGTTTGCGTGTTTGCATGTAAAGCGCCCGCTGAGCCCGAATTAAGCGTAGTATGAAGGGTTAGCAGCAAACCCCTCAAACCCCTGATACCAGCAAACACCGCGCAGTGTTGGCAAACCGTTCGCAGGAGCCGGCAGGCCCTGCGGGCAGCCGGGCCCGGGGCAGTTTTTCTGGCCGGCACGGCTAAATCCTTTAGCCACCACCAACGCATGTCGAGCGCGGTCACACGAAGAAGGCGAATCCAAGTTGCAGGACATCATCCAGTATCTGAAAAGCAGCGGTGAACGGCTAGACGCCGAAATCGCCACCGGAACCGGTCTTTCCCTGGCCAATGTAAAGACACGCCTGGAAGAACTGTCGGCCAAGGGCGAAATCATCATGTGCCACTCGATCCAGTTCAAGGACGGCAAAAAGATCGAAGGCATGCGTTGTCGGTTAGCCGGGTACATTCCCCCGGTGGCGCCGGGGCGGAAATCGAAGGCCCCGACCAAGGTCAACTGAGCTTTTCGGTTTGGCTTTGCGTCGGCCCGTACGCTTGTGGCCTGCGGAAATTGATTGGCGGGCGGACCAACGCAGGTGATCGACACCATTGCAGCGGCCATGCCCTGTTGCGCGCAGCAGGGCCATTGCCACGCAGGTCAGGCTGGAGTTCCGCCTGGGGTTCTGCCCAGTCAAGAGCGAATCCAGCAGCCTGTCGGACTTGTGGCGAAACTTGAATGGCGGTTTCTGCCACCCAAGCGATCGCCGCGATCAAAGCGAGAGCGCGAATCTTCACGCAGGGCGGGGTAATGGTGGTCACGTAGGTGGGCGCCCTCGACCAATATCCTGAACCTGCCTTGGGATGATCCTGACCGGCTTTTCGCGGCTAGCGTGTTCGGGGAATAGTGCGGCGCGCTGCGCAGGGTCCGTGTCCGGCGCCTCGCAAGCACCTGACCTGCTATGCGCCGAGCAAAGGAAGAGTGACTGCCAAGCCGATTGCCGTTGCCCGTGCTGGCGCAGTATGACGCTCGGCCAGGGCGGTTCTCACGGGGACGCTGAGGGCGCAGTCAAGGCGATGCCCTCCGCTATCGCGACCTGTTCCAGGGCCTGCTCCATGATCGAGCGCGCCAACCCGGCGGCCCGTTGCAGCTCGCGGTGCAGGAGCACATCGGGTGGATTGCGGCTCGCGCATTGCGCACTGTAACGCTCAAAGCTCCCCAGATTGATCACCAGTTCGACGACGTGCCTTGGGCACTCGCAGTCGACCATGCGCGAGGTACCGGAAAGCGCGGCCAAGGCCGGCTCGTCGAATCTGGGCGGTCTTGGTCGAGCCGCTTGCAGTAAAGCAAGGAGGTCGCCCGTTTCACCGCGAGGGCCACGTACAAGGTCCAGGCAAATGGTCTCGAGCTCCGCGGCATCCGCTGTCGCCCGCGTAACGGCGTACCCTGCCATGCGCATGCGCCGGACCATATTGCCGGGTGCGAACCGATACAACACGATTGCGTTTGCCGCACCACAGGCAGCCTTGATCGACGCAACGAGCTCGACGTCGGCGTCGCTGATGATGGAAAGTTCGATGACGGCGATGTCCGCGCCGACCTGGTCCAGTGCGGCAACCGCCTTTGCCGGATCAGCGCAACGCCCTACGACCCTGAGAGCACCACCTGACAGCGCCATGACAAACTGTTCGCCAACCAGCAGCGGGCCGACCAGCGCGACCGCAATGGTGCTTGATTGATCGGCGCCCGCCCTGCCGGGGCGCTTATCTTGCAATGCCCAGGTCGCAGCCTGCATTCCCGTGAGCACCTCGGTACCCAGTGAGGCGACGGTGCCGATTGGGTGCCCCAGGTCGACCAGCTGTTTGATCAACTTCAGTCGGCGGATATCCGCCGTCGAGTAAAGGCGTTGCCGGCCTGCACTCAACTGCGGGCCGATCACCGAGTAGCGGCGTTCCCAGATGCGCAAAGTGGCGACAGCAACGCCGGAAAGTCGCGCGGCGACGCCACTTCGGTGGAGGCCGCCGGAGTCAGTTCCGGGGTTCATACACCTGCGGACATGCGTGATTTCATATTCAGGCGCCGTTGCGAAGTTGAAACACGGTGCAATTACGATAACGCGATTGTATCTGTATTGAAATGCTTTCGTTTAAATATTTCGACACAATAGTGAAACAATACGATAAAAATAAGTCTGTATACGAGACAGGAAACATCCATGCATCCTTTCGTCTTCTGGAAGTCGAAAATTGAAATGAACCAATCCCTTTTGTTCTTGCCGCCTTGATTCTTGCAACCATAGTGCTCACAGTGCTCGAATTCCGCAAAATTTCTTCCAGCGAATCCGCCAGCGCCCGCAAGTACAAGCTTGCCTACAAATCTTGAAGCGCAAACGTGCGGTGGAGTCGCTCGCGACAGACCGGCGCGCTGGCGCAAGGCACCCTGATGGCGAGCCAGGCCGGGTTGCACCGGACCGCTTGCTGCATTGCTACGGGTTTGGCGATACGGCCGGATTGCGTCATACGGGATTCCCGCTTCACGCACCGGATGTCTAAACGGGCATTGCAGAGGTGGCCCGGCGAAGTTTGCATGCCGGCGTACCACTGTGTTTTTTCACTGATCGCGAGGTTCCATGGAGAAGTTGCAAAATTCGGCACATCGCGGCAACAAGGCCGCTTTGCCTGGCAAACCGTGCGTCGCTTGCGGTTTGCCGATGAGCTGGCGGCGGCGCTGGGCAAAGAACTGGTCGCTCGTGAAGTACTGTTCCGACGCCTGTCGTCGAGGCAAGACAGCGCATGGCTAAGTTGCGTTCCTTGATCCTTGTGCTGGGGGACCAGCTCGACCTCGGTGCCACCGCATTCGACGGATTCGACGCCGACCTGGATGCGGTGTGGATGGCCGAGGTGGTCGAAGAATCGACCCACGTCTGGTCCGGCAAGCCGCGCATCGCGATGTTTCTCTCGGCCATGCGCCACTTTGCCCACGCGCTCGAGGCAGCCGGCCGCCCGCTGCATTACACGCGCCTCGATTCCGAAGGCAACTGCGACAGTCTCGCGGCGCAACTTGCTGATGGCATCGAGCGGCTGCGGCCGGCCCGCCTGGTGATGACGGCGCCGGGTGACTGGCGCGTGTTGCAGGCGATCAAGGCCACAGCCGCTGCAAGCGGTCTGCCGCTCGACATTCGTGAAGATCGCCACTTCATGGTCAGCGTGCGCGAATTCGCCCTGCATGCCAAAGGTCGAAAATCCCTGCGCATGGAATACTTTTATCGCGAACAGCGCAAGCGCCACCGCGTACTGATGGCCGGCGACAAGCCGATCGGTGAGCGATGGAACTTCGACGCCGACAACCGCGAATCCTTCGGCGCCGCCGGCCCGGGGGCGGTGCCGCCGCGCAAGGCCTTCAAGCCCGATGGGTTGACGCGCGAGGTGATCGCGCTTGTCAACACCCGCTTCGCACAGCACCCCGGCCGGCTTGAAAGCTTCGCCTGGCCGGTCACGCGTGCACAGGCGCTCAAGTCGCTGAAGGCTTTCATCGACGAGCGCCTGCCGCTGTTCGGCCGCTACCAGGACGCCCTCTGGCCCGGCGACCCCTGGCTCTACCACGCGCACCTGTCGGCAGCACTCAACCTGAAGCTGCTCAATCCGCGTGAAGTGGTGGCCGCCGCCGAAGCGGCCTATCACGCCGGCCATGCGCCACTGGCCAGTGTCGAGGGCTTCATTCGTCAGATCCTCGGCTGGCGCGAATACGTGCGCGGCATCTACTGGACGCAGATGCCGGACTACCTCAAACGCAACGCGCTCGATGCCCGCGCGGACCTGCCAGCGTGGTACTGGACCGGCGCCACCGACATGGCTTGCCTGCGCGACGCGCTCGCGCAGACGCTCACGCACGGCTATGCCAACCACATCCAGCGCCTGATGGTCACCGGCCTGTACGCCCTGATGCTGGGCGTGCTGCCGCAGCAGGTTCACGCCTGGTACCTGGCGGTGTACGTCGATGCGGTGGAATGGGTCGAGTTGCCCAACACGCTGGGCATGAGCCAATACGCCGACGGCGGCGTGATGGGCAGCAAGCCCTACATCGCCACCGGCAAGTACATCGACCGCATGAGCCCGCACTGTGCGGGCTGCCGTTACGACCCGGCGCAACGCAGCGGCGACAACGCCTGCCCGTTCACCACCCTGTATTGGGATTTTCTGATGCGCCATGAGGCGCTGCTGAGCAAGAACCCGCGGATGGCGCTGCAGGTAAAGAACGTGGCGCGCCTGACCGATGCGCAGAAGCAGGCGGTAAGGCAACGCGCGGCGTCGATCCGCCGCGGCGAGGTCGGTGCCGGGGACGAGACCAGGGAAGAGGCCCGGGACGAGGCCGGGCAGCATGGCTGAGATCTTCGCGCCCAAGCTCGCCACGGCACGCGCCTTTATCGCTGCGGTGCAGCCGGCGGCCTACGCGCGCACCCGCAATGCGCTCGACGGCGCCGTCAGCGGCCTGTCGCCATACATCACGCATGGCTTCGTCACGCTCGCCGAGGTACTGGCCGGTGTCGCCGCGCGCCACGCGCTGGAGGTGCAGCACAAGTTTGTCTACGAACTCGGCTGGCGCGCCTACTTCCGCCATGTCTGGCAGCATCGCGGTGCCGACATCCTGCGCTCGTTGCACCAGGGCCCGCTGCCCGATCATGCTTACTCCCGCGCGTTGCCGGCCGATATCCGCCAGGCTTGCACCGGGATACCGGTGGTGGACCAGGCGGTGCGCGCGCTGTACGCCAGCGGCACGCTGCACAACCACGCCCGCATGTGGCTGGCAAGCTACATAGTGCACGTGCGCAAAGTGCATTGGCGCGTCGCCGCCGACTGGCTGTACGGCCACCTTCTCGACGGCGACCTCGCCAGCAACCACCTGAGTTGGCAGTGGGTGGCGGGCACGGCCAGCCGCAAACCCTATCTCTTCAATGCCGACAACGTGGCCCGCTACGCACCTGCATCGTGGCACAGCCCGGGCAGCGTGATTGACGTGTCCTACGAGGCGCTTGACCGCCTCGCCCGCCAGCCCGGCGGGCGACCAGACCTGCGGCCAGAAAGCGGCAGCGACGCGGGCCATGGCACTGCCCCGGAGGCTGAGCCACTCATCAGTGCAGCGCCGCCGGACGAGCTCGGCCTGACGCCTCCGGACGCGGCTACCGTCAGCGGTCGCGACGTCTGGCTGGTGCACCCCTGGAGCCTGGGCGCCCTGCCGGCGGCGTTGCCGCCCGACACGCTGGTGATCGGTATCTTCGTGGCCGACTTTCATCGCGCCTGGCCATGGAGCGAAAGGCGCTGGCGCTTTGTCGGCAAGCGCATGGCCGAATTGGCTCCCCTGCGCTGGCACGCTGATGCAGCCGCCATCGGCGCGGCGCTGATGGGCGCGCGCAGGGTTGGCAGCGTCGACGAACCACACCTCATGCCATGGCTGGCAGGCTGGGCCGCATGTGAAGCGGCGTCGACCTTGTTTCCATTAGTCGATCGGCGCTGCGATTCTTTCTCGCAATGGTGGGCGCGCGCTTCCCGCGGCCTGGATGCCGCAGCGGATCTGCTCACCGCTGGCAAGGTGGCTCAGTGCTGATCGATCCCGTCAACGAAACGCCCCCTTTGACGGTGTTGTACGACGGTGCCTGCCCCTTGTGCCGGCGCGAGATCGGTATCTATCGCGGCCTGCGGCCGAACACGCCGGTATGCTTTGTCGATGTCAGCGACACGGCGTTGCCCCTGCCGCCCGGCAGCACGCGTGCACAACTGCTGGCGCGCTTTCACGTGCGCAACGGCGATGGCCAACTGCAGAGCGGCGCGCAGGCGTTCCTGGCGCTGTGGGCCGCGCTGCCCGGCTGGCGCTGGCTGGCGATGGCCGGCCGCCTGCCAGGCGCAGCTTGGGTGATGGAGCGCACCTACCGCGGGTTCCAGTGTTGGCGGCCGACATTGCAGCGCTGGGCTGCGAGGCTGGAACGACCTGGCGGCGAGCACCCCGACCAACCGCGCTGACGCGCCCGCTTCACTTGCCCGGATCGCGGCCCGGCAGCAAGACAGGAAGTGTGCACAGTGACTGGCCCGTGGAGCGCGCTTTACAGAGGCAAGCTCGACCCGACAGCGCAAGATGCACGTCACAAGATGCACGTCACAAGATGCACGTCACAAGATGCACGTCACAAGATGCACGTCACAAGATGCACGTCACAAGATGCACGTCACAAG
>ENA-ORBV01004347-ORBV01004347.1-microbial-mat-metagenome-genome-assembly--contig:-NODE-4347-length-27298-cov-5.391316_pt1 | contig 27298 bp, 19 predicted proteins | sample MGYA00237777_ERZ505514 | MGnify/ENA primary metagenome ERZ505514 (study PRJEB26160, sample SAMN06269048) | microbial mat metagenome | isolation source: Oligotrophic lake microbial mat | place...
CGGGGCACGGTCGTCACCGGCCGCGTCGAGCGCGGCATCGTCAAGGTCGGCGAAGAACTTGAAATCGTCGGCATGCGCGATACGCAGAAAACCATCTGTACGGGCGTCGAGATGTTCCGCAAGCTGCTCGACCAGGGCCAGGCGGGCGACAATATCGGCGCCCTGCTGCGCGGCATCGACCGCGAGCAGGTCGAGCGGGGCCAGGTGCTGTGCAAGCCCGGCTCGGTCAAGCCGCACAAGAAGTTCGAGGCCGAGGTTTACATCCTTACCAAGGAAGAGGGTGGCCGTCACACGCCGTTCTTCGCCAATTACCGTCCGCAATTCTACTTCCGCACGACGGACGTGACCGGCATCGTGGAGCTTCCCACGGGCACCGAAATGGTTATGCCGGGCGACAATCTGAAACTGAAGGTCGAGCTGATCGTCCCGATCGCGATGGAGGAAAAGCTCCGCTTCGCCATTCGTGAAGGCGGCCGCACCGTCGGCTCGGGCGTCGTGGCGAAAATCCTCGATTAGCGCATTTCCTCAACGGAATAAATGTCAAGGGCGCCGGGCAACTGGCGCCCTTTGCTTTTTTGGGTAGGGCGGCCGGCGAGGGGGAGTAATGACGGAGAACCGATATATCCGGATTGTCAGTCTCTGGCTGCGGGATGGGGACGTTGCAGCGTTCGAATCGTTCGAGCGGGAGGCCGCACGGCTGATGACCCGGCATGGCGGCCGAATCGAACAGCCTGTCCGCGTGACGCAGGGGGAAGGGAGAGACGATCCCTTCGAGATCCATGTCGTCAGTTTTCCCCACGCGGCCGGTTTTGAGACCTATATGGCCGATCCGGACGTCGCAGGTCGAAAAGCCTTGCGGGAACGTGTAATTTCTCGAAGCGAAGTGCTCGCCGGCCGGCCTGCCGGCCCTTATTGAGCCTTGGCGGCTTAAAGTCCGCTGCTTAGCCCCAAAACTATTTACGCTTTCCGGCGCCCGGCGCTTGACGCGCCAGTGGGGGGAATCTAGAACCCCCGCTCGCTCTCAGGCGCTGGCAGTGGCAAAGCCAAACGTAGCGCTTGTTGGCAAAAGGCAAAATTCATCTGCTCGACGGTCCTCGGGGAACATGTCCCCGCTTGGCCGTCTTGTGCTGTTTCGGTGGACCTGATGGAACGTCAGAACATACGCATCCGGCTCAAGGCCTTCGATCACAGGGCCCTCGACCAGTCTGCCCGAGAGATCGTCTCGACCGCCAAGCGCACGGGCGCTCAGGTGCGAGGACCCGTTCCGCTCCCCACGCGCATCGAGAAATTCACCGTCAACCGCTCTCCCCACATCGACAAGACCTCACGCGAGCAGTTCGAGATCCGCACGCACAAGCGCGTCCTCGACATCGTCGATCCCACTCCGCAAACCGTCGATGCCCTCATGAAGCTGGACCTCTCCGCCGGCGTCGCCGTTGAGATCAAGCTTGAAGGACGGGGCGGCTGATGCGCACCGGGGTCGTAGCCAAGAAACTGGGCATGACCCGGGTGTTCGGCGCCGACGGCGCCCACATTCCGGTGACAGTGCTGGCCCTTGAAGGGTGTCAGGTCGTCGGCGTCCGCACCAAGGCGGACCGCAGCGTGGATGTGAAGAAAAAGGGCGAGACGGTCGGCAAGCGCACCGCCAATGACGGCTACACGGCCGTGGTGCTGGGGGCAGGAACCCGCAAGGCCAAGAACGTATCCAAGCCGCTTCGCGGCCAGTTCGCCAAGGCCAATGTCGAGCCCAAGGCGATCGTGCTCGCGACCGACGGCAACGAGACGGTGGGGAACCTCTTGCAGGCGGCGGAGACGGCCAAAGCCTTGAAGGTTCCGGTGGACGTGCTGCCACTGAAGTACAAGTACACCAATGAGGTGATGGTGCAGCAACTGGTGGCTCCCGCCGCGGCCCGCGAGGGCGAGAACATCGCGTTGCGGGCGGTGCTGCGGGCGGTGACGGCGGCTCGCGGGCGGCTCGTGATCCTGATGAACGGGGAGATCGTGACCAGCGAGGTTGTGGACCTCCGCCCGGGCCTGAACGTGCTGAGCCAGACGGTGACGGCGCAGAAGAGCGGGCCGCAGAAGTTCGAGGCCGTATTTGAGCCGATGACCGAGGGCGGGCGCGTCGTGGGGGACGAGATCGAAGAGAACAACAAGGGCCAGTCGGTCACGTTTGTCTCGGGCGAAGGCCGCTTATTGGTGCTGACCGAGACCGAGCAGGAAGCCGCGGCCCTTGTGAAGGTGATGACGGAGGCGAAGATTCGGGCCGAGGTGCGGCCCAGCGCAGATGCGCCGCAGACACTGACGGACTGGAACGCGTTCGACGCGGTCGTCCTCATCAATCAGGCGTCGTACGGCTTCTCGCAGAAACAGCAGGAAGAGCTGCGGCAGTATGTCCACGACACCGGCGGCGGACTGGTGATGATCGGCGGCCCAGACAGTTTTGGGGCGGGCGGTTGGATAGGGTCGCCGCTGGAGGATGCGTTGCCGGTCAAGTTGGACCCGCCGCAGAAACGGCAGATGCCGCGGGGCGCGTTGGCCTTGGTGATGCACTCGGTGGAGATGCCGGAAGGGGTGTTTTTCGGCAGGAAGGTGTGCGAGCAGGCGGTGAATGCGCTCTCGAGGCTCGACCTCGCGGGGATCATCGAGTACGGTTGGAACGGCGGGACCGAGTGGGTGCATCCGCTGGCGCCGGTGGGCGACGGATCGGCAATCAAGCGGTCGATTCAGAAGTTGATGTTCGGCGACATGCCGGATTTCTCGCCCTCGCTGGAGATGGCGCTGACGGGGCTGACGGCGGCCGCGGCCGGCCAACGGCACGTCATCATGATCTCCGACGGCGACCCCTCGCCGCCTTCGTCCACACTGCTGGACAAGTACTTGGCGCAGCGGATCACGATCTCGACGGTGGGGGTGTTTCCGCACGGCGGCGGAGATACGAGCCGGATGCAGTGGATCTCAAAGTACACCGGCGGGCGGCACTATCACATCGACACGCAGAAGGCCTTGGCGACCCTGCCGCAGATTTTCATCAAGGAGGCCCAGACGGTGCGTCGCAGCCTCATCTGGGAAGGGCCGCCGTTCCAGCCTTCGGTGGTCGGGCTGACGGAGACCATGCGGGGCATGGGGAGCGTCCCCCCGATCAGCGGGTATGTAGTGACGGCCGAGCGGGAGGGGTTGTCGCTGATCACGCTCAAGGGCAAGGAAGGCGACCCAATTCTGGCGCAGTGGCAGTATGGCCTGGGCAAGGTGGTGGCCTACACGAGCGACGCGACCACCCGCTGGAATGCCTCGTGGGTGGAGTGGAGCAACTTCCGGGCCTTCTGGGAGCAGCACCTCCGCTGGGCGATGCGACCGGGCGGTTCGGCGAACGTGAAGGTGATCACCGAGAACAAGGGCGACCATACGGTGATCACCGTGGAGGCTCTCGACAAGGCGGGCGAACGCCTGAATTTTGCCCAGTTCAAGGGTCGGTTGGCGGGGCCTGACGGAGCGGGAATCGACGTGAATCTGAGCCAGGCGGGCCCGGGCCGGTACCAGGCGACGGTGCCGACGGCCGACGCCGGCTCGTATGTATTGAGCCTGCGGTACGCCGCCCCGGACACCACGCAGGAAGACGGCGTGATGGAGGGAAGCGTGCAGGCGGCGGTGAACCGACCCTTCGCGGACGAGTACCGCACGCTGGAGGACAACACGCCGCTCCTCACGCAGGTGGCGCAGATGACCGGCGGGCGAGTGCTCGAGGGTGATTCGAGGAAGGACGATCTGTGGAGCCGGGAAGGGCTCACCATGCCGGTATCGCGCCGAGCCATCTGGCTGTTTGTGGCGCTCGCCGGCCTGACGCTCTTTCTGGTGGATGTGGGCGTGCGGCGCGTGCGGATCGATATCCCGGCGATGGCCCGCTGGGTGGGCGCGTTGTTCGGGCGTTCGGCGGTCAAGACCGGGACGCCGCTCGGGAACCTGAGAGCGGCCCGCGAGCAGGCCCAGAAGAAAATGTCCGAGCGGATGGCGGGGGCCAGCCTGACGCCGGAGCAACTGGCGCAAGAAGCGAGATCGGCGGCCCAGCGGGCGACCCAGGAAGCGGGGAAGGGCCGCGAGACGGCGAAGGCGAAGTTCGAGGCCTCGCCGGAACAATTGAAACGGAGCAAGACCGAGATCGCGATGGGCGGGGCGGACGTCAAGCCCGAAGCCATCAAGGCGAAACCCAGACCGGTGGACGGTGGTACGAATCAACAACCGGGCGAGGGGATGAGCCGGTTGATGCAGGCGAAGAAGAAGGCGCGGGAGGAGATGGGCGATGGAAACAGCAAATAGCAAGTATCAGATTGCAAATGAAGACCGGTAGCACGTAGGGCGAACGCGAACGAGAAGCACAGGCGAAGGGATTGAACTATGGCGACGGCATCGATCGAAACTCCTGCGGAAGTGAAGGCCCAGTGCGAGCAGTTCCGCACGACGTTTCAGCGTCTGAAAGCCGAGATCGGCAAGGTGATCGTGGGGCACGGCGAGGTCGTGGAGGCGGTCCTGATGTCGCTCTTTGCCGGGGGCAACGTGCTGCTGGAGGGCGTGCCCGGCCTGGGCAAGACGCTCCTCGTGCGGAGCCTTGCGCAGACGCTGAGCCTGCCGTTCTCACGCATCCAATTCACGCCCGACCTGATGCCCGCGGACGTTATCGGCACGAACATCGTGATGGAGGACCCGGACACGGGCCGGCGCAAGTTCGAGTTCCAGCGCGGTCCGATCTTTGCGCAGGTGGTGCTGGCGGACGAGATCAACCGGGCCACCCCCAAGACGCAGTCGGCGCTGCTCGAGGCGATGCAGGAACGCAGCGTCACGGTCGCGGGCGTCTCCTACAAACTCGACAAGCCGTTCATCGTGCTGGCCACGCAGAACCCGATCGAACAGGAAGGCACCTACCCCCTTCCCGAGGCCCAACTCGACCGGTTTATCTTCAAGGTGGTCGTCGGCTACAGCAAACTGGACGACCTGATGACGATCCTGGACCGCACCACCAGCATCGCGGACATGCAGTGCGAGAAGATCCTGGATGGTTCGGAAATTCTGGAGATGCAGAAGCTCGTCCGCGGCGTCATCGTGGCCCCGCATGTCAAGGAGTATGTGGCGCGGCTGGTGATGGCGACTCACCCCGAGGGGGAGTATGCCGCGGGCGGTGTGAATGGGGTGACCAATAAGTACATCCGCTGCGGGGCCAGCCCGCGCGGGGCCCAGGCGTTGATGCTGGGCGGCAAGGTGAAGGCCCTCATCGATGGCCGCTTCCACGTGAGTTTCGCGGACCTCAAGGCCATCGCGCCCATGTGCTTGCGGCACCGCACGCTACTGAACTTTGAGGCCGAGGCCGACCGCATGGACCAGGACGAGATCGTGGGCAAGGTGATGGAACTGACCCCGACGGAGCCGCTGGCGATGGCGCGATAGCGGCAAGAAGTGGTTGAGTTTTATGATCGAGACTGTCCATTTTCAGGTCCGCGTTGGCAGGGCGTCCATCGTCGCTGTCCTGTACGCCCGGGTGTTCATCGTGACGGTGCTGGTCGCGGCTCTCGCCCCGTTGGTCGGCTGCGCCAGCCGCGGCCCCACGCTGCACGCGAATCTTTCGACGCCGGAAATGCACGAGCGGATGGCGGCGCACTTTGAACCCGGGATGACGCGGGGTCAGGTCGAGGCCGAACTGGACGTTCTGAAGCAGCGTGCGGACCGGCGAATCTGGCGGGATGAGCCCCCGGCGATGCTGGCGCGGGTGTACGAGCCGGGTGGGTTCTGGGTGACTGAAACGCACGACTACGTGGAGCTGTACGACTTGGTGTTCAACTTTGATGGCTCGCTGACGCTGGTGGATTGGACGGCGACACCGTTCACGTTGCGGTATGACTATGGGAGGCCGTACCAGTGGGAGGGCGGTCCGCCGCGGGGCTTCCCGCTGGAGCCGTTGCCGCCCAAGGAGTGGCGGTAAGCGAACAAATAGAAGGAAAAGTGCGCACGGGCGGGACGCCCGTGCCACCCAAGACAAACACCCATGCTCCGTACCGCCAACCAACACCGCGCCAAAGGCCTCGAGGACCTCCTCGCCGCCGATCTCATCGCCAAGCTCGCGCCGCTTGATATCGCTTCCAAGAAGGTCTTCTTTGGCAAGGCCAAGGGTGAGCGCCGCTCCAAGAAGCGGGGCGAATCCGTCGAGTTCGCCGATCACCGCCCGTACGTCACGGGCGACGATACCCGCCACATCGATTGGAACATCTTCGGCCGCCTTGACAAGTTGTTCTTGAAACTGTTTCTGGAAGAGGAGGATCTTTCCCTCCACGTCGTGATCGATTGCAGCGAATCATCGGATTGCGGCGAGCCCAGCAAGTTCCAATTCATGCAGCGGGCGGCGATGGCCATTTCCTACGTCGGGCTCGTGAACCTCAACCGCGTGGCCGCCACGAGTATGGGCGGCTACATCGAGACGCCGGCGACGGGCGAAGAACCGGGCGAGGGCGGCGTGATGGCGGCCGGTCTTGGCCAGGCCGTCTCGTCGAGCATCCGTGACCTGCGCGGGCGTCGCCGTGTCCACGACCTCTCGCGCTGGCTGTGCAACCTGCGGCCCGCGGGGAGTTTTTCGTTCCGCGAAGCGGCCGAGCGCATCGCGATGTCACGCCGCGGCAAGGGCGTCATGCTGGTCTTCTCGGACTTTTTCTTCAAGGACGGCTTTGAGACCGGGCTCAAACTCCTTGTCGGCCGCGGCTACGACGTCTACTGCATCCAGGTGCTCAGCCCGCAGGAAGTGGACCCGCCGCTCACGGGCGACCTTCGCCTCAAAGACGTTGAAGATGGTGACTTTGCCGAGGTCACGATCTCTGCGCCGCTTTTGAAACGGTACAAGGCCAACCTCGCGGCCTACTGCGATTCCCTGCGAGAGTTTTGCTCGCGGCGCGACATGAACCTGCTCACCGTCAAGAGCGATACTCCCATCGACACGCTGATGCTGGACTACTTGCGGAAGCGGGGAGTGGTGAAGTGAGAACAATGGCAGATTGGAAATTGCAAAGGGCACATCGGACCCAGAAACCGTGCGGCAACTCCGGCGTGCTCTTTGGGTCTTCTGATGTGCCATGTGCCATTTGCCATTTGCCATTTGGAGCGCAGCGATGACCTTCCTCACACCCGGCCTCGCCGGCATCGCCGCGGCGATCGCCGTGCCGAGTTTGATTATTCTGTATTTCTTGAAACTGCGGCGGCGCGACCTCGAGATCTCCACCACGCTCCTTTGGAAGAAGGCCATCCAAGACCTTCAGGCCAACGCCCCCTTCCAGAAGCTCCGCCGCAACATTCTCCTCATCCTTCAGTTAATTATCCTGGCCGGCGTCCTGCTGGCCCTGGGGCAGCCGCAGATCAAGAGCCAGATGTTGATCGGGCAGAAGCAGATTATTCTGATCGACCGTTCGGCCAGCATGTCGTCGACTGACGAAGACGATGGCAAGGGCGGCACGCAGAGCAGGCTGGACGCGGCGAAACGGGCCGCCGTGGCGCTCGTCGATTCGTTGCGCGAGGGCTCTCTCATGGGCCGGGGCGATGCCGACGAGGCCATGGTCATCGTCTTCGACGTTACCGCCGAGGTTCGGCAGCAATTCACCGGAGACAAGGCCGCGCTCCGCCGCGCGATCGAGGGGATCGAGCCGTCCGACAGCCCGACGCGGATCGAGGAGGCGATGCGGCTTGCGCTCGCCCACCAGCCCCGCCGGTTGGTTGAGGGGAAGGCGGTTGAAGGCTTGGCGGGCGGGGCACCGGTGACGTTCAACATTTATTCCGACGGCCGATTGCCCGATGCCAACTCGGCCAAGCCGGGGCCCGAAAATAAGGTGGTCTATCACCGGGTTGGCCGTATCGACGCCGCGAACGTCGGCATTGTGTCGTTGCGGGCGGATCGGTCGTTCGATAATCCGGCGAAACTGTCGATCCATGTGGGCCTGACGAACAATGAAACGTCGCCACGGGCGGTCGATGTGGAACTCGTGGTCGATAGCCAAGTGGCCGGCATCAAGCCCACGACGGTCAACGCGGCGACGCGGGACGACGGCGGGGTGACGCCGGTGGCTGCGCCGGTGCCCGCGTCTGGCCCGGGCGGATCGACGGGGGCGACCGTCGCGGCGACGGCGAATCCCGAGGTTAGAACAACACCCGGTATCGGCGGCGTGGTCTTTCAACTCGAGCGGGCCGAGGGCGCGGTCGTGCAGGTGCGGCTGCGGGGCAGCGGCACCGGGCAACCGTTGGAGGGCGACGTCCTCGGGCTCGATGATCGCGCGTGGGTGGTGGTTCCGCCGGCCAAGCGGATGGCGATCGCGGTGGTTTCGGACAAGGCGGATCGGTTCGTGTTGACGTCGATCCTGGAGGGCTTGCCTCTGTCAAGGCTCACCGAATTGACCACCAGCCAGTACGACGACCTGGCGCGCCAGGAAAAACTGGCGGAATACGACGTTGTGATCCTCGACGGATATGTCCCCAAGTCGGTGCCCGGAGCCACGGGCGAGGCGGGCCTGCCGCCGGGCCGGTTCTTGCTTCTTGACAGCGTGCCGACCGTCGGGACCGGGCTGACGGAAGTGGGCGCGGGTGGGCCCGCGGGGATCATCGACTGGGCCCGCGACCACCCGACCCTTCGGGCCGTGACGCTCGACACGCTTACCTTGGGCGAATCCCGCAAGATCGAGATCGCGCCCGGCTCGCCGGTTTCGGTGATCGCCTCAGCCGACATCGGGCCGGCGATCCTCGAACTCTCCAAGGCCGACACGCGGGCCCTGATCGTGACCTTCGACATCGGACAATCGACCTGGCCGTGGGATGCGGGGATCGTGGTCTTCTTTGGCGCAGCGGTGAAGTACTTGGGCGAGGATGGCGGCGAGGGCGGGAGCCTGCGGCAGGTTCAACCCGGAGCCGTGCTTTCGGATCGATTGCCCTCGGACGCGACGGAAGTTGAACTGAAAGGCCCGGCGAATCTTTCCCAGAGACTGGTGCCCGCCGCCGACGGGCGGATCGTCTTCGGGCCGATTCAGAAAACCGGCGTGTACACCGTGACGTGGCGGGGGTCGCCGGGTCCGATGGACCTCAAAGACGGCGAGAACGCGGTCCGGGTGTATTCGGCGAATCTGGCGGACGGGGATGAATCCAACGCCGCGGCGACGGACTCGATTCCCCTGGCGTCGGACGTGGTGCAGGCGGCCGGTGAATCATCGGCGAACGCGGATAAGCGGTTGTGGCCTTGGTTCATCCTGGCGGCACTCGCGGTGATGATGCTGGAGTGGTTTGTGTATAACCGCAAGGTGCATGTGTGAAAACGGTGGCGCGTTGCCGGCTCCCTGGAGCGGGAAGGTCGTTCTTAAAGTGCGCCCGTTGCGCGGTCGTGTGTTTTCTTATGGCGGGGTGCTGCGTGACCACGACACGGGCCCAGCCAGCAGAGAGCGACGCTCCCATCGGTGGAAACGTGGTGGGAGAGGAACTGCGCGCGAAGGCTCCCGACGCCGCCGTGACCAATGACAACCGGCCGAACATCGACCTGATCGAATGGGGTTGGGGGCGGTTTGAGGAGGGCGTTCCGGCCGAGACATTCGTGCCGCTGACCGTGTGGCTTTCGAGCGGGGAAGAGGCCTGGAGCGGGACGCTTCGGCTGACGTACAGCCAGGACCGGACGCAGCAGACCGTGATCGCCGTGCCCGTCAGCACCACACCGGGGCGTTCGACGCCGGTCGAATTGACGGCGGTCTTCCCAGCCAGTTGCGAGGGGGCGGTCGCGGAACTGGTGGATACCAGGCGGCGGGATCGTCGGACGTTCTCCACGTTCCCGTCATCGCTGGAGTTGCCGTTCCCGATGGCGTCGTCATCGTCCAACCGGATCCTGGTGGTCGGCGAATCCAATGCGCGAACCCTGTGGGAACGCCTGACGGTCGATGAACTTGAGGGCAACGAGGAGGCGGTGCGGGCGGGGCAGAGCCCGCCCGCATACAACGCGGCCTGGCGACATGGCACACCCGCCGACGCTCGCGAGGCGTATGTGAAGCAGGCGGTCGCGACCAACGTCCGACCGGAACGCCTGCCGTACGCGTGGGCGGCGTACGAGGGCGTGGCGCTCGTGATATTGGGCCAGGACGCGTGGGGACGAATGGACCCGCGAGGCCGCTCGGCCCTCCAGACGTGGGTGTGGAGCGGGGGGCGGCTGCTGCTTGAGGCCGACGGCGCGGGGAGCGTGTGGGCCAACGTATTTCCGTCATGGGCGGGTGAGACACCGATTGCGCTCAACGAGCAATCGAGGATGACGGTGCCCGCGCGGCTGATGGATCTGCCCGAGTCGGTCGCGGCGTTGCCCCCCTCGCAGCGGCCGCTGGAGGCGTCCTCGTCGCCGGTGTTGGCTCGACGGATCGAACTCTCGGCGCGGGGCAAGGCGGACGGATGGCGCATCGCGTGGCCTGCGGGCGACGACGACTCCGGCGGCTCGGGCGTTCTTGCGGTGGGCCCGGCCGGCTTTGGGATGGTGGGGGTGCTGTCGGCGGACCCGCTCCGAATCGCGGGCGGGATTGAAAGCGCGCAGATCCGGCGATTGTGGCGGGAGGCGATGCTCGAAGTGGTCACCGCCAAAGACTCGCAGGCCGAGGCGTGGGGGTGGTATGGCGCGGCATCGGCGCCGGACATGGAGATGGGAAGCGCGCTCACGGATGCGATGAATCTGACCGCCCTTGGCCAGGCGCTCGGGTCGGGTGTTTTCTTTGTTCTGGTGGGCGGGGTCGGTGTGTTGGCGTTCTTGGTCGGCCCCGGTGATTGGTTCATCCTTAGAAAAGTGCGGAAGTCGCACCTCTCGTGGGCGACGGCCTTGGTGTGGACGGGCCTCGCGTCCGGGTTTGCCTATGTGGCCCCTTCGTTGGTGCGTTCGGGCGGGACCGAGTACGGCCGCGTGCGGGTGGTCGACACATTGGCGATCGAACCGCCGGTCACGGCATCGGCGGTGGTGAGCGGAGTCTTCGGGGCGACATCCCGCAGCGTGCGGGTGGTGGATGAAGGGCCGGGAACGTTTACCCGAGGCGTGTCGGCGTTGCAATCTTGGAGCGACACCGCCCGCACGTTCGGCCCCTTGGCGGTGGTTCAGCGATCGAGCCGGTATGACCCGTCGCTGCGGGAGAGCGTGGTCGCCGAACTGGGTCTCGGGCAATGGACGTTCCGCACGCTGCTCACCCAGACGCCCGCTCGTGCCGACCCTACGGCGGTGAGCGCCCGGTTGGCGGGCGACCCGGATGAGCCCGAGGTGCTCTTGCTGAATGTGCCGGTCGGAGCCACAATTCATTCCGGACGCCTCGCGTGGCGGGGGAAGCAGTTCGAGTTGACGTTCGAGCCGGGTGAAGCGGGCGCTGGGGGCGTCGGGGATGTGGAAGGTCAAGCGCTCACGGGCACCCGACGGCTGGAGACGCGCCGGGGGGTGGCGCGGCCGCTCGTGACGCCCGCCCCCAATCTGGATGGGGCCGTGGCCGGACAGTCCGCGCCCGGTTATCCGTACATGACGGCACAGATGAACCCGGTGGCGCCGAGTCTTTCGATGATGGGACCGATGCAGCGGTCACAGGGGATGGCCCAGCGCAACCAGGCGGATTGGGCGTTGGTGGTGGTGCGGATGTCGGGAGCGGGCCTCGCCACGCCCGAGGAATCGGGCATCGACTATCGCGAGCGTACCTATCTCCGTATCGCCGTGCCGGTGCCGCCGGGCTTTGCTGACCAGGAAACCCTCGACGAGTTGCCCGGAACGACGCCATGATCGAAACCAAGAAACTGACCAAGACCTTCGGCTCCCTCGTGGCCCTCGATGCGCTCACGCTCTCGATCGCGCCCGGGGAAGTGTTCGGGTTCATCGGGCCCAACGGCGCGGGCAAATCCACCACCATGAAGATCTTGTCGTGCCTCCTGAAACAGGACAGTGGCGAGGCCAGCGTCTGCGGCTTCGACGTCCGCAGCCGCGGCGACGACATCCGGCGGGTCATCGGCTACATGCCGGATTTTCTGGGCGTCTACGACGACCTCACGGTGGACGAGTACCTCCAGTTCTTTGCATCGGCGTTCCGCATCCCCCGCCAGCAGCGGCGCCGGGTGGTTGATGAAGTCGTGTCGTTGACCGACCTCAAAGAAAAGAAGAACGCCCTCGTGGACAGCCTCTCCCGCGGCATGCAGCAACGGTTGGGGGTGGCCCGCGTGCTGATCCACGACCCCAAGGTCTTGTTCCTGGATGAGCCCGCCAGCGGCCTCGACCCACGGGCCCGCATCGAGATGCGGAGCCTTCTCCTGGAACTCGGGCGGATGGGCAAGACCCTGATGGTCTCGTCGCACATCCTCAGCGAACTCGCCGAGATGTGCTCGTCGATCGGGATCATCGAGCGCGGCAAGTTGCTCTACAGCGGCTCCATCACCGATGCCTTCGAGCGGACCCGCGTTCTCAGCGGGGTGAGCGAGCGGATTCGGGTGCAGCTCGACGAGGCCTCGCTGCCGGCGGCCGTCGTGGCGTCTCACCTCACACTCGATCGGCGGGTGCGGAAGGCGACGGCCGATGAGACCGCCGGTGAGGTCTTGGTCGAACTGGGCGAGGACGGGCTGGGGCATCAGTTTCTGATCGACCTGATCGCGGGCGCGGGCGGGCGCATCCGCGGCTTCTTCCCAGAGACCGTGCGGCTGGAGGACGCGTTCCTCAAACTCACGACCGGGGCTTTGCAGTGAGCGACATCAGCCCGGCGGCGGACCTTGCCGCAGCGACACCGACAACGACGGAACCCCGCGCCCCCGCCGCGCACCTTCCGAGACGCCCGCCGTGGTGGCACGGGCTGAAGCCCTCGGAACTCGCGATGTCGATCCCGGGGCCGATCTTCCAGAAGGAAGTCCGCACCGCGGGCCGAAAGGGCTCGACCTACCTGATCCGCGGGCTCTACGTCGGCGCGATGCTGGCGGTCGTCTCGCTGGTCTTTCTGGTCGTGACCTCCAACCACGGAGACCAGGCGGGTGCGGCCGAATTGATGCAATCCACGCAGATGGTGGCGCCGGCGGTCACGCACGGGGTGGTCTGGTTCCAGTTTGTGGCCCTGACACTCGTCGCCGCGATCGCGAGTTCTTCCGCGATCTGTGATGAGCGGCGGGCGGGAACGCTCGCGGCGTTGATGACGACGCCGCTGAAAGCCTGGCAGATCGTGATGGGCAAGATGACCGGCAGCCTCGTCCAGATCGCGGTCCTCTTGATGGCCGCGGCCCCGCTTCTGCTGGCGATCCGGGTGTTCGGCGGTTTGACGGCCCGGACGGTGGTTCTCAGCGTCACGCTGACCCTTTTGCACGCGGTGCTGGCGTCGATGCTCGCGATTTTTTACTCGATCCGGGCCCGGCGGGCGACGGGGGCGTTTCTGGTGGCCCTGCTCTCCCTCGCTCTCATCCAGGCGGGCCCGCCGCTGGTGGCGTACGCCGCGGACGAGTTGCTGAAAGAATTCGGGAGTTCGCTGTTCGCGGTGCTGGGCTTCGAGTTCAACGCTCTCGCGTGGATTGTGGTGACGGCGACCCCCGCGGCCCTTGAAATCTCGATCATGGCGGAAGCGTTCGGAACGCTCCCCGGGGTGCCCGCCGGAGTGGTCAACTGGTTGTGGGCCGTGAACTCAGTTTATCTTCTCGTGTGGATTGCTCTTTTGTTCGGCCTGTCTTCAATGGTCTTGCGGAGGGTCTTGAACGCGGAGGCGGCGGGCACGGCACCGGTCAAGGTGGCGGGGCTGCCTAAACGGACGAAGCGAATGCTGGTAACGCCGGTGGCCGACAGCGCCGCCCCCGCGTCCGGCGCCCCGGTAGCCGCTTCAACCCAGGACGGGGCGGAACGCAGCAACCAATTCAGCCGCGACGTCGACGACAACCCCGTGATGTGGCGGGAATTGCGGCAGGCGACCTTCACCAAGCCCGTCCACCTGTGGGTGGCGGGGGGCGTGTGCGGGGCGATGCTGCTTTTCCTGTATATCCGCGTGGGGATGCGGGACGAGTCGCTCCACTATGTGATCGTGCTCATCTGCGCCATCGTTTCGTTGGCACTCTCGGCCATCGGAACCACCTCGGGCATCTCGGGTGAGCGCGAGGCCCGGTCGTGGGACGCGCTCTTGACGACACCGCTGAGCGCGCGCGAGATCGTGTGGGGAAAGTTTCTGGGGGCGGTCCGCAAGCAGTGGTTCACGCCCGCGCTCCTGCTCACGCACCTCGTGATCGCGGGAACCCTGGGCGGCGGGCTGAACCTTTCTTGGGTTCTTTTGATACCCGTGCTGCTCGGGCCGATCGCGGCGTTCGGGGCGACGGGCGTCCTGTTGAGCCTCGTCTGCAAGAAAAGCAGTCTGGCGGCGACGCTCAATTTTTTCCTGGCGATCGGCCTTTATCTCATCACGCCGTTAACCCTCATCGCTCTCTCCGAACTCTCGAACACCCCGGTGTTTCGCGACACGGTGAAGTCCGCGGCGGAGAGCACCCTGATCGTGAACCCCGCCACCATGGCCTACTTGGTGGTGGATGGAGCCTCGAAACTGACCTACCCGTTCCACCTCGGTTCGTACGAGGTGTTCGACCTCTTCCGGCTTTCGTTCTGGAACTTCACGGGGTTGGTGTTCGCGGTGGCGCTCGGCTACGCCGTGGTCACCGCGACCGCGCTCGCGATGGCGTCGGCACGCCTCGCGTACCTCACCGGTCGGGCGCGATAGCGGGGGTTCACTGAAAGAGCGTCGGGTGCCGGTCGTGTCGGCTAAACAGCGGCCTTCACCGCCTGCTACAACAGACGACGCCGCTCCGGGTCCGCACACTACCACGTGCTCGTGTCGATCTCGCGACCGTCGAAATCCCGGCCTTGCAGCCCGCCGCGGGTCCAGCGAAGGTAGCCGATAAGACTGGGTGTCCCGCCGCCGGGCGTGGGCGGATCGGTCGCCGAAGGTTGATAGGAATAGGTTGTGGGGGAGGGCGATCGGGGACTGGTTGGTCTAAATCCCGGATTGCATTTGGCCGTCTGCCGCACCGCGGCGTGGCCGTCCGCGGCCAGCATCAGCGGACGGGCCTGCGCAAACGCGAAGTAGATGGGATTGACCGAGAAGTGACGCTGGGCCGATTCGTAGAGGTGGACCTTCTGCGATGGAAAGGCGACCTCGGCAAGCGGCCGGCCCCGAAGGATGCCCGAGACCTGGCCGTTCAACGTGTATTGGTTGTGCGTGGACCCCTGACTGATGCCCGGGTTCAGATTGTCGGCGCGATCCGGTGAATAGAAGGCCGGGCCGGGCTCATAACTGCTCTGAAAACCCTGACGGACGAGTCCGCCCGCGAACGGATCGCGCGACAGCGCGACGAGCGACGCGTGGGCCGGAGAAACGAACGGTTGTAGCGGGAGCGAAACGTCGCCGTAGTCGGCGAGCACCAGATGGCTGTAAAGGATGTGGGGGAGCCAACCGGTCTGAACCGGGAAGAGAGCGCCGCCGGGAGCCCGCCGGCGGAGGATGTCGACGGCTTGGGCCGAAGCGGCCTCGAGATCATTGCCACCCAACGCCTGGGAACGGAGGTCGGCAAACGTGGAGTCGGGCAGTACCCCGCCCGGCCACGAGAACGACCAGTAGCGGTCGGCGTTATCGGCTTGATACGAAGCGGTTAACGTCGTGATGGCCTTGAGGTTGTTCAGCGACTCGTTGAGTTGGGCGCTGCGGCGGGTCCGCTGGGAGCCGACAACCAGCAGGGCGACGAGCGTGCCAAGGACGAGAACAAGCGTGAGCAGTTCAATCAGGCTGAAGCCGCGGCGGTTCATGGGTCCTTCTTTCGTTCGATAGAGAGGTGTGCGGAAGAAGTTGATTGTACAAGCGGCGACGGGGGCGGTTGCGGACCACCGTTACCACGCGGACGTGTCGATTTCCTGCCCGTCAAAGTCTCGGCCCTGCAGCCCGCCGCGGGTCCAGCGGAGGTAGCCTTGGAGGGTCGCGGAGGAGCCTCCGCCCGGGGTGGGCGGGTCGCCGCGATCAGAGTCGGGAGAATATGAATACCTGGTTGGGAAGGTTGACCGGGGAGTTCCCGGCCGGAAGCCCGGCAGACATTTCGCGGTGTTGCGAGGTGTTGCGTGCCCGTCTACGGCCAGTACCAGCGGTCGGGCTTGGGTGAATGCGAAGTAGATAGAGCTGACGCCGAAGTGGCGTTGAGCGCGATCATACATGAAGGCCTTCTGCGACGGGAAGGCCACGTCCGCGAGCGATCGGCCGCCGAGCACGTTGTTTTGCCCGGGGCCACTGAACTGCCAGGAGTTTTGTGTACCTGCCTGGACCAGCGTATTGCGGCCCGGTCCGTCGCCCCTGTCCGGAGAATAAAAGGCGGTGCCCAACTCGTAACTGCTGCTGAAGGCAAAGCGCCAATAGGGGTCGTCGATTCCGCCCGCGAACGGGTTGCGGGCACGGTTCACGAGATAGGAGTCAGCGGGGGAAACAAGCGTCCACATCGGGAGAGGCCGGGCCGCGTAGTCGGCGAGCACAATCGGGTTCAAAAAGATGTGAGGAATCCAGGAAGAAATGATCGGGATCCCGGCGTTGCCCGTCCGCCGCCGGAGGATGTCGATGGCTTGGGCCGAAGCCGCGGCCAAGTCGTCGCCGGACTGGGCGTAGTTTCGCAAGTCGGCGAACTGACTGTCCGGTACGACCCCGCGGCGCCACGAGAACGACCAGTATCGGTCGGCGTTGTCGGCGTGATAGGAAGCGGTCAGCGTCGAAAGTTCCTTCAGGTTGCTCAGCGACGCGTTCAGTTGGGCGCTGCGGCGGGTTCGCTGGCCGCCGACCACGAGCAGCGCCACCAGGGTGCCGACGATCACCAACAGGGTGACCAGTTCGACGATGGTGAAGCCGCGGCGGTTCATGAGTTCTTCCTGTTTGAATCCAACGTCGTAGCACAACAGAGGGGTCGATCTCGATGCCGTCAAAGTCGCCCCGTGAAGCCCGACGGGCCCGGAGTTTTCGCCCTTTCCTGTAACCGGCAACCGCGCATCAACTCCCCGGACCGGCCCAATGCGCCCACTATCCCCGAATCACACCCGATCCGCAAGTAGAATTCGTGTTAAATCTTCTCAAACCCCTTGCAACCTTCCTCAAAACCGGTTGTACTGTGTGGGGGACGCCTCAGAAGGGCGACACTCCAACCGTAGATGTAGGCCCACGCACTCGCGGAGGTTGCACGATGCCCGTTTCTTTCACGCGTTCCACCACCCTCACGTTGGCCTTACCTTTGGCCCCTTTGGTCCTCTCCGCCGCGGCCTTTGCGCAACCGGCCCTGCCCCGCCTCTCGACCGTCGCCCTCACCGGCACCCCGGCCCCCGGCACCACCGGTCTCTCGCTCGCCTCCTTGGCCGACCCCTTTGTCAACGAGAGCGGCACCATCGTTTTCTGGGCCCAGTTAGGCGGTACGGGCGTCACACCATCGAATGACGGCACCATCTACATTCGGCAGGGCGGTGTCAACACGCTGCTTGGACGAGAGGGCACACCCATCTCGCTTCCCGCCGGCGGCACGTCCACCATCAGCGGCCTGCCTACCGCAGCGATCGCGGCGAACGGCACCGCCCTCTTCGCGGCCGGCCTCGTCGATTCGACGACCGGTGTCAACACCAACTTGGGACTCGTGCGGGCTTCGCCGGGCGGTGGCCTGACGCTGCTCATCCGCGACGCGGCGAACCCGCCCGCATTCGATCTGCCGGGCTTGCCGCAGGCCGCGTTCGATGGAGACAGCGTGTTTTCAACCGGATTTTCGATCCGCTCGGCCTATCAGGGCCTGCTGTACACCACCGCCACTCCGATACCCAACACGCATAACGGCATTCCGGCGAACTGGGCCCCGGTGGCGTTTTCACCCATCGCCATGCGAACCGATGGTCGGGCCGTGTGGGCTACCACGTTCGGCCTCCCGACCGGGACCGCCCAACAGCGGGCTCCGCAACAAGTCGGCATCGTGACCGACGCGACGGGTTCGCTTTCGCTGATCGCGGCTACGGGCGGAACCACCCCCACCGCCCCGTGGGACGTGGTCTTTACGCGGGTTTCGGCCGGGCCTATCTTGACGGACGACGGCTCGGTGTACTTTGTCGGCTCGTTCAGCGGGGTGAGCCCCGGCCAGGCGATTTTCTCGCGCAACGGCGATGTGACGCAGCGGGTCGTCGAGTCGGGTCAGGTCGTGGGCGGGGTGCAGATCGGCAGAATCTTGGAGCCTGTCCGCATGAGCCCGGCTGGCGATCTTGTCTTCTCGGCCACGCTCGCGGGGGCGGCCCCCGGATTCAACACCGCCGTTTTTGTGAGGCCCGCGGGTGGATCGCCCGTCTTGCTGCTGCGCCGCGGCGACGCCGCCCCGGGGCTCTCAGGCGGCGAACTGATCGAGGGCTTCGGCCCGCTGGTGGCCTCCTCGCGGGGGTTGATCGGCAACGTGGTGCGACTGCGGGGCCCGGGCGTCACCGGTGTGAACAACGAGGTCTTGTATCTCCAGACGCGGTCGGGCGAATTCATCCCCGCCGTACGCTCGGGCGATCCCTTTACGCCGCCCGGCTCCACCACCGCCCGCGTCATCAAACGGGCATTGTTCGCGGGCGATCTCAGCGGCTATTCGCCTCTGACCCGCCGCGGTATGGTGGTTTTTACTCTGGAGTTCTCGGATTACAGCCGTGGCATCTTCGCCGCCGATATTGAGTGCCCGGCCGACATCAATGAAGACGGCGGAGTCGATTCCGAGGACGTTTCGGCGTTCTTTGCGCTCTGGGAGAGCGCGGATTCCGCCGCGGACTTCGACGGCAGCGGGGCCGTTGATAGCGCGGACGTCGTGGAGTTCTTCCGGCGGGTCGACGGCGGGTGCTGATCGGGCCTGGTCGCGAAGAATCGACGCTGCACAATTTATTTCTGATCCGCCGCACCGATAGACGAGTTGGTCGACTATCTGGTGGTGTGCGGGTGTGAACGCCGGCCGCTTGCTCCGCGGATTTCCGCGGGAGCGGTACACTGGTGTCACTCATCGCATTTCGCAGCCCCGGCGGCCGATCCGCCGCGCTCGTGCCGAGGCCAGCCATCAACCAAGGAACCCCGCCATGTCGGTGATCTCGAACGGAACGCGCAACACGGTCAATAACGCCTCGGTGATGAGCGGACCGGGCGGCACGGTGGCCGTGAACCCGTCCGCAGGGCCCGCCGCCTTGGGCGGTCGGTTGGGCCGATCAGTGCCGCTGGCGGAGGCGGTGCGGGCCCGGGTGGCAACCACGGTGGTGGGTCAGGAGACGGTGGTTGATGCGATCATGATCGCCCTGCTGACGGGCGGGCACCTGCTTTTGCAGGGTGTGCCGGGGTTGGCCAAGACGCTGCTCGTCAACGCCGTGGCGAAGGCGATTGATCTTTCCTTCGGCCGGGTGCAGTTCACCATCGACCTTCTGCCGTCCGACATCCTGGGCGCGGAAATTCTGGATGAATCGACCCGCCAATTCCGGCTTCACAAGGGGCCGATCTTCACCAACCTGCTGCTGGCCGACGAGATCAACCGGGCCACTCCCAAGGTGCAGTCGGCCCTGCTCGAGGCGATGCAGGAGCGGCGGGTGACGATCGGCTCGAACGCGATGAAACTGCCGACGCCGTTCCTGGTGATCGCCACGCAGAACCCGATCGAGCAGGCGGGCACGTTCGAGTTGCCCGAGGCCCAGTTGGACCGCTTCATGCTCTGCCACCGGCTGAGTTATCCCAGCAAGGAGCAGGAGACCGAGGTCGTGCGGCGGAGCCTGGGCCTGGGCCTGCTGCGCGACGCTTCCGGAGGGGCAGTCCCCAAGACGGCGTTCGACGCCATCGAGTCGGAGCCCGTGGTGCGGATCACCGAGCTCTCGGAGGCGATGGTGGAGGTGCAGAACGTGCATGTGTCGGACGTCTTCGTGCGGCACTGCATCGACCTCGTCGACAAAACCCGGACCTGCGCGGATTTGGAACTGGGGTGCAGCCCTCGGGCGGGGATTGCGCTGACGCAGGCGGCCCGGGCGAGGGCGTTTATTCACGGGCGCGACTATGCCTCGCCCGATGATCTGTTTGCCTTGGCGCCCGACGTGATGCTGCACCGCATGCGCCCGACCTACGAAGCCTTGGCGCGGGGGCGGAGCACGAAGATCATTCTGGACGAGTTGCTGGGGGTGTAGACGGTCCGTCGGTGATAGGGACCACGCCGATATCGATCTCGACGGTGACACCGACGCAGACGACACGGACTTCTTCTTGTACGGGTGGAATCAAGGCCGCCGCTCAATGACCATCGCCGCTTCGCCAATCACCCTGCCTTCACCCTCCGAGGTCTCGGCCCGGCAGTTTGATCTCACCATCAAGCGCCTCGCCGACGACCTCACCTACGGCAACGACGCTTCTCGTTTCGTCGGCCCCGGCACCGACTACGCCCAGACGCGGCCGTACTCGCTCGGCGATTCCATCCGGAGCATCGACTGGAAGGTGACCGCCCGCACCGGCAAGTTCCACGTCAAGGAGTACGAAGCTCCCAAGCGCGTCACGGTCTATCTCGTGGTCGATACGTCCCACTCCATGACCGCGTCGTCCACCCCGCTTTCCAAGCACGGCCTCGCCGTGTGGGCCGCCGCGGCCATGTCCCTGGCTTCGATCCGTCGCCGCAGCCCCGTCTCCCTCATATCGGGTGGCGATCGTGGGCTCGCGCCGCCGCCCACGCTCTCGCGGACCCTCGTCCTCCGCTGGCTCGACGCCCTCCGCACCGAATCCACCAACGAACGCACGCTCGCGGCGGGCCGGCTCGATCAGATCCTCAAGACCGCCGACCGCATGTCCCTGGTCGTGCTCATCAGCGACCTGCACGAACCCGCCATGGTCGACGCCGCGATCCGTCTCCGTCAGCGCCATGACGTGGTCGTGCTGCACACGATCGATCCCGCCGAAAGGGGTTCTTTTGGCGCCGGCTTCATCCGCGGCGAAGAGGCCGAAACCGGTGCGGACGTTTTCATGACTTCACGCCGCGTAATCGACGCCCCCGATCCCTCCCTTCGCCTTGACGACGGCGCGGTCGATCATGTTCGGATCGGCACCGATGAACCGGTATCGGCGATTGTCGCCGCGCTCAAACGGGCGGTCCACGTGCGCTGCGGCGGAAGGATCGCGAGATGAACCCGATCCCCCATGTCCTACGCCTCGCTCTCGTCGGCGTTATGGCCGGTGCTCTGGCCGGTGTTCCGGCCGGGCCGGCCTCCTTCGCACAACCCGCGGTGCGCCCGGGTATCACGACCACCGTCGGCATCGAGGCCCAGGTTCTCTACCGCTGGGACGGTCCCACGCTGCGGGTCAAGCCCGCCGGACCCAAGTCGATCGTCCTGGTTCGCCTGGCCGACGTGCAGCAGGACGGCCTCTCGTCGCTCTACGACCTCCGGCTGATCGCCCTGAAGCCCGGCACCTTCGACGCCCGTGACTGGCTCGAACGGGCCGATGGCCTTCCGCTTCAGGGTGCGCCCGCCGCGCCCTTCACCGTCCGGTCCACCCTTCCGCTTGCCGACACCGGCGAATTGCGTTCCGCTGGCGTGGTCCCTCCCCGCGCTGGGCGGGTATCGCTGGACCCTCATCGGTTTGGGTGCGCTGTGGTCGGTGCCGCTGGCCCTCGTGGTGTTCCGGGCCCTGACCCGTCGCCGCCGCATCCCTCCGAGCGCGCAGACGCACGCTCCCCCGACGCTCGCCGATCAACTCCGCCCGCTCGTCGCACGGTCCTTGGCCGAGGACGCAACCACGGCGGATCGCGCGGCCCTCGAACGGGTGTTGATCGCCTTCTGGCGCGACCGGCTCGATCTCGCGCACACGCCCATCTCGGGCTCGCTCGCGCTGATCCGGCGCGATCCCGCCGCCGCGGCCTTGCTTACCGCCGTCGAAGAGTGGCTGCACGCCCCCCGCAGCACCAACCAGCCCGACGTCGAGCGTCTGCTCGAGCCTTATAAAACGCACCCGCCCGTTACGCCCCTCCCCGCGCCCGATACATCGGCCTCGATTGACATCAAGCCCGCCCGATTGGCGCCCGCGGCCGGGAGCGGCCGCCCATGACCTTCACTCACCCTTGGGTTCTGCTCGCGCTCATGCTGCCGGTGCTGCTGGTGGTTTGGGAAGCCCGTCGCCGCGGCACGCGTGTCCGCTTGCCGATCGATTACGCCCGCGCCAAGCCGCCCCGCTTCATCCCGAAAGTCTTGTTGGTCGCGTCGGTCCTCCCACCGCTCGTGCTCGCGGCGGTCGTCATCCTGCTTGCCGGTCCGAAGCGGCTGGGGCCACCGGGTCAGGCCCGAGTGCTCACGAACATCGAATTATGCATGGACGTCTCGGGGAGCATGGCGTGGCCCATGGCCACCGCGCCCGACGGAGCGAGTCGTCACAAGACCGCCATCAAGGCGATCGACCACTTCACCCGCAGGCGCGAGGGCGACGCGATGGGCCTGACGATCTTTGGCGGCGAGGTCGTCCGCTGGGTTCCCCTCACGCGCGATATCGCCGCCATCCGCAACGCCGCGCCCTTCATCGACCCCGACACGCTCCCCCAAGTTCTCAAATCGACGCGCATCGGCCACGCGCTTCGATTCTGCAACGATGTGCTGGTCCAACAGCCCGAGGGCGACCGACTCGTCGTGCTCATCAGCGACGGCGAGTCGCAGGACTTGGGCAACGGGGTGGCGGCCGAAGTGGGAGCGCAGCTCGCGGCCAACGACATCGTCGTCCACGCCATTCATGTGGGCGACGAAGCCCCTCCCGGCCAACTGACGGAGGTGGTCACGCCCACCGGCGGGGGCGTCTATTCGGCGACCAATCTCAACTCGCTGAACGCGATCTTCGACCACATCGACCGCATGCACAAGATCCGTGTCAAGCCCACCCAGCGAGAAGCGATCGATTTCTTCGGCCCCTTCGCGTGGATTGCCCTGGGCGGCCTCGCGCTGCACACGCTCTGCCTCTTCGGCCTGAGGTACACGCCATGGTGACGGAACGCGATGTTGCGGAGACGCACAACGGTCACGAAGGACGCTTCCATTGATCCTGTCTCCTCAACTCATCCTGCTCGGCACCATCGGCATCGCGGCCTTGATCGTCGTGGCCGAGGTTCTTCACGCCCGCCGCATCCGGCGGGCCTCCTACCTGGCCTTCGGTCGCCAGGGCCGCCGCCTCTGGACGAACGGGGCTCCGGTCGCGCGGGTTGTTGCCTCCGGGCTGATTGCATGGGGTTCCCTCACGTTGCTCGCGCTCGACGGGGCTCCCGACGATGCCCACCGGGCCAAGCCCGCGGAAAAGCACCTCCTGCTTGTGCTCGACGTTTCCCCGAGCATGTACATCGCCGATTCCGGCGTTGCCGGCAAGCAATCCCGTCAGGCCCGGGCCGCCGACCTCATGCAGAGCGTTCTCGACCGGCTCGATCTCGCCCACACCCGCGTCAGCGTGGTCGCGTTCTATTCAACCGCCCGCCCGGTCGTGGTGGACAGTTTCGATCTCAACGTCATCACCAACATCCTCCGCGACCTCCCGTTGTCCCAGGCCTTCAAGGAAGGCCAGACCAACATGTACGAAGGCATCCGCGCCGCCACGGCCCTCGCCAAGCCCTGGGCACCCGGTTCCACCACGCTCGTGCTCGTCTCCGATGGCGACACACTGCCCGAGGCCGGCCTGCCCCGCCTCCCCCTTGCAATCGGCGACACCGTCATCATCGGTGTCGGTAACCCCTACCGGGCTACCCAGGTCGCCGACCGCTCCTCCCGCCAAGACGTCAGCAGTCTCAAGCGCCTCGCGGCCCGCCTGCAAGGCACCTACCACGACGGTAACGCCAAGCACCTCCCGACCGACATCCTCGGTCGGCTTGTCATGCTCGGGCTCGATGCCCAGGAACGCACCAACCTCCGTACACTTGCCCTGATCGCCGCCGGAGCGGGCGGAGCGGTCCTCGGGCTGGTTGCGCCCCTGCTCGCCGTTTGGGGCCGACCCCGGGCCGCCTCGATCGCCCACCGGATCGCTGAATCGACGGATTCCAACGCCCATAACCCGTACCCGTCTCTCTCTGTAGGCAGCGGCAATCAAGAAGTATCCCGCTCAGGAGCCCTCGCATGACCGTCGCCAAACCCCGCTCCAAATCCGTTCTGCGCTCGGGCTGGTTCTGGGCGACGTGGGCCTGCGTGCCGATCGCAGTGCTCGTCATTCACTTGGGCCCCGGCCAGCGCTGGCTGGCCCGCGACATCGCCGCCCGCCATCTCACCCTCGCGGCCCTCGCCGCATCCAACGACGAGTTCATGGTGGCCGCCGATGAGTACGCCGCGGCCCGCAACGCCCTGCCGGAAACCGATGCCGCAGCCCGGCAACGCCTCGACCTGGCCGAGGTCCGGGCCCGCCTCGATAATGGCGACTTTGTCGAAGCCGTGAGCCAACTCGAAGGTCTGCTCGGCGCCGCCCTCGACCCCCACGCCAACCCCCACGCCAACGCCAAGGATCAACCCCGTATCGATCAACTACGGGCCGAGATCGCCAAAGGCTCGTACTACACCGCGTGGATGATGCGCCTGGAGGGTGCCACCGAAGACGAGTGGAAGCCCGAGACCGAGAAGGCCCGCCAGCACTACCGCCTCCTTACGGAGAGCGGCGTCGACATCCACGACAACGCCAAGAACTTGGAGGCGGTCATCCGGCTCGAACTGATGAGCCTGACCGACCTGGAAGCCCTGCCGCTCCCCAAAAAATGCCAAAATTGCTCCAATTGCTCCAACGAAAAGCGTAAGCAACGCCTCAGCAAGTGCCAGGGGAAGAAACCCAACGACGCCCGTAGCGACGCCAATCAACAAATGTCCCAAACCGCGTCGTGGGGCAAGGGGTCTTAAAACAGGCCTGAGTGCCGAGCCCTCAGATCACTGGTGTCCCTGGTCGTTAGCCGAAGGGGTTTCTCGAATCGCGCATGTTGGACCCGATCGAACGTCCTTTGAACCGTTCCCGTCCATTCTCCGCTCGCGACTTCTTCTCTGCCTTTTCTCTTGTTCGACCTTCCCGAATAAGCCCGTGACTATGAAACCCATCTTCTTCATCGCGTTCGCCGGGCTTGCCCTCTCCTGCTTGGCCCCCGCCTCCGCCCAGGTCATTCGTCGTGGCGACTCGATGCAGGAAATCGAACAGATGATGGCGATGGAAATGGCCGGCTTTGACCCGGATTCGGAGTCCCCGGGCGGCGCCGAGTCCGACACCCCGCAGCCCAAGACGCCCCTCGGAAAGTTGCTCGTCCAGCAACGGATCATGCGGACGCCGGAAACCCTTCTCAAGGCCCGCGCCACGCTCGCCGCGAAAGCCCGCGATGAGCGGCTCACGCCGCCCTCCGCCAGCAAGCCGACAGAAGCGCTGCCGCCGCCACCCGCGACCGATCGCAAGCTCGTTCCCGCCATCGCCGAGCACGCACCGGACGCGGCGGACGCCGCCGCCCCCGCCGATGCCGACTCGCCCGCGGCCGCCGCCGCCGCCGATGCCGACTCGCCCGGGGCCGCCGCCGCTCTCGGTCGGCTGCTCCCCGTGCCCGACAAGAACGCACGCCCGCCGACGAAGGAAGAAACCAAACTCGCCGAGCACTTCGGGCAACTCGTCACCGCTGGGCAATGGGTCGAAGTAGCGCAGATTCTCCGTTCCCACGCCGCCGAAGACGCGTCCGCCGTCTACACGTTCCTGCTCACCGCCCTCGCTTCCGATACCGCGCTGGTTCCCGACGAAGTCGTCGCCATCAGCGAGATGGCGCCGGCCGCCTTGACCGACAAGAACATCGATGCCCTCGGCGGCCTGCTCAAGAACGCGATCGCCCGCGGCGCTGATGCCTCGCACATCACCGCGCTCATCGGCGCTGGCACCAAGCACTTCGGCGGCACCGACCCCGCGGCACGCACGCGGGCAGCGCGGTTCCTCATGGCCGCGGATTTGCCGGTCGAGGCCCATCCGTATCTCGAACCTCTGGATGCCGCACGGGTTGCCAAAAACGCTGCGGTCATCAACCTCCACGCCATGTACGAGCAGGGGCTTGCGGCCCGCAAGAAAGACCCCGGCGAAAAGAACGCCGCCATCCGCCGTTCCTGGGAGTTGTGCCTCGAAGTCTTCCGCATCGACGCCGCGGGCCGGCCCGAACGGGAAGCTGCCCTCGGACGAGTGCTCACTTTCCTTAAGGAAATCCCCACCGAAATTGGTGACGCCTGGCTCGCCGAAGTCTTTCAAGGCGAGTCAGACCTCGTCTGGGCATTGGCCGACCGTACCAACGGGGCGGCCCGCTCGGGTCGCACGACCGGCCGCACCCCCGACGAGCGCATGATCGGTCTCCGCCAGCTTCGCCGCGTGGGGGCGGCGCTCGCCGTCTCCGCGGGCGACCAACTCCCCGTCTATCGAACCGCTCTCGACATGATGGCGCTCACCATCGTGGAAGAAGCGGAGGACACCAAGAACCGGCGGCGTGACGAGCGATTTCAGTTCATTCCCGCCGACCAGTTGGGCACCGTGCTCCCCACACCCGCATGGATACTCGCCGTCGATCCCGGCCTCGCGGGACGGCTCGAACTCATGGCCGTTACCGTCGCCGCCGGTTCCGGCGACGTCGCGGCAGTCCTCGCCATCATCCGTCCGCTCGCGGCCACCGACAAAGAACGCGCCCAGAAACTCGCCGACGCCCTTGTTGAAGCCTGGCCCAACTACGTGAAGCCGCCGCAGCAGAACGAATACGACCCGTATGGGTACAACTACGGCTCACGCATGTTCATCAACGGCCGATGGGTCAATTACGGCAACTCGTACGGCAACAATGCGGGCATCCCGCTGACCAGGGCCCGCCAGAAGCGCTACACCGAGCAATTGGGCACGGCCCTCGATGCACTGAAAGCACTCGGGCTTGATTCCCCGTCCGCCGCCGTCGTAGCCGCGTTCTCCGCAGGCCATTCCGACGCCGAGGTCTACGTCCGGGAGGACGTCGAAAAACTCTTTGGGCCCGTCGGCTCCGTGAGCGCCGACGTCAATCTCGAACTCGCTGACGCCATGCGTACCCGCCTCGGCGGACTGTGGCGCAAGCCCAAAACCCAGCAGGACAACGGCACCAAACGCAACGACAAGCAGATCGCTTCGGAGGTCGTCCGGGGATACACGCTGGCGCTCGAAATGGCCGCGTCCGCCCAATCCTCCGACCCCGATTCGTGGCGGGTGGCCACGCTCGTCGCCGATCTTTCGTTCGACAAGGCGGAGTTCCTGTACGGCCAGAAGACCGACCTCGCCACCTACTCGAC
>ENA-ORBV01004348-ORBV01004348.1-microbial-mat-metagenome-genome-assembly--contig:-NODE-4348-length-27291-cov-7.723745_pt1 | contig 27291 bp, 25 predicted proteins | sample MGYA00237777_ERZ505514 | MGnify/ENA primary metagenome ERZ505514 (study PRJEB26160, sample SAMN06269048) | microbial mat metagenome | isolation source: Oligotrophic lake microbial mat | place...
GAACGCGATCTTCGCGCAGCCGGCGCCACGGCCTTTTTGCTCAAGCCCATTGATACCAAGTTACTGCTTGAGGCACTCGGGCAGACGGAAACCTCTGCGGGGACGCTGGAACAGTCTGAAGAAGATCGTATTAGGCCGAGCTGCTAACGGGGACGGCCGGCGCCTGAGCCGCCAAACCCGGTATTTTCTGCGACTCTGAGCGAACCCGCACCGTTGAACGGGGCAATCTGATGGAGAATTCGGTCCCGACGCCATGTTCGCTGTGGACGCTGATGGTACCTTTGAGCGCGCCGATCACGCGATGGGTGATCGTGAGTCCCATGCCAACGCCTCGACCCACATCTTTGGTGGTGTAGAAGGCGTTGAAGATTCGCCCCTGCGCCTCCGGTGCGATCCCGATGCCATTGTCCTTGATCGACAAGTTCACTCCATTTGAGTCGTCCCGCCCCGATATCTCTAAGCGCCCGCTGCCATCGGACGCAACAGCTTCGACAGCGTTCTGAATGAGGTTCGTCAGTGCCTGGTTGAGCTCTTCCGGGACGCACTCGATAAAACCGTCATCCGTCAAGTCGAGCTTGGTGCTCACCTTGTAACCCACCGTTGGCAAGACAACGCTCACGATATCGCGTATGGCCGCGTAGACGTCGTACGGCTGGCGCTCACGGCTGTAGCCCTCGCGACTGTAGCGCATCATGAGATCCACAGTTGCAGCGATGCGCTGAACTCCGGCATTTGCGACCTCGAAAAAGCGTTCAATTCGTGCGTGGGCCGCCTCTGCGGTGACGCCCTCCCCCGACTGGATGTCAGCGCCAGGGAGGGTGCCTGCTTGGAGCAGGTGTTTCACATCACCCCGAATCAACCCGACCGCGTTTTTTACGTAGTTGAGCGGGTTCAGGATCTCGTGCGCTAGCCCGCCCGCAATGTTCTCCAGAGAATCCATATTTTGCGACAACAGAATATCGGCTGTCGCCTGTTGCGAGCGCAGGAGTGACCGCACGGTCGATACCAGCTCCTTCGAAGAAAATGGCTTCGCCAGGTAAGCGTTAACCCCAGTTTCAAGTCCCGCGACCTTGTCTTCCACATCGGCGCGCGCCGTCAACATGATGATGGGAATGTGGGCGGTGATCGGTTCTGCGCGCACGCGGCGCGTCAGCTCCAGGCCGTCGACTTCTGGCATCATCAGATCCGTGACAATCACAGTCGGACGATGCTTCACCGCCAGCTCAAAACCGCGAGCGCCGTCACCCGCCGCAAGCACACGAAAATCATGGTGTAATGCCAGGCGGATCACGCGAACAATATCCGGTGTATCTTCGACCACCAACACCGTGTAGCGGCGAAGATCCTCGTCAACGTCGCGGTCGACGATGCGCTGTTCGGTAACTACGTCAATGTCGATCAGACGAAAGCGGTCAAGCGCGTTCACCTGCCACTCTGCAATGCCACGATCAGCCTCCCGCTGACCATCCACGCGGTCAGCGCGCCCCGTGCGCCGGTCCATCGCCTCAGGGCGAAAGTGCTCACGATCCTTGATGAGACGAACCAAAAACTTGGCGCCAACGCCAACCTCGCCCTTAGCGGTGATCTCGCCACCATGGAGTTCGACAAGCTCTTTGGCGAGAGCAAGCCCAATCCCGGTGCCACCAAAGCGTCGAGTACCCCCCATATCGGCCTGGAAAAAGCGGCCAAAAAGCTTGTCCGAGAGCTCTGGGGCGAACCCGATGCCGGTGTCTTCCACCTCGACCACGACAGCAGCACCCTGATCACGCAATCGCAAAGTCACCGAACCACCGGACGGAGTGAACTTATTAGCGTTGGAGAGCAGGTTGATGAACACACGTTCGATACGCTCGATGTCGCACCAGACTTCGCACGCTTCCACATCGGTCTCGAAAGAGAGCTTTAACCCCTTGCGTTGAGCTAACAACTCGACCTGCGCCACCAATGAGCGCAGGTAAACGACCAAATCTTGCTTCTCGATCCGCAACCGCAATCGGGATTCTTCAAGCTTGCTCAAGTCGAGCAAATCGCCAATTAGCCGCAGGAGCTTCATGCCAGAACGCAACATCGAATCGAAGGTCGAGCGCTGGGCTTCCGAAACGTAGCCGAGTTCCCCTTCTATCAGCAGCTCAAGTGGCGCCAACATCATGGTGAGCGGTGTCTTGAGCTCGTGCGTGATGTTCGCAAAGAACTCCGACTTGAAACGATCGAGCTCCTTTAGCTGGTTGTGCGCGCTCTCGAGGTGAGCTTTTGTGCGTTCGATGACCAGCTGGTTCATCACCTGCTCGCGTTGACTCCTATACGCTAGCATCTGCCCAGTGCCGGCAATGATCGCGGTGGACACGAGAAAGAAGAGATTCGAGACAGATGTCAGAAACGGAGCATCATGGTCCATCAAGAGGTTCGGCACGATGAAGGACAATACAATCGTCCCATGCGTGGTCAAGACGACGCGCGCTGGCCACACGAATAGAAGACCCGTTGCCACGATCGTCAGCGAGAGGCCGGCGTAGTAGGGCGAGGCGAGGCCACCCATGAATACCGTCATCAAGCTAATCCCTAACGAGATGAGCACCATGAAAGACGAAGAAATGACATTGGGATACCGCTCAAACAGGCTACTCCTTACGATGCGAAACATCCCGATCGTTACAAGCGTGACAATCGCCCGCGTCCCGTAGAGGAGCCAAAGCCACTTGGCAGGTGCGATCAGATAGTCAAGGATGCCAAACAGCGGATAGAGCGTGACGACGATCCAGAGCACCCCACGCGTGCCTCGGCGATTGCGCAAAAGCAGTAGAGCTGCCCAGCGCGCTTCGAGCTCCGCGTCAGCTGCCATCGTTGTCACCCGCGGGTTAGGGCCACAAACGGATTGACGCCAGTTGGTTCTTCCAAGAGCTGGATCTTGGCATCTGGCGCCGCAATCCTGGCAACCTCAAGCAGCTCGGAGTGCTCGCGGTAAACAAGAAACCAGTCCAAATGAATCTCCATGAACCATCGACTTTGGCTACTCGGCACCATGTTCCCGATGTACAGCGTGCCGCCCGGGGCAACCAAAGAGTAGAGACTTTTCGTTAACGAGATTGCCGTCAAAAGTTGCAGGTAGTCGAAAAAGCCACTGGCAACTACGGCGTCAAACGCTCCGTAGCCCGAGAACACGGTCGCCCCGCGCAAGAGCGGCTTGATCGAATCGTGTAGGTGAACGAGCGTGACCTGACCCGGCCACTTGAGCTGTACTAGGCGCTTGAGCCTTCCGTAGGAGAACGACAGCGCTCGCTTGTCCTGATCAAAAAGCACGATCTCCACTGGGGCGCTGAGCGACTCTCGCTCCTGCAAAAGCTCGAACACCTCTTCGGCAGGTCCGGCAGCGATGGAAAGGATTCGCACGGGCCGGTCGCCGACAGCGGCGTCGAGCAGGGCAGAGAGCTGCCCCTTGATCATGTCTTTGCGCCTGCGAACGGCTTCAGCGGCGGGCGTCGAAACGAAGGCAAGGTTCAGGGCTTTGGCAAACAAGGAAGAGCCACTCCAATGTCGGCCATAAAGGCCATTCATGACCTCATAGTCGCCGGGGTAGCCTAGCGGTTTATGGCGTGCGCGGTGCATCCAGGGCGATTGCATGAGTAGCGCGTGCAAGTAGCGTTGTGAGTACTCGCGAAGTGCTTCACGCTCATTCTTTTGCGCCGTCCGGAAGGCAGCATCAATCTCGTTCGACGCCCGAACCACATGATCGCAAAACCCCGATCGCACCCGTTCAATGAGCGCCTCGCGTGCGGGCGACTCGTGTTCACCGTTAATCACATGCCAGGGCAGGGACTCCTCAAGCTCCGCGAATCGAACCTGCGCGTCCTCTAGAAAGAGCCGTAGGTCGGCGACGGCAGCCTTAAAATGCTCGTGCCCAGGGGTGCGCCACGGAGCATTGGTGAGCCCCATGCCAACGGCGTCCGTTCCGGCGCTCCACGTCTTGACGTCTCGCAGGTTAAGCACGTCATCAATATTCATCAACGTGTCGGTGAACGAAGCGCCCACGATGGTCTGTTTCTCGTCGCGACGCACAGAGCTCACCCGAGCTTGGCCACGGTAGGCCTCGTGTTGGTCGAACTTGACGACGATTTCATTAATGATGGAACCAATTCCCACGCTGACGTCTTGCGGCCACGCAAAGGCCACTCCGTTTTGCGAAACGTCGTGCAGCTCGCAACGCTCGGTGCGGTCGTTCTGATGTAACTCGACCATTGCGCCAACCGGCCCGAGCTCCGAGCGCTGGTAGCGATCGGGCCGAAAGTGAATGCCTCGCCCCTTGGCGCCCTCGAATGCGGCGTAGTCCGCAACTCCCGTAGCTGACACGCCCACGGGGAGGACTCCACAAGCTGTGATATCAACATCGCTCTCATGTGAAATCGGCGGCAGCGTATCCAGTTTAGGATTGTCCATGATGCGGGAAAGGAGACCACTCCGCATCGTGGCTGGCAATAGCCAATCTAAGCCCGAAAAGGGCCGACCGAAGCGCACGTGCGACGTTTGTCATACAGATGCCTGCGCTAACGGATTCGGGTTGAGGAGCCGGATTGATCGGTTGGTTGAGAATTGGGTAGCGCTTTCGTGACCTTGGGCGTTATCGTTTCGGTTAGGCGAGCTTTTAGTAACCCGAGGAACGGGAGATGACGGCCAGCATTCTGTTTGTAGACGACGACGAGGGGAATCTTGTTGTTTGCCAGGCGGTGTGCTCGGGGCCGTTTCGAGTCCTGACAGCTAATAACGCTGATGAAGCTCTAGTGCTGCTCGGCAACGAGGACGTCGGGGTGGTTGTCGCCGACCAGCGCATGCCCGGGAAGACGGGCGTTGCCCTCTTGGAGAAAGTCCAAAGCGAATATCCGGATGTGGTGCGCATCCTGATTACGGCTTATTCGGACCTCTCCGCAGCGATTGACGCCATCAACCGAGGCAAGGTCCATCGCTACCTGAAAAAGCCCTGGGAGCCCGAAGCGCTGCGGGCTGAACTCAAAAATGCCCTAGAAGTCTATGAAATGTCCAAGAAGTTGAGCGCGCTTGAGATTCGGCTTCGAGAGACGGAGCGCGTCTATGCACTGGGTGTCGTTGCCGCCGGTATCGGACACGAGCTGCGCAACCCTGCCAGTTGGATTCGAGATAACGTCGTGAGTGCACGCGCTGAGCTCACGCTGCTTGAGGCGTTGGTTCCCAATGAAGCCAAAACCCGCGGACACATCAAAGAGCTCGCCGACAGCTTGGAGGATGCGCACGCTGGGATCCTGCGGGTGCTGGACATTGTGCAGGGCATTGAGCTGCCGCTGCGCGCAAGCGGCGCCCTTACCGAGCAAGTTGACCTGAGCGATGTGCTGCGGCTGACCTTGAGATTGGTGCGGGCCGAAGTTAAGCGCTCTGCTGAACTTCAACTCGACGCGACGGCCGCGCCTCGCGTCTTGGGCTCAAGCACCAAGGTGGGTCAAGTGATTCTTAATTTGCTCGTCAATGCTATGCAGGCCGTGGCTGAGACACCGCGCGAGCGCCGGACGATTCGCGTCTCCTTGAGAAGTGAAGGTCCCTGGGCTTGCCTGGACGTTGCCGACAGTGGCCCCGGCATTCCGTTGGCCGAGCAAGCCCGCATTTTTGACCCTTTCTATACTACCAAGACCAATACGGGCTCTGGGCTAGGACTCGCCATCTCACGCGAAATCGCGACTGAGCTCGGCGGCAGCCTCGACGTCTCGACCGATGAGAAACTCGGCGGCGCCCTGTTCACGCTTCGCCTCCCTGCGCTGCAAAAGGTTTCGTTTTACGGCGCCACAAAGCAGTAGATCCTGCCCGCTCCCCCGCGCTGCAGGGTGTCCCCACACTCACCCTCATGGGCACCGTTCCACGAATTGCGGGGTGGGTCCGCGTCCATGTTCGGTCCAAGTCCATCCGCATGTCCGACGCCCGAAGCTCCTTCGGTTGAGGACCAGCTGCCGCAGGTACTGCCAATCTTCACGCTACCATCTGCGTTGCTTCCGGTCAGGATATCGTGCTCGTTCGGCGTCGGAGAGTCCTGCCACTGGCCGTTGATGCGATTTCCAGTGTTTGGCAACGCTGGTCAGCACCAGCCAAGCCGCCAAGGTTCCCGGTCGGGCTCTTCCCACTTGAAACAAAGAAGGTCATGAGTGGACTTGCGGGGCCTGAGCCGCCTGATCCCCCTAGGTTTCTGGCGCCACCCGTCGTCGACGCGGCTCCGCCAGATTGCGCTCCGCCAACGGGCGAACTGCCCCCTCCGCTCCTTCCCGTGCTGCCACCGGAACTTGGAGCGATCGCTCCCGAGCCTCCGCTGGCGGAGGGCGCCGACGACGGCTCCGCGCACGCGCTCCCCAACCAGCTGATCACGCAAACTAACCGAATGAATGTTGAGCGAAGCATCATTTTGACTCCCTGACGATGCGTCTTCCGGCGGCTAGCCTAGGCCTTCGGCGCCCACGAGGCGAGGGATCTCCCTCATTTTAAGCCCTTCAAGCGGAACGTCAAATCGACTAAGACCACGTCCCAGCGTTCTGCGTGACACCAGGATCAAGATTTTTAACCATGACTCAAACTGACACTGCTCCAAGTCCGACCGAGGAAATTGCGCCCCCTGCAGCTACGCATCGCAAGAGTGCGCGCTTTTGGGAGTGGCTTTGGCAGACGAAAGCCATGCGGAGTGTCCGCACGGGCGCAGGGCGAATGAGCCCCCAAGAAGTCTTGCTCGTCGACCAAGCGCGCGCGCTCTTGGATCTTGGTGAACGCGTGCGCGATCGCATTGCTTCCGTGAGCGCGGATTCGGTCGATACCACGGCACTGCTTCTGTTTCACAAAGCCGGCGTCACAGCACTCGCTGCCTTGCAGAAGCCCCATCAGAGTTTGGAAGACGCCTGGCTTGAGAAGCTCCCCATGATTGAGAGTGAGCTTCGGCTGGATGAAACAGCTCGGCTTCGCGCGAGCCAGCTTTTCCCGAAAGACTTGCCTCTGGATCCGGCGATCGCCCCTGGCCAAATCAAGAGCGATCTGGAGCTACTGCAGCAGCTGGTGAGTAGCTTAATTCTAGGGCTCCAGGGCCCCGAACGGGAGCTCCGCTTTCTACGTTGGATGCGCGTCTTGCGCGTGAGCGCTCTCACCATTCTCGTGAGCGGTCTGGCAGTGGCAGCCATCATGGGTTTCACTAAGCTCACCGCGCCCCGTGATGTGTTGGTGGGTATCAAGCCGCAGACGAGCAGCAGCTATCCCGAGGATCTGGCCAAGGCTGGGATCTTATTCCACACCAATCAGCAGTTGAATCCGTGGGCAATGTTCGATTTGGGCGCCGCCCAGTCGCTCTCCGGCCTCGAAGTTCAGAACCGAGGAGATGGGGTCGGCGATCGCGCTATCCCGCTGGTTGCTGAAGTCAGCGTCGATCAAAAACAATGGACCCAGGTTGCCCGCCGGGACCAAGCGTTTGAGAACTGGAAGGCGAGCTTCGGCCCGATCAATGCACGGTACCTGCGGTTAACGGCCAAAAAGACCACCTTCCTGCACCTGGTTTACGTCAAGGCTTATTGAATCGAAGCTCAAAACGATTTCGCCACGCCGAGCGCCGCTCCTAACGAAAGCTCGGTTCGGTCATCCACCGACCAAAACGCCGGTATCGCGTCCAGGCTGAGTTCCCAATCATCTGCCAGCTCATAGCCTAGCCCGAGGCTGCTTCGCAGATAGGGGCCGTTCTTGGGCAGGTACCCAATTCCAAAACGGATCGGCAGCTTCAGGTTTCCAGAAAGGGGTGCCTCGTAGCTGAGCAGGGCATACAGCAATGTGTTGTGCACCCGTTTGCCGGCTGGCCCTTTCAGATTGGCGTAGCCCAAGTACGGCCCGACGCTCCACGCGGGAGTGAATCGGTAATCGAGCCTTACCCCAAGAAGTCCCGTGAAAAACGGACCGGAGCCCACTCCGAACGCGGGCTCCGCTTGCACGCCAAGTCGATAGACAGGTGCGGACACTGGTTCAGGCTGGGCTGCAAGAGGCAGCTGCGAGGGTGGGATGAGCGACAGCTTGGCCAGGAAAAGCGTGGCAATGGCGAGGTTCATCATGGCGTACTCGGGATTCTTGTGGGGGCAGTGTGAGAAATGAAACGCTCGACCGCGGCTATCAAGAGCTCCGCGTAGGCGCTGTTGTGAGCGTCAAAGGCTGGGTCTTCAAAAACTAACGAGAGATTGTAGCGCGCACGGTCTCGGGCTGAAGTGCGGGAAAAATGGCGGCGCTCTTGCCCGTGCTGCGACCACGCTTCGAAACCAAGCGCCGCCCAAGCTCTCTCAGCACGTCCGCGAAGCTCAGAAGCACCCAGCGGGGCAGCATGGCAAAGCTGGCACTGATCCCGACTTGCCGTGAAGCTGTGATCGGCTCCGCGCTTAAGGCCGCCGGTATCGCCCCCGTGGCAGAGCAAGCAGCCCCGTCCTTGATCGCGGTGCGCCGTGGGCCCCGCCAGAGGTTCACCTGTGATGGGTTCAAATCCACCGCTTCCCGCCCAAATCGAGGCCGCCGAGGCCGACGGGTACTCCTCACGCGAGCCCGCACTGTGACACGAAACGCACACTTGGCTCGAGCCGAGACCCAGCACGGGAAACCCTTCCGTTTTCACAGCACGCAGCAGGTGCGGGAGCTTGGAGTCGGAGTGCACCGCGTGACAAGTGACACAGGTGAGGCCACTCACACGAACCTGAGGTGGAGGATCACGGAGCGGTGCATCGACCGTTTGCGTGTGCAAAAAGCCTGTAGTGGTATGACAGCGTGCGCACGGAACGTTTTGCATACGGGCATCCGTTGGCGGCTTGGCCATCGCCGTTTCGCTCCAGGCTTGGTGATGCCCATATTCGGGAGGCGAATCATGACACACCGCGCACACCGCGCTGCGCACGATCCCCCAGCGCGCTGTTGCCTCGGGGATCGCTCCCGGACCATGACAACCGAGACACCCCACATGGCTCACACGTTCTAAATCTCGCGGCAGCACGTCCGCGCTCGTCAGCGCAAATTCCGTTAACCCGAGCTCTCGTCTCACTTGCCCCGATCCGCCATCATCGAGCTCCGCCTCACCTTGCGTGTGGCACCCAACGGCACAGGCCCGTTCCGCCACCGGGACAATATCCAACGCTTTTGCCATCGGGTTACTCTCAAAAGATTTCACGACTTCGGTGTGACATCCTGAGCGTCCGCAATCTAACGGCATCGAGTCCAGGCGCGCTGCGTGAACGCGGAGGCCTCGGCCAGCGTCATCACGCAACTCGAAGTTTCCCGGCATATCCGCGAGAAAACTCGAGAAGCCATCGCCCACGCCCAACTCGGCGTGGCTCCCGGGCGGACGTTTCAGGAGCTGCCAACCGCCTCCACCCAGCTGCAACGTGTGATTCACCGCGACATTCGGCAGGCCAGAGGCTCGAGCCGCTGCGCTCAGCGTTGTGGTGGCGTTTCCGAGCTCGTTTCCAGTTGGGCTGAGCAGTGTTGCCCGCACACTGAGCTTCTGCTGGGTTCTCGGGGAGATCGGCACAATCCCCCAAGGCAGCTCTGCCCCCAGTACCGACTTTAGGCTTGGCATCCGACCGCTCAACTCATTGCCCCACGACTCCGTGAGCTTTCCGCTCGGCAGGGCGCGTTGTTGCCAGCGGATGCGACTTTCCTCTGGCACGGCACAATTGGGTACTGCTTTCAGTCGAAAGCTCTCGCCAAACCCAACCTCCGCACGATCCCGGACAATTTGTAGGCGGGGAACCAACTCTGCTCGCAGCAGCCGAGGCATTGCGCCAGCTGGCGGAGCTTTCAGATTGACCGGGCACGCACCAGCAGCTTGCACCGTTACCTGACGACTCCCTTCCTGAATGTGGAGCCGCCACGTGTCATCGAACACCTGATACCCGACGACGTTCGCTTCCGGACTCACCTCGATTCGGTCTGGAACGTCCATGCCCTTCGCTCTGAGTAGGAGCCACCAACCGTTCGTTTCGGGGGGCTGTGCTAAAGGAGCCATTTTTCCGGTGTTTTCTGCTACTTTTCTCCCCGATTCTGGCGTGCAGGCTCCAAAGCGACAGCTCTCCCCCGCCCCACAATCCGTGTCCAGCCAGCATTCCGCGACCGCGACCGCTGGCACGCAAACATCTGACGCGCACACGGCGCCCGAGGGGCAAGCGGCTAGCGTCTTTCCACAGGGTGCCCCGAGACTGGTAGCTTGGGTCACGCGAGTACAGATCCGCTCCGCGTTGGGCAAAGCTTCAAACCGACAATTCCAGAATTGTGCTCCAGCTGCGTCGGGGTGATCGGGATCGAAATTGACACACAAACGTTCGCTTGTGTTCCTGCGCTGTCCACACAACCAGGTAGCGTCCGGAAGCGTGCGAGAGCTAACAGCAGAACCACCCGCATCCCGGCACACCACCGCGCCGTTCTGATCGGCACAGCTCCACTCCGCTGCATCAGGCAAACGTGGATGTTTCTGAACGCAGCTCGCACCCTGACATAAGAAGCGCCCAACCCCGGAAAATCTGGGCAAACAGCGGCGTTCTTGACCACGCCCAACGCAGCGCAGCTGCGGCGAGTCCAAGAGCCAGGGCAGCGGGCGCGCCTCGGCAAGCGGCGCCTCCCCGCCAACCGCGCCCCAACACACTCTCACATCACCCACATCCCGACACAGCCCAGGACGATCACCAGTTGGCGCGAGCAAGCCTCGAGCAGATTCTCTCAGGTTAACGCTTAACACGGCAGCGCTCTTCTTCAATTTCGATTGGCAGCCCATGAGTAAACAAGCAAACCCCGCGCTCAACGTCGCGAGCCGCCATCTCCCACTCAAACGCTTCGCGCGCGACGCCGTGCCCACAGCCCACCGAGCAAAAGAGCGAACCCCAACACTTCGGCTCGGGGAGCCCTCCCGAAAGCGATGGCGCAACCTTGAAAGAAAGGTGGCTTCACCGTTTTGGTGCAGACAACGCGGTCGCCACTGGCAGAAACCTTACCCGTGAGATCGCGAACTAGCGCCGCAAAACACACGTTTCCCAGGCCATCTTCGATGCGCTGTGAGACTTCGACCCGCCCGTTCGAGGGGAAGCTGCGCGTGAGCACGGGGACCGGTGACTCACTGGAGTTGGGCTTCGTCTGAAAGACCACCAATGTCAGATCTTGGTTTGAAGTTTCGTCGCTCGGCTGCCCAAGCTTCAACTCAAACACAAATCTATCCTGAACGGTTTCGGCGCAGCCGTCTTGATCACGCTCCAAACGGTAGTGCACACTCTCGATACCGGGGAAGTCAGGCGGCGCGTTATCGCTCTGATTGCCAACGCTGAAATTCACCTTCAGGCTCTTGCCCCGACTTGCGCTGCCGATGCCGCGGAGGGCTGGCCATTCCACGACATACTGCATGCCAAGCTTCAAGAATCCAGCGGGATCCAACGAGAGCAGGCCTTCACTCGGGTTGAAGCTACCGAGGGCTTCCCGACGCTCCCCGCCGATCTCTTCCAGCACGACCGGCTCGGCATCGTATTCGGCAGAAGCAAAGTAGTGCGCGCTCAAGATGGCGTTCAGGGGCACCCCCGCGGAACCGTACGCTGGAAAACCTTCCAACGCGTCGGGCTTCGCGCAACTCTGCGCGTGCACGGGCTCTGCGACCAGCCAAAATGCAATGGTGATTGCCCCCAACACGAGGCCGTGGCTTAGGGCTTGCACATCACCTCGTCGCAACGCCCCACCATTTCGCCACTATCGCCATCGCGGTCGAGATCGTGCGAATCGAGGCAGCAATAGCCATTATCAATGCAACACTGCTCAAGTTCCGGCGAATCCTGAAACCTGAGGGCCACATCGCGACATTCACGGGGCACCCGCTGCTCCTTGCAAAAACTGAAGGCTTTGCCATCAGCCGCGCAGCTTTCAACACCCCAATACGTGCAATAGGAAATCTGACACACCCGTTCGCTTCCGGGGAGGCAGGCTTCGCAACGTTTGGGGCAATCACTCATCTTGCCGGCAACACAGTATTGAAAACCGCCCTCTGCACAGGCGAGCGCCCGAACATCGTCGATTCGACCGTTGCAATCATCATCCACACCGTTACAGGTTTCTTCAGATGGCACGCAGGCAATCGCAGTGGGCGTTGGGGTAGGCGAAGTGGTGGTGGTGGTCGGAGGGGGCGTTGGCGAAGAAGTTGCGGATGTGCGCTGATCCGGCACGGAGCTTCCGACGCTGCCCTCTGGCACATCAAACGGATCGAGTGGCGTCCTCCCGCAACCTGCACCTGGCAACGCGGATGCCAAGAGGAATGCGCTGGCAAGATATTTGAAACGTTGAGTCATCCGAAAACACCTGGGAACGAGGCTTGGCTGGGAGGGGCAGAGCCAGCCTAGCAGGCCTGTGCTGCATTTTGTGTGCTCCACGAAACGGGCCAAAACACTCGCAAAAACCGCAACTCGGCACACCGAGTGCGACTCCGTTGACTACCCGAGCGTCAACGAAAGTACACACTCCGGAGGGCCGCCTCAGCAGACTTCAGTACCCGAATCCAAATGTCAGCCCGACAAACGGCTGCCAGGCAGACTTCGGCACACTGAGCTCAAGCGCGTGCGGCAGATAAGCTGAACCTGCCTGCAAATCGCCCACCAGTTCAAACGAATTGGACAAAGGATAAATGGCGCGCAGGAAGAGCGAGCCCTCCGCGCCTGCCGTCTCTGCATTGCGCGTGCCCGTTCCCTCAAACTTGAAGCCCGGATCATCGGCTGCCACTTGCAGCTCTGCCATGCCCGCGCCAACTCCGTATTGAAACAAAAGCGGCCCCGAGCGCAACGCAAACAACTGCAGTTTCACGCGCAAGTGGGCCATTTCGGTGCCTGAATCGTGGTGCCAAAGCCCATTCCCCGTGCCGCAGCTCTCCAAAGAAAGGGGTGCCCATGGTGTGCCTTCCATGCAGACCTCAGGCCTGCCGCCAAGATTTGCCGACGAAGCGCCACCCCTCAAGTTGATGTACTGATGCGGCGTAGATTGAGCGGCGTTCTTCGCCTCCCCACTATCCGCGGGTGTTTCAGCGGCAACCGCAGACAGCCCCAGGCTGAAAACCGCTAGACTGCTCGTCAGGCATACAACTGAGTTCAAGCGAAGCGCAGACACAAGCGCCATTCTACTCATGCGTTCTGGCGCGTTGCAAACGCACCGGATTTCTGGATATTTCCCCTTTTGGCATTGCCGCCACTGGACACTGCCGCTAGGTTTCCGGGCGCGACGCTCGGCTTTCGTCGTTCGATGATGATTGGCACGGAAGCCGCCTTACATTAGGTGAACATGCCTCTGCCCCGCGCCTTTGCGCCCGCTCTCGTCATCCCTTGGCTGCTCTATGCGAGCGTAGCTCTGCCCGAACCGAGGGAGGCTGCGCTACCAAGCCCAGCACCGACCGTAGAGCTCGGGACAGGTTCCACACCTGAATCACCGGCGCCGACCGAGAGCGTACCGCCAGCTTCCGGTTACAGCACTCCGATAACACCAGGTTACACCTACGTGCCCCCGATCCAGCTCAGCGCTGGGCACCCCGCGGCTCTGCCGAGCCCGGAGCTGCCCACCCCGCAGGCGCGCGAGCGCGCGGAGAATGCGCAGGTGGATCGCGTGATCCTCATGCCCACCGCCGAAACGCATCCGCGCGGCACGCTCTTCTTCTCAAGTTACGAAATCATCCTGCTTCAGGCGGGCTACGCGCTGACCGACGAGACGCAAATCAGCCTCACCCTGACACCCCCCGTTGGCAAGGATAAGGTTGTTCCCCTCGACGTCACCTTGAAAACAGTGGTGTTGCGCCAGCCGCGAGTGCGGCTTGCTGCCTACGGCTCCGCGAGTGGCGTGGCGGGCTTGAAGGAGGGCACGGCACTTTTGGGGCGCGTGGGCGCAACCTTTCAGGGTTGTTTTGACATCACGTGCGGTTCGAGCGTGAGCGTCGCTTCAACCCTGTTATTGCTTGGCCCGGCACTGATCTCCGCCGATGGAGTCGGCGTGATCTTGAAGGTGAGTGACACCGTCGATTGGCTGTTCGAAGTTGATAGCCTGGTGCCGCTCGGGCGCGAAGCAGGGATCTACAACGGCATCAGTGGCGGCACGGGCGTACGGCTTTCTGGGGAGCACCTTGGGCTCGATATAACCCTGCTGGCTCCGCTCGATCGAACAGCAAAGGGCATTCCAGTCGTCCCTTTCTTAGCCGGCACTTACCGGGAGAACTTGCTCGAATAGGCTTTCTCCGGAGCCAGCGGTAAGGCTCCCCGAGTTGAGTGTTCGGGAAACCCTTGGTTTGATCGGTAGGTGATCGAAATTGCTCCATGTCGAGCTGACGCCTAGCGAGCCGCCCTTTTTGTTCCTTGGAAGGTAGTAAGCATGCTTACTACCTTGTGTGACTTTGAGATGGAGGTCACCAACAAGTTTGAGAGCACTCGAGGCTTTCGTTCTGCTGCTCGCCGCCGGTGGCAGCTGCTCGATGACATCAAGGTCTTCTGCGGATGAAGGTCTCAACCTTGGCCGGGAGTGGTGCCGATTTTCCACGGCGCCTCACCCAAGAAACACTCAAGATCTATGCCGTTGGATCAGGGTTTTTAGCCCAGCCTTGCGCTTCCCGCTCTGGGCACTTACTCCAAGCGGCTCAATTGGAGGTTTTTCCGATGGACCCAGAATTTTGGAAAGAGCGCTGGCAAAACCAACAGATCGGCTTCCATGAAGGCAAGCCGAACGCGCTCTTGATCGAATTCGGTGAGAAGCTGCTGCCCGAACCGTCCCAGCTCGCTCCCAGCGTTCTGGTCCCGCTGTGCGGAAAGGCTCAAGATCTGCTGTGGCTGAGCGATTGCGGCTTCGAGGTGACTGGCATTGAGTTGGTGGAGAGCGCCGCTCAGGCGTTCTTCGAAGAAAACGCGCTCAGCTTCAAGCGGGAGAATTGGCACGGTCAGCCAAGCCTGGTCGCAGGAAAGATTCGCATCGTCGTGGCGGATGTTTTTGCACTCGACGCGCTGCCCTCGGGGATCTTCGATGCGGTCTACGACCGTGCCGCGTTGGTGGCGCTGCAGCCGGAGGTTCGGGAGCGCTACGTGGCGGAGTTGCTACGCTGGCTCAAGCCAGAAGCGCGGCTGCTGATTCTTACGTTTGTTTACGATCAAACGAGCATGGCAGGTCCGCCTTTCAGCGTGAGCGATGCCCAGTTGCTCGCTTTATACGACGCGAGTGCCCATTTAGAGCTGCTGCGCGCGCAAAACATTCTTGATCAGGAACCTCGTTTCAAAGAGCGCGGCCTCACGGCCCTCGCGGAGAAAGCCTGGCTGGTGAAGCTGCGTGCTAAAGGCTAACGCTTTCAGTTTAAATCCCGATGAGCTGGAGACTTTGGGGCTCAAGCCCTCAGTCTTTGCAGCCCTCCAGCGCCCTTGGCGCTGGGAGCCTACCGGCCCCGTGCTGGCGAGTGGCGCACGCGCGATTTTGAGTGAGCTCGGCTGCGAACTACCGGAACTGATTTCGGGTGATCCCTCGACCGATGGTGCCACCAAGTTACTCTTGGATCTCGGCGGCGAACGCATTGAAGCGGTGCACATGCCACGCGCTGTAGGCAATGGCCGGGTCACGCTTTGCCTTTCGAGCCAAGTGGGTTGCGCCATGGGCTGCCGTTTCTGCGCTACGGCCAGCATGGGCTTTCGACGCCAGCTTTCAGCGGGAGAGATCGTCGCACAGGTGTTGAGCGTGGTGCGCGCGCTCGGCCCCCGCCATCCGGGCGATTTGACGCTGGTTTTCATGGGCATGGGCGAGCCGCTACACAATCTTCCGGAGGTCAGCAAGGCCATCGCCATCTTGTGTGACCCCCTTGGTATGGGCATGTCGCCACGCCGGATCACGGTGTCCACCTCGGGGTTAGTACCAGAGATCGGTGAGCTTGGGCGTCTTGCGGTGAAGCCGCTCTTAGCCGTGAGCCTGAACGCCACCACGGATGAGATTCGCTCGGATTTGATGCCGATCGGGCGTCGTTACCCACTCGTCGAACTTGCTCTGGCACTCCACAATTTTCCGCTGCGCCCCCGCGAACGCATCACGCTGGAATACGTGTTGCTCGCTGGCATCAACGATTCGCCGGAGGATGCCGTGCGCCTAGCAGCATTCGCAGAGCCGCTTCCGTGCCACATCAATCTGATCCCGTTCAACGAACACGCCCACGCTCCATTTCGTGCTCCCAGTGAGCAGCGCACGGACGAGTTTTTCCGAAAAGTGGTTGCTGCGGGCTCCACGCTCGTCACCGTCCGACACTCTCGGGGGCGCGATGTTCAGGGGGCCTGCGGACAGTTGGTACAGCTGCAACCTGCCCTCAACCGAACTCGGGCCCCCCAACTCGCTTGATTCGGCCTATTCTATCCGTTCGATTGTCTTATGCTCTTCAGGGTTCGCGCAGAACGAGGCGTTCCTTGAAGTACTCTGCGAGCGAAATACACGTCCAAAACTGCTGTCGCTCCTACATTGACCGCGTAGAGGGAAAAGTCTTCCTCGGTTTGCATCTCAACAACATGGCCGTCTCGCGGCAGCCGCATTGAGAAATGTTGCCCGCTGTAGGCGACGGGTAGCACCTCATTTGTAGGTCGTTCGTCCTTCGCTAAACAGCTGGGACAGCACGCAAGAAAGAGCGCGAGATAACTTAACGCCCGAATCTTGGTGCACCCTGGGCATTGCGCTTTGGCTCATTCAGAAGAACGTCTGGGTCAGCACTCATCCGTGGAACGACTATTGCGGGAGTTTTCACTTTTGAAAGCACAAAGTGCGATCTGTCAGATGCTGCGCTGGCCCCTGGGCTTGCGATATTCGATGGGCGCGCAAGCTGCGATGGTCATCGCCACAGAAAACCCCGTGAGACTCCTTCTGCTGATTCTGCTCTCCGTGGAAAGGCCCCGAACTACTGAGGTGAACACGGAGCTGCGCTCGCCACGTCCGTCCCGGCGCCGTTGGCGACGCACGGGGAGCCGTACTCTACGCCATCGCAGCCACACACAGGCGCTACCACTGGCTCAGCGGGTTCGGCTGCCGGCTTGATCGTCAGACATAACTGGGGCCGCTTTTTGCAGATGCCTGACGCATCGGGCAGAAGGCAGGCGCCAACCGCGCCAAAGCTGCAGAACCTATCCGCTTCACACGCAAGCCCGGCGAGGCCGCCGCACATGGGGCAAGCCACTTCAGTGCAAAGCAAGAGCCCGCTGGAACAGCTGCACGTGTTGCATCCGTCTAGAGAAGGGATACCTGTGGTTCCGTCTACGAAACTGAACAACCCCAGCTTACAGGCGCCGGAACCACCGGGCCCGGCACCTCCGCCCGAAAGCGCGCCCCCGCTCGCGACCATTCCCGCGGCGCCCCCGCTTGCGACTAAGCTCCCGCCCATTCCGCCTGCGGCTCCGCCCGTTCCACCCACGCCGGCTGCTCTTCCCGCCGCGCCGCCACTGGAGCTCTCGCCCGCCTTAGAGAGCGCGCCGCCCAATGGGCTGCCGCCTGCCGTCGGCGACCCGCCCAACGAGCCCGTCGCACCAGCACTTATTCCAACAGGTCCGTCGGTGCTGCCGCAAGCGGCAACGACGCTCACGGAAGAGGCGATCCCCGCAAGGCTCACCAGAAGGAAGTTGCTTCGGCGCACGAGGCTGAGCTTAGCCCAGGATGATGCCTTGACGGAAGTCTAGTGAGCGCGCGATCTCCGGGACGGGAAGATCCCCTGGGCATTCGATATTCGATGGCCGCGCAAGGTGCTACTTGGGCGATTTATCGGTTCCCTGAGCGCTCGTTTAGCCCTCCAAGAATCCTTCCCAGGGATGATCTTTTAGCTCCTCCCGGGTGATGTAAGTCGAGAGCCCGAAGGTATCACGCGAAGGCATGCTGTTGACGACTATTTCCTCGGGAGAAGCCCACTCAGATTCACATTCTTCGCAGAGCACGTACATCACACCGGAAGCTCTATCGCGCGCGATGATGAGCCGGCCCTGACGGCAAACCCGACAGAAGCCAACGCAGGCAACTTGCTTCATGGTTCCGGAGGAGGCCATCCATTGCCTGGAAATGCCGTGATAATCTTGTTGTTGCCACGCTGGGCTATGATCGTGACGGTATTCAAGTTAGTCCTCTGGCCCGCGAACCCCCCATCATACCCCGAGTTGGGTCTCGGAATAACATAAATATCAACGCCTTTGTCTGTGATCGGAACCACTCCCGTGCGTTGTCCAATGTTCCACGCGTCATTGGTGATGGTGACCGGATCGCCATAGAAAACCCCGTGAGACTTCTTCTGCAGATTCTGCTCTCCGTGGAGACCCACATGGTCCTGGCGCGTCTCACCATTCTTGCTGACGATTGACCAATCTAACGGCTGCCCTGTTGCAGCTGTTGCCGCCCCATTGGCGCCCTCCTGAGACGCTCCGGCACTCGGCCGCGCGGGCGGCCCCTGCGCGCTCTTTCCCCCTCGCGCAGGTGGAGCCGTGCGTGGTTCGTAGCCTGCACTTTGGTTTGGCAACGTGGCTTCACCTTCGAGCGGCGCGTAATACCCTCGCAACAGATAGAGCACCGCCATCCCTGGGGACTCAGCGCGCTGGAGTTCACTATAGAGTTCCTGCGCTTGCTTCTTTTGGGTGCGTAACCGACTCCCCAGAGCCCTCAGCCGCGAGTTCGCGCGTTCCAGCTCCGAGAGCGAAGGGGAGCTCGAAAGCTCTCCAACGATCGACGATAGCTCACGAATACTCTTACCGAGCCCGATCAAATCGTAGCCCGGATCACACACCAACTGGCGAGCGATAGGGATCGCGCAGTAGTAGAAATAGGTAACATGGACTGTTACCGGTTGTGGGTTAGCAGCAGTCCCCGGGGGAACGCTCGTCGCCAATACTTTGGATGAACCCGGCGCAGGCCTCAACGTAACAATGGCAAGCGCGCGATTGTAAGCAAAGAGTCCGGTAGCAAACCGCGCCAGCGGCGAAGAACTGAGCACACTCTCGACGTTCTTAGCTTCCCCCGCCAAAAGCCAAGTGGGGGATGGCGCGAGAGAAGCGAGCGGGAAGTACGAGGCGTCGCGGATAATCTGAAGGCGCGCCCCCGTACTCCGTTGCGCGGAAGTGAAGTTCCCCCCTTCTTTGCGCATGCCTGCCATTTTTGACAGGAATGCGCCCACGGCCTGGTCTTCGTTGGTGCTTCCTCCCGTGAGGGCTCCGCGCGGCGCATATCCGTAAAACGCTGGATCGTCCTCAAGAACAACGACTGCCGAACGTGCCCCGACAATGGCCGAATGCTTAACGACCAGCTTTGCGGACGCCAGCAACCCAAGCTGAAGGATGCAGAGGAAGAAGATGAATACTGGCACGAAGGCGATCAGCATCTCCAGATACACAACTCCGCGTTCGTCGCATCGATGCCTTTGTGCCATTGCTCAAACCCTGCCAGAGCTATGAAGCTCCGTGCCGCTTCCGTGCGTACGTCTTTGCTGCGAATCTTTCGTATGATCTAGTCAGTGTCAGAAGAGTCCAAGTGGATGCGCCATTTTGGGAGCTTCACTTGGTGAACCCTTGTTCGGCTTAGCCGCCACTGAGTTGCTAGATTTCGGAGTGCCTTTTTGCCTTCACGAACTGCAGAGCCGCCGCCCCTAGTGCAGCCTCCTGCCCTAGGTTTTCAAACTCCTGCCACGGCTGCGTCAGCGAAGAGCATCGTACCGAACGAAATGGTCGCCCCATTGGGTTGGCTCGCACAAGCGCCAGATGAACTACAGCGGCAACGCGAAGGGACTTGTCGGGCAGTCGTGTATGATTATATCATAAATGATATACTTGGAAGGTCGATGCACCAGATAGAGCTCCAAGTCCCGTGTTGCGCGAAGGCATGGCCCTGGCGTGAGTTTCTTGCGCTCCTCTGACGCATAATCCCAACGCCCGTCCGCGACTCACCACTTCTCTCGCTTGGCCTTACAGTTGCGCCAATGACGAGGTCTGGCGTGCCCGAGCGTCGCCGCTCCAAACCTGTGCGCAAAGCCAGGATTCAGCGGGCCCTTCGACTTCGAGCGACCAGCTTGAGTTCCCCAAGCTCAACCCCCAAACTGGCGAGACCCGCCCTTCCCGTAAACGCTGGGCCTGGCTCTTGGCTCATGTGTTGAGCTTCTGTTGCCGAGCTCATTGCCACCGCGGGTGTTTGCTTGTTGAAACTGAGCAACGTCTGAGCGGAGATCTATTTGCACCGTTATACTGCTGGCTTTTGAGCTCCGCAGTCGGTCGTGTTCACCGCTCATCGTGCTTCGGGGACCTGGATTCGGAGGGTTCGGAGCGCCTTCAGTTGAATCGCGTACTCTTGATTCCGCCTGATTCTATCAATTCGATTGTCTTATGCTCTTCAGGGTTCGCGCAGAACGAGGCGTTCCAGGATTGGCCCCGCCCATGCTGGAGCGTCGTCATAAGCCTTCACCACATGGCCCTCAGCGGCACGCAGCACAAGTTGAGCGTCACGATCGTCGACGGAGTTGTCGTACACGTAGAAGCGGTCCACCTCGGCGGCGACGCTGGCGGCGTTCGCGATCGAGCGGGCCCAACGATCGACAATCTTGCGGATCGGAACCTCGTGCCCGCCTTGAAGCACTCTGCGAGCGACTCGAGCCGCATTGATTTCGGGCCGAGAGGTGCCGACAAAGAATATCCGTACAAAGTAGCCAAGAGCCAGAGCACGCCGCACGAACTCCGGTTTGTCCGCTGCCGAGTCGAACGCCAAGCTCCGCCCTTCGCGCAAGCAAGCCTCGCGACGCTCCGTCGCCAGCTGTGCTGCGCGTAGCACGGTCGCGGCATCGTTCCAGTCCCCCAGCTCGTCCTGCGCGATGGCGTCGGGGTTGATGTATTCACAATCGTGAAACCACTCGTGCGCGAGTCCGCGCTCTGTGATGGTCGTCTTCCCAGCACCGTTCGGTCCAGCGACGACCAACAAACGAGGGCGCGAGACAGGCACTGCCGTCATCGAGATTTGTCGGTCCGCCGCGCTCGTGTATTTGCGCGGGCGAAGACAGATGCTTCCTGCAGCCGAGCCACCACCCAAGCGTCAGCGGTGGCGCGCCGCTGTACCGCAAGGTCTCTCGCTTCCCGCATCACAAGCGCGAGTTCCTCGTCCGTCGGGTCGGTGTCGGGGGCCATGAGATCTCGAGAGTTCGTCTGCATGCCTGGACCACTAGCATAGCACAGCTAGGTGCGTTGTCGTCTCGAATCGTGTCAGGCGAGGGGTTGTCGCCAGGGCTCATAGGGAAGGCAAAGGCAGTTCGCTGTTTTGCAGCCGCCGCTGGATACCTACAACCACTGGATCCCATAAAGTGGGCACAAACACAGACAAAATCACAAAGTGCGCTGTCAGATGCTGCGCTGGCCCTGAGCATTCAATGTTCGATGGCCGCGCAAGGTGCTATCCTCGCCCCATGGCTGTTGAAGATGTGGCACTCACGGAGCCAGAACGCTGGGCCCTCGTGAATGGTCGCCTTCGTGAAGAGGCCAAAGCTGCGACCGATGAAACGAAGCTTCGTCAGCTCGCGTCTCTGATGGGTTCGGTCGACGACTTCGGGTGGCGCGGGGCCTTGGCAGAGGACGATGTTCGAGTTCGAGCGCTTTGGTCCAAGCTGCGGGCCAAATGGAACCACGAGAGTTCGCCTATCATCGCTGTCCGATGAGCGAGGGAATCTACAAGCTAGAGGGCCTGCTCGGTGCGCTCTCGGCCGTGTCTCAATGGCTGACAGCGGAAGGTACTGCTGAAGCAAGCTGTCAAGTTTGGGGTTCGGCCTCGCATCTCGGAGGCCTTGGAGTTCGCAAGGACGACACGGGTGCTTCTGCTCTTGCGTGAACCCACGGGGATCGAAGTGGATCTCAGCTTCGGAATGCTACCCTTCGAGTCCGAACTCGTTGCGCGAGCTCGACAACACACGGTCAAGAATGTGCTGTTCCCAGTGGCGCCGCCGGAGGACATCATCGTTATGAAAGCCCTAGCGTTGCGTCCGCGCGATGTGGCAGACATCGAAGGCATCGTTGAGTCAGTGGAACGTCTCGATCTGGCTCGCGTGAGAGCTACGGTTGCCCTGCTCAGCGAGCGCTTGAGACGGAAGATCACGCTGCTGTGCTCGAACAGATCTTGAAGAGACTTGGCGCGGGTTGACCCCCCAGCCGCCTTGGGTCGACCGCCGGCACGCATCTAGCCATGGCGCCGCGCTTGGGCGATATCATGATCTTCTAGCTCCTCCCGGGTGATGTAAGTCGAGAGCCCGAAGGTATCACGCGAAGGCGTGCTTCACATTCTTCGCAGAGCACGTACATCACGCCGGAAGCTCTCTCGCGCGCGATGATGAGCCGTCCCTGGCGGCAAACCCGACAGAATCCAACGCAGGCAACTTGCTTCTTGGTTCCGGAGGAGGCAACCCATTGCCTGGAAATGCCGTGATAATCTTGTTGTTGCCACGCTGGGTTATGATCGTGACGGTATTCAAGTTAGTCCTCTGACCCGCGACCCCCCCCCATCATACCCCGAGTTGGGTCTCGGAATAGCAAGGATCGACAGCCGCTGCGCGGGGAGATCTGCCGAGAATTTGGCGCCTTTGGGGGTGCAAACGACGCGAAGGGACTTGTCGGGCAGTCGTGTATGAGTATATTATAAATATACTGTGCCCACGAGCGTACACATCCCTGCGCCCCTGCTTGCAGCAGTGGACCGTCGAGCGAAAACACTGAAGGTCAGCCGGAACCGCGTGATTGTGCGGGCCTTGGAGCGCGAACTGACAGAAGGCACGCAATGGTCGCCAGGATTCTTCTCGCAACTCGAGGCGCCCGAACACGGAATCGGAGTTGCAGCGGATGAGATGTTGAAGGCGATCCGCAAGCACCGTCGGTCAAAGAAGCCAGCACGGTTATGAAATACGTTCTAGACACGAATGTGGTCTCGGCTCTCATGAAGGGTAGCGGGCAGGTCATAGAACGCTTGAAACAAGTTGACCGAACAGAGGCTGGGATCCCACACCCTGTTATCGCTGAGATCTCGTACGGAATTGAGAGGCTGCCTCGATCAAAACGGCGAGATTCGCTGACGCGAAGATTTGAGTTGCTGAAGGAAGAAATCCAGCGAGTTGAGTGGTCCGACAAGGTCAGCCAGGCATTCGGCACGATCAAGGCCACGTTGGAACGTCGAGGCGAGCGAATCGAAGATTTTGACGCTGCCGTGGCAGCCCATGCGATTGCCGAGGGAGCAGTGTTGGTCACAGCCAATCTCAAGCACATGATGCGCGTGCCTGATCTGGAAATCGAAGACTGGTTAGAATCCGACGAGTGATCTCGTGCGCCAAACGATCAAGCATTCACCCGTCCGGGGCGGGAATAATATCAGAAAGCGGCCCCAAAAAGAGCGCCGGCGTCTGCTCATGTGTTCCGAGCAGACCTTGACACTTGCGTCCGCGGCGGGCCCATGAGTTGGCTTGAAGCCGCCACCACCGAGCAGGCGGCTGCCTCGTTGCTCGCCAAGCTTGGGCTTCTCCGCCCCCTGAATCGCGCTCGCGGCCTAGACGAGCTCTGGCAGCGCGCCTTGCGAACGCACGTGAGGCCCGCCACTTTCAGTTCCGAAGACGCCCTGAGGCACCCCGAAGCCCTGTCCTATCGCCAAGTAGAGGTCCAGCAGGGAGCGTTGGTCACTGCCCGGATAGCGAATGTAGCGCCCGTCCAACTTCAAGCTACCTGCCCGCCCCGCGAGCACTGCAGGCCAACGTGTGTGCCCCGAGTGGTGTGTTTCCCCGTTGTCGCTCGAGATCATCACCATGGCGTCCGCGACGTTGGCATCCGCCAGGAGCGCATCTAAGGTCTTTCCGGCCATGCTGCTGATCCAGTTGTACGTGCGTGAGATGACAGGACCGTTGACAGGCTCCTCCTGGTGCCCCACGTCCCCCAAGCTCGTTCCTTCCGCATTCTGTACTGGGGTGCCGACGAGGAGCTTCTGCAGGTTGGGACCGTAGTCGTGCGAATCCCCACACCCGATATCCACGGCCATCACGTTCGAAACGCCGCAGATGAGCGCGATGCTCGCCAAACTGTTCAAAGCCTCCAGCACATCGACCGGATCTCCCGACTGCGTGAGCGTCGGTACGCCCGGCGTATTGCAGCTAATACCGGCTAGCCCCAAGAGCTGCTTCTCGCGCGCCTCGATAGCAGACAAATATCCTGCCAGCTTGTCCCGCTCGGGGGCTGCGAAGTTCGCTTCGAGGCGAGCAATGTCGGATTTCAAGTTGTCGAAAATCACGCGCTCGCGCTTGCCAATTCCTGCCGGCGCCCCGCCACCGCCGCCCTGCGGCGGCAAACCTGCGAAGAGCGTCTTGAAAAGCTCCACGGGGCTTTGGAACGCTGGCACCGACTTGTTCGGACCTTCCGCGAACAGGTTGTCCTTGAAAGCAAGATCCGACTTGCTTGAAATGCCAATGTTGATCGACTTGCGAGGCGCGTCCTTGCTGAGAGTCGCTGCCAGGTGCTGGTCGAAGGTGATCCCTCCGGGCACTAAGTGGTCCACGTCCGTGCCGGGAACGCAATTCAACGCCATGTAGCCACATCCGTGACCGCCGTCTTCACCGATTCGAGGGTGATTCTGCAAGCCCTCCACCATCAGCAGCTTCTGACGATAGCTTGCGTTGGTAGCGCCGCCATAGAGAGCCGCCGCACCTGCCAACGGGTCAAAGGCAGCCGGAACTGTGAACTGCGATGAATTCACCAGACTTCCCGACGCGGGCAGTGGCTCCTGGGAGTTGGCGGCCGGGTCCTTGAACTCCGGCGGAGCAAACACCCAGTTCGGATTGATCCCGTTGCACCCAAACCAAAACATCGCCACCTGCCGCCCCACGGCCTGGCCTTGGGCCTCACGGATGAGGTTTTTCGCGAGCGGGGCAAGGAGACCTGCCCCGACCCCCAAGCCCATCTTCTGAACGAATGATCGACGGCTGAATGATACGGACCTGCGGCTATAGCTCACCATGTTAGTCTCCTTAGAAGCTCCGCTTCAAAAATGAGTCTGATCCCGCCAGACTCGCAACGAAATCTACGTAGCTTCCCGCCGGCTGGTACGCGGCTTTGGCGTTTGACAGGCTGCACGAGTCGGCAGCTATCTCTTTCCTGCCCATGTAGTAGCGGAAGCCATTTTTCATCACACATTCCTGAACGGTGGTCGAGGCGCCCAGCTTCACCGAAAAATCGACGCCGTTGGTGAAGCTCAGCCCAGCCACATCGCCGAACGCCGGGTCCATTGAAAGCGTCCCCGTGGCGTCGATCGGCTTATTCAAGGAGGATGCCGTGGTCCGGTAGGCGCCGACGACGTCGTAGTTCTCAAACGCGAAGCCAGGGGGGTCCAAGATACTGTGGCAGCCCACGCAGTCCACGCCCGTGTGCATCGCAAATTTTTCGCGCATGGTAAGCTCGGTCGTTTCCGGAAGAACGGGCACCGCATTGAGATTTACTGGGGGAATGTTTTGGCAAAACACCTCCTCATAGATGAACTCTCCGCGCTTCATGGGCTTGGTGTCTTCACGCGCAGCCTTCAGTCCGAGCCACGCAGGGTGCGTGAGGAAGCCGGCTCTCTGTCCCGCAGGGGCTGTGAACTTCGTTGGCGCGGCCGTCACGGGCGGCGCACCACTCACTCCAAAAATCGACTCCGAACCGCAGTCCGCGACCACAGCTGACGTGGTGAACAGCGCCTCAAAGAATCGGTTGGTCGAGCTCGTGGTGTACACCTCAGCGACGAGCGCCTCCGCCTGCGCCACCATTCGACTTCGATCATACGGACAGGGCGAAGTCCGAGTGTCCACCTCCAACTGCTTTTGCACATCAAGGAGGTGACGCAGCTGGAAGTACTCAGTCACGAAATTCCGCGAGCCGTGGGCATCGGGCGAGCCCATTAATCTCACCACTTGGGTTGATATTTGTCCCGGCGTCACCAGCTCTCCGCGACCCGCCGCGTCCCACAGCAGCTGATCGGGGGGACTTCCCGTGATCGAATAGGAGAGCTGCGTCCCAACCTCGTGGGGCGTGAGAGTCACGACACCAGCCACCGCCGGTCCCCCTATCTCGGGCTTAAACAAGAAGTAAGGCGTGAGGAGTATCGTCTGAAGTGCGGTACTGAGCGCAGTGTCCGCGTCGAGTTCAGTGCGAGCGTCCGTGAACGCCTTCGTGTACTTGGTAGCCTCTTCATCGCTCAAAGGCCGACGAAGGAGGATCGAGCCACGCTCCTGCACCAACGTCTTCACGCAAGCTTCCGACTGATCGGTAGCCCAACAGCTTCCGACTTTCAGGGTTTGGACAAGCTGGTTTGCGACCTCCAGGGTCACCCCGTACGCCTGCCCAAACTCATCCTTAGTGACGGTTTGAAATCCAGAATCCGTGCTGTAAAGGGACTGAGTCGGGATCAAGGGATTGACTAGATTGCCCGGTAGCCCAGCCGAGGGCGCACCGGGAGCCCGCCGACCCTGTACGAAATCGCCGACAGTGCTGGAAAATTCCGATGGACTTAAACGCCACAGCCGACGCGGACCTGGAGCCGCCCCGGATGCCGTTTCGCAGCTAAACGCGTTGCCGACGTTCCCCGAGCCGCCGGACACGGAGCCTCCGGACACGGAGCCTCCGGACACGGAGCCTCCCGACGCGGAGCCTCCCGCACCAGGAATACTCGTGCTTGCCACGGTCTTCCCTCGACCGGGACCGGAGACATTGGAAGAGCAAGCTGCAGCCAAAACGGCGCAGCTAGCTGTCGTCAGGAGGAAACGCATATCATATCTCCATGGAACTGGGCGTGGTTCATCCGTACCCAACGTTGGAGTGGATGATAGCGCTCAACGATCCGTTTTGCCAACCCTAAACTTCGGGCGATCTCGTCGCAGGCTCTAAGCCCAAGGGCGCGCACGGTTAACTTGTATTCTATCGGCAGTGGCCCGCGCTGAAACGATACGGCTGAGTGTCAGGGAACAACCCCCCAATCTGGCAGCTCGCGCCCCGCTGTGATTGGGAGTCTCAACCGGTCTGGAACAGCCGGCTGCAGAAAGTTTGGATCTTCTGGTTTCACTCAATCATCAACGTGATCGGCACTCTCAGCCCCGTCACTCGACCGCGCGCCCTCGGTGCTGGCCTTCGCCTCTAACCGCGCCAACTCGCCTGGAGCGGCTTTCACTCGAAAAATCACTGCATCGGGCTCGTAAGTTTCTTCCAGTACGTTGCACGATTCGTAGATTTCCCCGCGCAGCTGCTGCCGATCGTAGGGCACACGAAGCCAACCTTCGACGAG
>ENA-ORBV01004349-ORBV01004349.1-microbial-mat-metagenome-genome-assembly--contig:-NODE-4349-length-27289-cov-5.862009_pt1 | contig 27289 bp, 23 predicted proteins | sample MGYA00237777_ERZ505514 | MGnify/ENA primary metagenome ERZ505514 (study PRJEB26160, sample SAMN06269048) | microbial mat metagenome | isolation source: Oligotrophic lake microbial mat | place...
AATGTACTGTGCACATGTGCTGCTAATTGTGTGCTGCATGCATGATGATCGGATGTCGTACCCCAGCTGACATACACTTATATCTGTTGACAGAGGCCGGGAGAGTCACCCTACGATCTTGTATGAGGCTGTAGCGACTTCCGACCTGTACTGCTGGGCGTTGTTCGCGGGTGCTCCTGGCTCACTTAACGACCTGAACGTCCTACAGCGCTCGCCAGTTTTGCGTCGCCTGTTAGACGGGGGATGGTATCGCATCGGGTTTACGGCTAACAATCACGATCACACTCATTCGTATCTGCTCGTCGATGGCATCTATCCATCCTACGATGTATTCGTGTCCACCATATCACATCCCGTTGACGAAGCACAGCGATTTTTTGCCAAACGACAAGAGAGTGTTCGCAAAGATGTTGAACGCCTGTTTGGCGTTCTCAAGGGCCGATTTCACATTCTGGTCAACCCCGCGCGATCCATGAGTTGGGACTTTATTACGAAAGTGATCACGTGCTGTGTAATCTTGAACAACATGATCGTACGCGATGAGAAGGTCACTGAGGAGGAGATTCAGGACTTGATCGAATCGGGTAAACTTGCTAGCAGCTTCGTAGGGTCGATTGATCCGAATGGTGCGGGGGCCAATGAAGTGGATCCCATTAAGAAGACGATTTTGCAGCTCGATGCGATGAAGAACAAGGATAAGCACGCAGCGCTGGTTCAGGATTTGGTGAAAGAAATGTGGCATCGTAAGGGAGCCGGTAACTGATGAAGTAAACTAAATGGTTCCTGAACAACAAGTACATATATGCAGACCACATAATGAACGGACCATGTTTGAATCACTACCATCGTCACGCACCGCTACGTACTGATGCATGCATTACATCGCTGATGAAGCGGTCGATTTCGTTGGAGTTGCAGCTCATCATAATGAGCTGTCATCAGAGTCTCCAGCGGAAATGCGGTCGAGCTCATCCACTGTAGGATCGTCCGCTTCCACGACGTCAGACAACTTGTTTACGAACGCCGACAACTTTTCATATGCATCCCGTTTGCTCGGATCCAGGTTGTCAACTGCGAACGATCAAATCCATATCGGATCAACCATATGCTTCAGAAACACAATCATCCGATGATATACGCGTTCTCATCAAGTCTACCATTGATTGTAAAAAACGAGGCACAGTCTTTCACCATTGCTGAGCATTGCGCCATTCGCTTTTGGCGAGCGCTCTGTTTCAGCTGGATAAGCTCGATCTGGTGTGCACGGCGCCTCAACTTGCGTTCTTGCCTACGGTCGTGCCGCCGATCAGCACGAGGGCCGCCAGGTCCTGGTCGGTCTGGAAAGCGATTTCGGCACTCAGCATGGCGCCTTGTGAAAACCCGCCAAGCACAATGGGTCCCGGCACCTTCTCGAGCAACTGGCGGACCAGGCTCGATGCGGCCTTGAGGCCGCCGGGATTGGCGGTGGAGAAATCCGGATAACGCTCTCCCCTGGGGACGTGGCCCTCGATGTTCAGCCACCACCAGCCGCGCGCGCCGCCCGGACCGCGAAGCGGGCCCTGCGGAAAGATCATCCGGCCGCTATTGGGAACCTGAAGCTTGTGCTCGAACTGAAGCCAGTCGTTCGCACTCGACCCGTAGCCGTGCAGCATGACCAGGGTCGGCGGACCTGAGCCGCCGCGGACAATGGTCGCCAGCCCTGCGACCTGCAGCCACAGCCAGAAGGTGATCAATGAGACGAACGAGATGAGCCCGAGTAGCCAGAACGAGCGTTTCATGCGCCCCTACGATAGTCCCTGCGCCCAACCCGCCCAACCTGCCTAGATCCTGTCGAAGTTCTTTTCGATCTCGCGCCGGGTGATACGTAGCATCACTGGCCGGCCGTGCGGGCACACCGTGGAATACGCCGTCGCGCGCAGCTCTTCGAGAATGTGGTGCATCTTCTCGAGCGTCAGCGGATAGTTCGCCTTCACCGCCGCATGACACGCCGTCGTCGCGGCAATCTGTTTGAGGGAATCCTCAAGGCGCAAGCCGCGATCGAGCCCTTCCAGATCGTCAGCGAGAGCGCGGAGTGCCGCCTCACACTCGTCGCGCGGCAACAGGGCCGGCATGGCGGTCACCTTGATGCTGTCGCCGCCGAACTCCTCGACCTCGAAGCCGAACTTCGCAAGAGCATCGGCGCGCGAGATCAGGGCGTTGCGTTCCGCCGCCGGCAGCTCGAGAATCATCGGCACCAACATGCCCTGGCTCTCGAGATTCTCGGTCGTCAACCGTTGCATGATCCGCTCGAACAGCACGCGCTCGTGCGCCACATGCTGATCGATGATGCACAGCCCTTCATCATCCATGGCGATGATGAAAGTGTCGCGGAACTGGCCGAGCGCGATCATCGGCCGGACGGCAGGCGCGGATGCTTCAGGCACCCCCACAGCAGGGGGCGTTTCCACAGATGCAGCCGAGGGCGCCGCGAGTGGTTCGAACCTCGGAATGGGGTTGTACGAGGGCGCGGCACCAGGAGGTGCCCATCGGCTGGTGAAGCTGCCGCCCGCGAGTGCGCCGGGTATCGAAGGCTGCAACGGACGTCCGGGCAAGACGTCGGAGGTGTGCAGCGTCAGCTCCGGTGCGGGCCCCTTGCCGAGCGCATCGCCGAGCGTGTGACGAACCATCTGGTGCACCATCGACTGGTCGCGGAACCGGACCTCCGCCTTCGTGGGGTGCACGTTAACGTCGACGCGGTCCGGCGGGATGTCGAGGAACAGGTGCACTTCGGGGCTGCGCTCCTTGTTGGTCGCCACGCTATACGAATCGAGAATCGCGTGGGCGATGGTGCGGTCCTTGACGATGCGCCGGTTGACGAACAGATGCTGTGGACCGCGCACCGGGCCCTGCTCCGCCAGCGCGGCGATGAAGCCGTGCAGGCGCAAACCGCCAAATTCCCGATCGATGGCCACCAGGTCCTGGCGGTCGCCGTAGAGCTGATACAAGCGGTCCGACAAGCTCGCCACCGGCGGCACCGCCAGCACCTTGCGGCCGGTGCTGATCAAGGTGAAGCCGACCTCGGGATAGCACAACGCCAGTTGCGTCACGAACCGCGACACCTGCGCGGCCTCGGCCGCGTCGGACTTCAGAAACTTTCGGCGCGCCGGCAGGTTGTAGAAGACATCGGCCACCTCGACCAACGTGCCCTCGGGACCGCCGGCTTCCACGATCGATTCGATGATCCCGGCGTTGACGCGAATCTCGGTGCCGCTGTCACTGCCACCCTGCGTCGCAGAGTCCGAGTCGCGGGGGTCCCGGCTGCCCCGTGCCCGCGTGCGCAGGCGGAAGTGCGAGACCGACGCCATCGACGGCAGCGCCTCGCCGCGGAACCCGAGCGTGACGATTGCGCCCAGGTCGTCGGCGCGCGTGATCTTGCTGGTCGCGTGCCGCTCGAGGCACAGCCGCGCATCATCCGGATCCATGCCGATACCATCGTCTTCGACGCGGATCAGTTTCTTGCCGCCGTACTCCACCGTGATGGTGATGCGGGTGGCCGCCGCATCGATGGCGTTCTCGACCAGCTCTTTCACGACCGAGGCCGGACGTTCGACCACCTCACCGGCGGCGATCTGGTTCGCAAGATCCTCCGGCAGCCGCGTGATCCGTCCCACTTACCACCAACCCGCTTTTCGGAACCAGACGAACAGCGCCGAGCTCGTCAACACCATCAGCCCGATGATCTCCAGGAACTGGTACTCGGGACTGCCGATCAGGGTCGGCAGTGGCACGTTCATACCGAACAGGCCGGTGATGACGGTCATTGGCCCGAACAGCGTGGCAATCACGGCGAGCACCTTCGAGACATTCGCCAGCCGGTTCGAGACGCTGGCCAGGTGGGCGTCGAGCACACCAGTCACCCGATCCTGAAAGACGATGGCATCGTCTGCCATGCGCGCGAACTGATCGTAGACGTCGCGGAACCGGTAGGCCATCTCCTGGCTAATCAGGTCGAACTCGCGCCGCGCGAGGCGGCCGACCACGTCGCGTTGCGGCACGACGATCCGGCGCAGGCCGGTGATGTCGCGCTTGACGGTGAGAATCTCGCCGGTCAGTGACTCCGACGGCTGGTTGATGACGTGTTCCTCGACCTCGTCCAGACGGCTCTCGAGCTCGTCGACCTCCGGCCGGTAGTGGTCGACCATGATGTCCAGGAGGCGATGCAGCAGCGCGACCGGCCCCTCGGCGAGGATGTGGTCGGCGCGGCTGCACAGCTCGCCGACGTGCTCGATGCTCCGCCGCTTGCCGTCATGAACCGTGACGAGAAAATTGGCAGCCAGAAAGAAATCGGTCTCGTGGGTGTCGAAGCGATGCTCCACGGCATCGAAGTTGATGCCGTGCAGCACGATGTAGAGGTAGTGATCGTAGCGCTCAACCTTGGGAATGGTCTCGCGTTGGAAGGCGGCCTCCACCGGTAGCTCGTGAAGGCCGAAGGCGTCGCGCAGCACGGCGCCATCGGCCTCCACCGGCTCGGCGACATCCGCCCACACCACCGCCCCGCTGTCAGGCGACAGCCAGGCGGTGTCGAGACGGTCGACCAACTCGGTGCGACCGTCCCGGTGGACGAAGTAACGAATCAATCGCCGACCTTGACGCTCAAGGCCGCCTGCGCCGCCGCCAGCCGCGCGACCGGCACGCGATAGGGTGAGCAGCTCACGTAGTCGAGGCCGACCTGGTGGAAGAAGTGGATCGACGAGGGGTCGCCGCCATGCTCGCCGCAGATGCCGAGCTTCAGGCTGGGGTTGGCGACACGGCCCTTGGCCACGGCCATCGACACGAGCTGGCCGGTGCCGGCGGCGTCGAAGGTCGCGAACGGATCACGCTCCAGGATCTTCTTGTCCTGGTAGACGCGGAGGAACTTGCCCACGTCATCACGCGAGAAGCCAAAGGTCATCTGGGTGAGGTCGTTGGTGCCGAACGAGAAGAACTCGGCCTCCAGTGCGACGGCATCGGCTGTCAGCGCGCCGCGCGGCACTTCGATCATCGTCCCGATCAGGAACTTGATCTTGATGCCCTGCTCCTTGATGACGTCCCTGGCCACTCGCTCGACGACCGCCTTCTGGTCGCGCAGCTCGCGCACGTCGCCGACCAGCGGGATCATGATCTCGGGAATGACCTTCAGGCCTTCCTTGTTCAACTTGCAGGCCGCTTCCATGATGGCGCGCGTCTGCATCTCGGTGATTTCCGGATAGGTGATGCCGAGCCGCACGCCACGGTGGCCGAGCATGGGGTTGAACTCGTGCAGCTGTTCCACCCGCGACAGCAAGGCCCTCTTCTCGTCGAGCGCCTGGCCTTTGGTGCCCTTGGTTTCCATGATGGCGATCTCCACCATCAGGTCCTCGCGCTTCGGCAGGAACTCGTGCAGCGGCGGATCGATCGTCCGGATGGTCACGGCCGTGCCCTTCATGGCCTTGAACACGCCGTAGAAGTCTTCGCGCTGCATCGGCAGCAACTCCGCGAGCGCCGCCCGACGGTCGGCTTCGGTCTCGGCCAGGATCATGCGCTGCACGATCGGAATCCGGCCTTCGCCAAAGAACATGTGCTCGGTGCGGCACAGGCCAATGCCACGCGCACCGAAGGCGTAGGCGATCTCGGCCTGGTCCGGTTGGTCGGCGTTGGCCCGCACACCCAGGCGGCGGAACCGGTCGGCCCACCCGAGCAGCGTGTGGAAGCGCTGGTAGATCGGCGAATCCGACGGCTTAATCTTGCCGGCGATCACCTGCAGAATCTCGCTCGGCTGCGACGCCACCTTGGCCAGCTTCACTTCACCGGTCAGGCCGTCGAAGGCGATGTAGTCGCCTTCCTTCACCGTCTGCCCCTTGATGGTGAACGTCTTGCCGTGTTCATTGATGCGCAGTTCGCCGGCGCCGACAATCGACGGCTTGCCCATCTGGCGGCCGACGACGGCGGCATGGGAGGTCATGCCGCCGGTGGCGGTGAGAATGCCCTGCGAGACCCACATGCCGTGGATATCGTCTGGCACCGTCTCGCGGCGGACCAGGATCACGGGCTCACCCTTGTTGGTCCACTCGACCGCGGTCTCTGACGAGAACACGGCCTTGCCGCACGCCGCACCCGGCGAGGCCGGCAAGCCACGCGTGACCGCCGCAATGCTGTTCCATTCCTTCTGATCGAATCCGGGTGCGAGCAGCTGCGACAGCGCTTCGGGATCCACCAGCAGAATCGCTTCCTTCGGCGTGACCAGCTTCTCTTTGGCCATGTCGGTCGCAATCACGACCGCGGCATAGCCCGTGCGCTTGCCGCTGCGCGTCTGCAGCATGTAGAGCGTCTCGTCCTGGATGGTGAACTCGAAATCCTGGATGTCCTTGTAATTGCGTTCCAGCCGCGTGGTGATGTCGCGCAGCTGCTTGTACGCCTTGGGCATCACGCGCGCGAGCTCGGCGATCGGCTGCGGGGTGCGAATGCCTGCCACCACGTCTTCGCCCTGGGCGTTGATCAGGAACTCGCCGAAGAACTCCTTGGCGCCGGTCGCCGGATTGCGGGTGAAACCGACGCCCGTGCCCGAGCGGTCGCCGGTGTTGCCGAACACCATCATCTGCACGTTGACCGCGGTGCCGATGGCATCCGGAATGTCATAGATGCGGCGATATTCCTTGGCGCGGGCGTTGTTCCACGACCGGAACACGGCGTTGCGCGCGCCACGCAGCTGCTCCATCGGGTCCTGCGGGAACGGCTTCTTGGTCTTGTCCTTCACCACCTTCTTGTAGGCCGCCACCACTTCGCGCAGCGCCGCCTCGTCCAGGTCGGTATCCATTTGCGCGCCCTTCGCGTGCTTGATGGCTTCAAATTCATGTTCGAACGCCGCCTTCGGGATCTCAAGGACGACACTGCCGAACATCTGCATGAAGCGCCGATAGCTGTCGAATGCGAAGCGGCCGTTGCCGGTCCACGCCTTCATGCCTTCGACCGTGTCGTCGTTCAGGCCGAGGTTCAGAATGGTGTCCATCATGCCGGGCATCGAGAACTTCGCGCCCGAACGCACCGACACCAGCAGGGGCCGCTTGATGGATCCGAGCGTCGCCCCGGCCGACTTCTCGAGCTTGCGCAGCTGCGTCACCATCTCGGTTTCGATGTTCAGCGGCAGCTTGCTGCCGTTGGCGTAGTAGAGATTGCACGCGTCGGTGGAGATGGTGAACCCGGCTGGCACCGGCAGTCCAGCGTTGGTCATCTCGGCCAGGCCGGCGCCCTTGCCGCCCAGCGTGTCTTTCATGGTCCGGTTGCCATCGGCCTTGCCGTTGCCAAAGAAGTAGACGAACTTCTTGGGTCCCTTGGCGACCTTGGCAGCCGTGACAGCCGATCGCTTGGCCTTCGTGACCTTGGTGTTCTTCGTGTTTGCGGTCTTCACGTTCTTCTTCTTCGCCATTGCGCTCTCTACTCCTGCTTATCCGCTTCGATTACGATCTCAGAAACATCGGCCAGCTGGAGGATCGAGGTCTCCAGCCGCTTCAACAACCGCAGCCGCGCATCGCGCAGCTTCGGGTCCTCAGCCATCACCATCACATCATCAAAAAACTTCGCCACCGCGGGACCGGTCTTCGCGGCTTCGGCAAACGCCTGGCGATAACCGCTGCCTGACGTCATGGCGCCGGCAATCACGGGTTCCAAGCGATCGACCTCTGCCGCCAGCGCCAACTCCGACGCCTCGATCAGCACGCCGCCAAGATCCGGCCCGTCGTCCGCCAGGTTCCTGGCGATGTTCTTGACGCGCTTGAACAGCACCGCGAGCTGCTTGAAGTCGGGCGATTCCGTGAACTCGGGCAGTGTCTCCAGCTTCCGACGGGCCACCAGGGGGCTGACCTTCGCGGCGGCACCGTGCGTGACGGCTCGCACGTTGCGCGGGTCGGAGCCGCGCTGTTCAAGCACGTAGCGCACGCGGTCGCTCATGAATGACCAGAACGCTTCGTCGAGGCCGTCGGCCCGCACCAATTGGCCAAGTGTCAGCCGCAGGTCAAGGCCGGTCAGCTCGGGCAGATCGACCAGAATCCGGACGATGCCCTGGGCCGCTCGACGCAGACCATAGGGATCGCGCGAGCCGGTCGGACGCTCGCCCACAGAGAACATCCCCATGACGGTGTCGAGCTTGTCGGCGAGTGCGACTGCGGCCCACGTGATGGCCGCCTGGCCGAGTTGCTCCTTCGTCGGTGGCGCCGTCGCCTCAACTCCGACGGGCAGGTAGTGGTAGTAGATGGCCTTCCAGACGGCTTCGGGCCGGCCATCTTCGCGAGCGTAAATGCCGCCCATGGTGCCCTGCAGCTCGGTGAGCTCGCGGACCATATCGGTCGCCAGGTCGGCCTTGCACAGCCGTCCGGCTTCGGCGGCGAAGTCAGCGAGGTCGGGGCGACCAAAGACCTCGGCGCAGATCCAGCGCGCCAGCTGCTCGACCCGCGCGGCCTTCTCCTGGTAGCTACCCAGCTTCTTGTGGAACAGGACCGTGGCCAGTCGCGCGGTATATGACTCGAGCGGCTGTTCGCGATCGGCATCGAAGAAGAATCGCGCGTCACGCAACCGCGCCGTCAGCACGCGCTCCATGTTCTTCGCGATCACTTCCGGCTGCTCCGGCTGCATGTTGAGCACCGCCAGAAACACCGGCATCAACTTCCCCTGGTCGTTGTTGAGCGGGAAGAAATGCTGATGGTGAATCATGGTCGTGGTGAGCACCTCTGCGGGCAGCTTCAGGAACTCGTCCGCGAAGGTGCCCGACACGACGACCGGATACTCGACGAGATCAGGCACTTCTTCGAGCATGCCCTGCCCCACCAGGGCGCGGGCGATGCGGCCGCCGCGGCGGCGCGCCTCGGCATCGAGCTCGCGGGCAATGCGATCGTGCCGTTCGCTGCGCTCGAGCACGACAAAGTTCTCGGCCAGGCGCTTGCGGAAGTCATCGAAATGCTTGACTTTGATGGCCCGGCCGGGTCGGCCACTGGTCGTGAGAAAGCGATGGCCGTAGGTCGCGGCACCCGTGCTGATGTCCAGCACGCGCGAGTCGTGGGCGGCTGCCGAGCGGCCGATGATGAAGGGCACGACGCGGCCGCCGTAGAGATACAGAATCCAGCGGATGGGTCGGCCGAAGGGCAGCTCGCCCTTGCCATCGGCGAGCGTCGCATCCCAGCGCATCTGCTTCGGAAACGTCATCGATCGCAGCACCCCGCCGAGCACGTCGGGCAACACGTCGCTGGCGGTCTTGCCACGCTGATGCTTGCGAACCCCGATGTACTCGCCCTTGGCGGTGGTGATGCGCTCGATCTGATCCTCGGCCACGCCCTGCTTCCTGGCGAAGCCCGCGCCGGCTGGCGTCAGGGCGCCGTCCTTGAACGCCGCCGAGACCGGCGGGCCCATCACGAGCTCCTCGAGGTCGGCCTGGCGTTCGCCGATCTTGCCGACGCGGGCAATCAATCGCCGCGGCGTGCTGTAGGTTTCCACGGGCTCGTCGACCGAGAGCCGCGCGTCCTTGAGCTGTGCCTCCAGCGCCACGCCGATCTGGGTGGTCAGTCCGGGCAGCCAGCTGGCCGGGATCTCTTCGGTGCCAATCTCAAGCAACAGTTCGCGATCCACGTCAGGCTCCAGGCTCGGCCATCACGGGCATCTGCTGCGCCGCGTAGTCCTTGCAAATGGCGATGGCTAGTTGCCGCACGCGCAGGATGTAGGCGGTGCGCTCGGTCACGCCCACGCTGCCGCTCGAGTCGAGCAGGTTGAACAGGTGTGAGCACTTCAGGCAATACTCCAGCGCCGGCAGCAGTAAGCCGCCCTTCAGCAGCTCTGCGCCGAACTTGAAGTTCTCATCGAACTGCTGCCGATGGAACGACGAAAAGCGTTCGCCATCGATGCCGGTGCCTTGATTGAAGGCGTATTTCGACTGCTCCACCTCTTCGCGCATCCGCACATCGCCGTATGACTTGCCGCCGCCCCACTCAAGGTCGAACACGTTGTCGACCTTCTGTAGAAACATCGCGATGCGCTCGAGGCCGTAGGTGATCTCCGCCGAAATCGGTGACAGGTCCATGCCGCCCACTTGCTGGAAGTAGGTGAACTGCGTGATCTCCATGCCGTCCAGCATCACCTGCCAGCCAATGCCCCACGCGCCCAGCGTCGGCGACTCCCAGTTGTCTTCTTCAAACCGGATGTCGTGCTGGCGCGGGTTGATGCCGACCGCTTCGAGGCTGTCGAGATAGATCTGCTGAATGTCGTCGGGCGACGGTTTCAGGATCACCTGCAACTGGTGATGCTTGAACAGGCGATTCGGATTTTGCCCGAACCGGCCATCGTCGGGGCGGCGCGACGGCTGCACGTAGGCCACGCTCCACGGTGTCGGCCCGAGCACGCGCAACAGCGTCTCCGGATGCGAGGTGCCGGCGCCGACTTCCAGATCGAGCGGTTGCTGGATCAAGCAGCCCTGCGCAGCCCAGAAGTGCTGCAGCTTGAGGATGAGGTCCTGAAACGTCACGCGGTTCACGAACGCCGCAGTTCGTTCAACACGCGAACGGACCGGGGCTCTTTGTCGAGGTGCATCATAATCAGCTTCCGATGAATCAGTTCAATTTCGCGCAGTACCCGGCTCGACGCGCCCAGCGAGTCGACGTCGCGCGGGCCAATGCGCCGCACGCCGTCCAGAAACAGGGCCGCCTCGCTCGACACCCGCAGGTCGGCCGGATACACCCCCTGCAGCCGTAACAACCAGCATTCGAAATACCTCGCCAGCGCTTCGACCGGCGTCCCCGTCACCAGCGCCTCAAGCGCCGCAGTGCCCAGGCGGTACAACCGTTCGTCGATGTCGTCCTCGGCCGCCCATTCGTCAATCAGCTCGGCGAAGTAGTGGCTGTAGCCGAGTGCCTCGGGGCTGGGCGACGACAACGCCGATCGCACCGGCTCCGCGTAGTTCAGCATCACCAACTCGCGCCGCTCCTTCTCGAAGTACGCCACGCGTACTTCGGTCAGCGGTTCGAGCGCGGCGCCAAACCGTTTGCGCGACTTTCTCGCATTGGGTGCAACGCCCCGCTTCTTGCCGCGGTCGCGGGTCAGAAAGACCACGATGCGGTCGGCTTCGCCCATCTGGTAGGTGCGAAGAACGAGGGCTTCGGCCGTATACAGCGGCATCCCGTAGCCGCCTATTGTACTTGGAGAGGCAGGTCTTTAGACCCGCCTGACGGCTACTTGACGAGATACTGCAGGAACAGCGTCGCCAGGCCGAGGAACGAGGCAAAGCCCACGACGTCGGTAAAGGTGGTGATGAACACCGACGACCCGAGGGCCGGGTCGACCTTCATGGCCTTCAGCCCAAGCGGCACGAGGGTGCCGGCCGTGGCGGCGACGAACATGTTGCAAACCATCGACAGGCCCAGCAGCAGCGCCAGCACCGGGTCGGCCTTGGTGGCCCAGGCCACGCCCGCCGCGACCAGGCCCAGGGCCACGCCATTGCCCAGCCCGACCAGGGCTTCCTTGGCGAGCGCCTTCTTGCCGCCTTCCCAGCTCAACTCTCCCAGCGCCAGCCCGCGGACGATCACGGTCAGCGTCTGGGTGCCGGCATTGCCGCCCATGCCGGCGACGATGGGCATGAAGATGGCCAGGGCGGTGACCTGTTCAATGGTGCCTTCGAACAGTGCCACGACCGATGCCGCGATGAACGCCGTCACCAAGTTGGCCAGCAACCACGGCAGCCGCTTGCGAAACGCTTCCGACGCGGGGGTCGTCACGCGCTCGTCGCCCGAGACGCCGGCCAGGCGCAACAGGTCTTCGCTGGCCTCGTCCTTGATGACGTCGATCACGTCATCGACCGTGACAACGCCGACGAGCTTGTTCTCCTCGTCAACCACCGGCACGGCCAGCAGGTTGTAGGAGGCCACCTGCCGCGCCACCTCTTCCTGGTCGGTATCGACGCGAACGCTGGTGACATCGGGCGCCATGATGCGCTTGAGCGGCGTTTCCGGGGACACCAGCAGCAAGCGGCGCAGCGAGGTGACGCCGACCAGGTGACGTCGCGAGTCAACGACGTAGAGATAGAACACCATCTCGACATCGCGTGCTCCCTGCAGCGCCGTGATCGCCTCACCCACGGTCAGGTCTTCGCCCAGGGCAAAGACCTGCGGGTTCATGATGCGGCCGGCGGTCTGCTCCCCGTACTCGAGCAGGCTTTCCACCTGTCCCGACTCGCGGCGCCGCATCAGCTCCAGCACCTCGGTCGACAGCTCATCCGGCAGGTAATCCATCAGCGCCGCCGCGTCGTCTGACGGAATCTCTTGCAGCAGCCTGGCGATCTCTTCAGCCGAACGGCCGGTCAGCAGCTTGGCGCCTTCTTCAGGCCCCATTTCGCTGACGGTTTCCATGGCGAGGCGGCCGTTGCGATCGACCAGCAGTGAAAACACCGCTTGCCGCTCGGTATCGAGTAGCGAACCGAAGACCGAGGCGAGGTCGGCGGGATGCTGCTTCTGCAGCAGGTTCAACAGATTGGCCGTCGCGCCAATACGGAGCAACCGCTTGACTGAGTCGAGGACGACGTCGATTCGGCGTGGCGGAGCCATGGCGGTGGCCGGATCTTAACCCTTCTTGCGGCGCGATGGCAGGCCAAGTGAGTCGAGCATGCGCTCGTCCTCACGCCATCCCTCGCGGACCTTGACGTGCAGATCGAGAAACACGCGCGCGTCAAAGAACTGCTCGAGCTCTTTGCGCGCCTTGGTGCCAATCTCCTTGATGCGGGCGCCGGCGCGGCCCACCAGAATCGGCTTCTGACTCTCGCGATCCACCAGGATGGTGCAGAAGAACCGCATCAGGCCCTTGGCATCGGCCTCTTCGAACTTGTCGACCACCACGGCGGTCGAAAACGGCAACTCATCGCGCGTCTGTTGCAGCACCTGCTCGCGGACCAACTCGGCCACAAAGAACCGCTCGGGCTGATCCGTCAGGTAATCGTCGGGATAGATCGGATCCCCCTCGGGGAGGTGCGACAGCAACACTTTCTCGAGCCGGTCGACGTTCTCGCCGGTCAGCGCCGACACCGGCACGAGGTCAGCGAACCCGACCGTCTTGTCGTACTCGGCCAAGCGCGGCAGCAGCAAGCCCTTGTCGGCAATGTCCACCTTGTTGAGCACCAGGACGCGCGGCACCTTCGACTTGCGGATGATCTCCATCAGGTAGTCGTCACCGGCGCCACCTGGTTCGCTGCCGTCGACGACCACGGCAATCACATCGACTTCCTTGAGGGTATCGAGTGCGGCATCCACCATCCGCACGTTCAAGCGGTGCAGCGGCTTGTGGACGCCAGGCGTGTCGACAAACACAATCTGCCCCTCGCCGATCACCGCGTCGGCATAGTTGCGAACACCGACAATGCGGTTCCGGGTGGTCTGTGGCTTGTCTGAGACGATCGCCACCTTCTGCCCGACCAGCTTGTTGAGCAAGGTCGACTTCCCGGCATTGGGCCGGCCGACCAGCGCGACAAAGCCCGCCTTCATCGCGCCGGCTCGCTGCCGGCGTCATCCGCCTGCCGTCGCAGACGGACGCGGGTAATGCGCCGCTGTTCGGTTTCCAGGATCTCGACACCCAGGCCATCGAGATCGAAATGCTCGCCCACCGCGGGGACGCGGCCCAGGCGCGACAGCAGGAATCCGCCCACCGTCTCGAAGCCCTGGCCTGCGATCGTCACCTTCATCAAATTCGCCATCTCTTCGACGTGGACACTGCCGGTAAACACCAACCGACCCTCACCTTCGTCGATAATCCGCTCGACTTCAACGTCGTACTCGTCGCGAATCTCACCAACAATCTCTTCAAGCAGGTCTTCGACCGTGACCAGTCCTGCCGTACCGCCGTACTCGTCGACCACGATGGCGCTCTGCAGACGCTTGCGCTGGAACTCCTTCAGCAGCTCCGGCACGCGCTTGGTCTCCGGCACGAAGTGGGCGGGACGCATCAGCGGCGCGATCGGTCCGGACGTCGGCGCGCCCTTCATGATCAGGTCCTTCACAAAGATGAAGCCGACGACGTTGTCGAGTGTCTCGTTGAAGACCGCGATCCGCGAGTACTGCTGCTCGCGCACCAGCACATAGAGCTCTTCAATCGTCGCGCCCTGATCGATGCCGATGATATCGGGGCGTGGCGTCATCACTTCGCGAACCATGGTGTCGCGAAAGTCCGCGAGGTTCCGCAGCAGCTCGCGGGCCTGGCCGTCCTGGGCCGCCTCGACTTCCGACTGCACCGGCATGGTCTCTTCCGCCGGCGGGTCGGCATGTCCGTTACCGTTCGCCGGGCTCTGCTTGCGTCGACTGGTGCCCATGCGCAGCAGCGCCGCAGTCAGCGGCCGCAGGGTCTTGGCGACGACATCGAACGACGGCAGCAGCACGTCCAGCACCTGCTCCGGATCGCGCCGCACGATCAGCAGCGGAATGAGGTGCTCGCAACTGAGCATGACGCCGATCACGGAGAGCACGAGCAACGGAAAGCCGCCAGGATCGACGCCGGTCACGCGCGCGAGCAGGGCCGTGGAGACGACGGCGATGATCGAGAACAGAATGCGGATGGGAATGAAGAGCCGGCGCGGGTCGTCCAGGTACCAGCCAAGGGCATCGTCGCGGTCGGTGCGCTCGGCGTGAATGCGCAGCGATAGCCGCATCAGCGCGTTGAATCCCGCTGACACCGTGCCCAGGTAGGTGGCGGCACACCCCAGCAGAAACAGCAACAGCGGCGTCATCGCGCGCGTTCGATCAGACCTTCGCGCAGTCCCGCCTTCTTGCGCAGGCGCGCTTCGGCGCGCGCCATCTTGCCCTCGTCGGTCTCGTGGTCGTATCCCAGCAGATGCAGCAAGCCGTGGAGGGCCAGCACCTTCAACTCGGTGCCGACCGGATGACCGGCGTCCCGCGCCTGGCGCGCCGCCACGCCCGACGCGATCACGATGTCGCCGAGAAAGGTCGAGACGCCGGGCATGTGGGTGGCCGGGAACGACAACACGTCGGTCGTGCGGTCCTGGCCACGAAACTGCCGATTGAGGGCACGCATGCGGCGGTCGGAGACCACCGCAATGCTCACGTCGCCGCGAGCCGAGGCCGGAGCCCAGCGCGCGAGCCACGGGCCCAGTCCGCGCGTGGACACCGCACTGGAATCTGGCGTCGCCACGCTAACGTGCAGACGGGCCGCTGCCATATGCGTCATACGCTTTCACAATTGCCTGCACCAGCTTGTGCCGGACGACATCCTTGTCGTCGAAGTAGATAAACGAAATGCCGTCCACCTTGCCGACCACTTCCATGGCCTGGACCAATCCAGAGGTGCGGCCAATCGGCAGATCGATCTGCGTCACGTCACCGGTCACGATCGCTTTCGAGCCAAAGCCCAGGCGGGTCAGGAACATCTTCATCTGCTCGCTGGTGGTGTTCTGGGCCTCGTCCAGAATCACGACGGCATCGTTCAGCGTGCGCCCGCGCATGAAGGCGAGCGGCGCGACTTCAATGGTGCCACGCTCGAGAAAGCGATCGGCCTTCTCCGTTTCGACCATCTCGTAGAGGGCATCGTAGAGCGGGCGCAGGTACGGGTTGACCTTCTCTTGCAAGTCGCCGGGCAGGAAGCCGAGCTTCTCGCCCGCTTCGACAGCCGGCCGCACGAGCACGATCCGGCTGACCTTCTTGGTCAGCAGGTAGCTCACGGCCTGCGCCATGGCGAGATACGTCTTGCCGGTACCCGCGGGGCCGATGCCAAAGACGATGTCGTGTTGATCGATGGCATCGAGATAGCGACGTTGGTTGGCCGACTTCGGGGCAATGCGCTTCTTGCCGGCCTGTCGCATCTGCCCGTCTTTAAGGAAGTGATCGCGCAGGTCGATCGCACCATCCTCGACGAGTAGTTGGGACGCGGTCTTCACGTCGCGATCCGAAATGGAGTGGCCTTCGCCGATCAGGGCGCCCAGCTGTTCGATGAGGCGCGCCACTTTGGCCGTGTTCGCGGGCAGCCCTTCGACCAGCAGTTCGTGGCCCTGGGTCCGGATGCGAACATTCAGCAGGTCTTCGAGTTGCCGGAGGTTGACGTCGTAGGCCCCAAACAGGGTCGACATGCCCGCCTCGGGCACCGCAATCTTCCGCATCGACGCCGTGCTGATTCTCGTATCTCCTTGTGTGACAAACAGTTAACGAAATCAAGGCCAGCGTAGCATACGCAAACCGCAAAAGTGAAGCAGGTTCACTTACGCGATTGGCCTGATGTGCAGCTCGCGCATCTGCCGCGGATCCACGGTTGATGGCGCGTCGCACATCAGGTCCACGGCCTGCGTCGTCTTCGGGAACGGGATCACTTCGCGAATCGAGGTCTCACCCGACAGCAACGCGCAGATCCGGTCGAGGCCGAGCGCGAGACCGCCGTGCGGTGGCGTGCCGTACTCGAGCGACTCCAGGAAGAAGCCGAAGCGGTTCCTGGCATCCTCGTCCGACAGGCCGAGCAGGCGGAACACGTCAGCCTGCGTTTCGCGGTCGTGAATACGAATGCTGCCGCCGCCGAGTTCCCAGCCGTTGAGAATCACGTCGTATGCCTTGGCGAGAACCTTCCCTGGATCCGACTTCATCAAGTGAAGATCTTCTTCACGCGGCGCCGTGAACGGGTGGTTCACGGAATCCCAGCGCTTCTCGTCGCTGTTCCAGTCGAACAGCGGGAAGTCGGTAACCCAGGTGAGCTCCCACTTTCCTTCCGGGATCAGGTTCTGCTTCCTGGCGACCTGCAGCCGTAGCTGGCCGAGCACCTTCGAGGCCGCATCCGGCGCGCCTGACGCGAGCACGAGCAGGTCGTCCTTCGACGCGCCCGAGGCCTCGAGTACCTGGCGTGTCCCCTCGTCGCCAATCGCTTTGGCCGACGCCTGCACGCCCTCAGCCGTGTAGCGGGCGTAGATCAACCCGGCCGCGCCAAGCTGCTTGGCCTGCTCCACCAGGTCGTCGACCTCGCGGCGCGAGAACTTCGCGGCGCCGGGAATGACAAAGCCGCGGATGGTGCCGCCATGCGCGACCGCCTCACGGAAGATACCGAACGGCGACTCGGTGAACAACGGTCCGAAGTCCTGGATCTCCAGGCCGAAGCGCAGGTCGGGCTTGTCGTTGCCGTACTTGGCCATGGCCTCGGCGTAGGGCATGCGCTTGAACGGACGTGGAATGTCGACGCCGATCTCCTTGAAGCAGGCGGCGAGCGCTCCTTCGACAATCTCAAACACCATGGGCGGCGTCGCAAACGACATCTCGAGGTCGACCTGCGTGAACTCGAGCTGGCGATCGGCTCGCAGCGCCTCGTCTCGGAAGCAGCGGGCAATCTGCACGTAGCGGTCGAAGCCGGCAATCATCAGGATCTGCTTGAAGATCTGTGGCGACTGCGGCAGCGCGTAGAACTCGCCGGGGTGCACGCGGCTCGGGACCAGGAAGTCGCGCGCGCCCTCGGGCGTCGACTTGGTGAGAATCGGCGTTTCGATTTCGTAGAAACCCTGCTCGTCGAAATATTTGCGCAGCGCAATCGTGATGCGGTGGCGCAACGCGAGATTCTTCTGCAGCTGCGGCCGGCGCAAGTCGAGATAGCGATACTTCAACCGCGTCTCTTCCGACACGTTCTGATCTTCAGCGATCGAGAACGGCGGCGTCTTGGCCTCGTTCAGAATGCGCACTTCCTTCGCGCGGACCTCCACCTCGCCCGTGGGCAGCGAGAGGTTGACCGTGTCAGGCGAGCGGCGCTCCACGTCGCCAAGGATGGCGACGACGAACTCCGAGCGGACCGGCTTGACCTTCTCCAGCAGCGCGGCGTCGCCTTCGATGATGACCTGCGTCAGCCCATGTCGATCGCGCACATCGAGGAAAATCAGCGACCCCAGATCGCGGATGCGATGCACCCAGCCGAGCAGGACGACATTCTTGCCGACGTCCGCGGAACGAAGGGCGCCACAGGTGTGGGTGCGAGCGAGGGATCCGAGCTGTTCTGCCATTACCTAAATCTTTGTCTTGAGATACGCGGCCACATCGGCCCGCGGTCGTGGTTCGTCCTGGCGCGTCGCGAGGGTGCGAATGCTCACAGTACCTGCTTCCAACTCGGGTTTCCCAATCACGGCTGCAAATGGAATGCCCTTGGCCTGCGCATACTGAAACTGCTTCACCGTGGCGCCCTTCTGGTTGTCTTCGGCCGGCGCCTCTGGATAGAGCTCGACCCGCAACCCCGCGGCTCGAAGCTCAGTCGCGAAGGCGAGGTAGAAGTCGGCCCTCCCGGCAAACCACTGGATCACCATCACGTCGGCCGGGGTCGCCACCAGGGATGGCGGAAACATGTTGCGCTCCCCCATCACGACGAGAATGCGCTCGAGGCCGAGTGAGATGCCGCAGGCGGGCACATCTTCGCCCGAGAACATGCCGATCAGGTTGTCGTAACGGCCGCCGCCGCCGAGACTGCCGGCCAGGTCGGGCACCGCAATCTCGAAGATCGCGCCGGTGTAATACGACAGGCCGCGCGCGAGGCTAAAGTCGAACACGATACGCCCGCGTGCCGAGGTGGACTCGCTCAGCGCCAATAACTGCTTGAGTTCAACGATTGCTGCGTGGGCGGCCTCTCTGGCGGCTAGCTGAGGATGTCCTTGGTCTGCGGTGTTGAAAAGAGTCTCGAACTTATCCAACCCTTCGTTGAACGCAGATAGTGGACGCGCGTCTCCGCGCCTCCACTTGAACTGGGCCAGCCAATTAATCCACGAGGCCGCGCCGTCGGCGTCGTGGCCCTTCTCCATGAGACGAGCCACTGCATCACTGACGTCGATCTTGTCGAGGTCATCGGCAGCGCTGAGGAAATCGGCCCAGGACGACTTCGATATCTGCCGACCCGCCAGGAGAGCCTCTAAGAGTTTCCTGTGATTCAGGCGAATCACGAAGTCGGAGAAGCCAAGCCGAGTGAACACATCTGACGCCGCTGCCAGAAGCTCAGCCTCCACCACAATCGACTTCGAGCCAATCGCGTCGACGTCGCACTGATAGAACTCGCGGAAGCGGCCCTTCTGGGGACGATCGGCGCGCCACACCGGCTGCACCTGGTAGCGCTTGAAGAACTTCGGCAGCTTGGCCCGATACTCGGCCGCCACGCGGGCGAGCGGCACCGTGAGGTCGTAGCGCAGCGCGAGGTCGGCCTGACCGGTCTCGGCGCCTTCCCCACGCTTGAGGATCTTGAAGATCAGGCGGTCGCCCTCTTCGCCGTACTTGCCCTGCAGCGTCTCGAGATTCTCGACCGACGGGGTCTCGAGTGGCTCGAACCCGTACTGCTGGTAGACGTCGGCGATCACGCCAATGACGTGGCGCCGTTTCCGCACATCGTCCGGCAGGAAGTCGCGCATGCCACGCGCAGGACCGGTATTCACTTCTGATAGTCCAATCGATAGGTCACGTAGTTGTCGGCGTACCAGCGAATTTCGGCAACTTCTTCGTCGGTCAGTTGGCGCTTTACCTTGCCAGGACGCCCCATCACCAGCGAGCGCGCCGGGATTCGGGTGCCTTCGGTCAGCAGCGTGCCAGCCGCGATGACGCAGTCCGATTCGATGTGGACGCCGTTCAGGAGCACCGCAGCCATCCCGATCAACACCCGGTTCTCGATCGTCGACCCATGCACGACAGCCGAATGGCCGACGGTTACTTCGTCGCCGATGATCGTCGGATGCGTGTCACGCATTACGTGGATCATCGTCAGGTCCTGAATGTTGGTGCGCTTGCCGATGCGGATGCGATTGACGTCGCCACGAATGACCACATTCATCCAGACGGATGACTCCGCGCCAATCTCGACATCCCCGATCACCTGGGCACTCTGGTCGACGTAACTGCCGTCGGCAACGAGCGGCGTCTTCCCTTTGAAGGAACGGATCACGGCTAGATCTTGGGAAGGGTCACGCCGCGTTGCGCCTGGTACTTCCCCTTCTTGTCCTTGTAGGAAATCTCGCATGGCTCGTCGCTTTGGAAGAACAGCACCTGGGCAATGCCCTCGTTGGCGTAAATCTTCGCCGGCAACGGCGTGGTGTTCGAGATTTCGATCGTGACGTGGCCTTCCCACTCCGGCTCGAAGGGCGTCACGTTGACGATGATGCCGCAGCGCGCGTAGGTGGACTTGCCGAGGCACACCGTCAGCACGTCGCGCGGGATGCGGAAGTACTCGATAGTCGAAGCCAGTGCGAACGAGTTGGGCGGCACGATGCAGACGTCGCCGACGATATCGACAAACGACTTCGGGTCGAAGTTCTTGGGATCCACCACCGTGTTGTAGACGTTGGTGAAGACCTTGAACTCGTTGCCGACGCGGCAGTCGTAGCCGTACGACGAGAGGCCGTACGAGACGACGCCGGCGCGGACCTGTCGATCCTCGAACGGCTCGATCATGCCGTGCTCGAGGGCCATCTTCCGGATCCACCGGTCCGCTTTGATCGCCACGCTCTAGAGCTCCATGCCCCGGAAGAAATACCCGAGTTCAAACGCGGCCGTTTCCGGCGCATCCGAGCCGTGCGTGGCGTTGTTGTCGATCGACGCGCCGAAGTCCTTGCGCATGGTGCCGGCCTCGGCCTTGGCCGGGTCGGTCGCACCCATGAGGTCACGCCACTTCTTGATGGCATCCGGCGCCTCGAGACACAGGACGACGCAGGAGCCTGACGACATGAAATCGGTCAGCCCGCCGAAGAAGGGCCGCGCCTTGTGGACGTAGTAGAAGCCCTCGGCTTCGGCCTTGCTCATGTGGATCATGCGCATGCCGATGACGCGGAACCCCGCTCCTTCGATGCGCGCGAGAATCTGGCCGGCGACGCCGGTTTTGACGGCATCGGGTTTAATGATGGCAAACGTTCTTTCCATATCCGATCGATTATACCCGCCTTCGCTCGCCCAGAATCAGCGCGAGCTACAGCGAGGCCTCGCCGTAGCGACCTCCGGTCGCGGAGACGGGTCCGCCCGACACCCTTCTCCGCTATCGGGGCAACTCGCGGGACGGATAGCACCCCAGGACCTTCAGAAACACGGTTCGGGCCGCCAGGCCCGCCAAGGCCGCCTGCACCCGCGGCTCGCCCGCGTGCCCCTCGACGTCGATGTAGAAGACGTATTCCCAGGGGATGCCCGGCCGGGGCCGCGATTCGAGCTTCGTCAGGTTCAGCCCCTCCTCGGCAATGATGTTCAAGCAGCGCACCAGCGCGCCGTGCTCGTGGCGCGTCGAGAACACCATGGAGACCTTGGCGGCAATTCGCGGGTCGCAGTCGACCGGACTGGCCGACACCACGACGAAGCGGGTGTAGTTGACGGCCTGGTTGGCGATGTCGCGTTTGAGTACGTGCAGGCCGAAATGCGCGCCGGCCTGTTCGCTGGCAATCGCCGCTTCCGCCGGATCTTTCAGGTCGCGCACATGACGCGCCGCCAAGGCGGTATTGGCCGCGGCAATCCCCTCGCAGCCCGGCAGCCCTCCCAGAAACTCGCTGCACTGCGCGAGCGCCTGCGGATGCGAGTGAATGCGGCGGATCGATTCGAGCGGCACATCGGCGACGCCCAGCAGGCAGTGCCGAACATCCACCACCTCCTCGCCTACGAGCGACAGGTTGTAGCGCAGCAACAGGTCGTACGCCTCGTAGACCGAGCCGGCGGTCGTGTTCTCGATCGGCAAGAGGCCGCGATCGACGTGGCCCGCCATGACCGCTTCGAGCATGTCCTGGAAGGTGGGATACGCCTTCAACCCGACGGCACGGCTGGTGACGCCAAAGTGCTGGAGCGCGGCCTGGTGCCCGTAGGCGCCCTCGGTCCCCTGGAACGCGACCCGCAGGTCTGGCTGATCCGGCGACGGGTCCGCGTGCAGCTCGTCCTGCTGCCGGCGGACGGAGTCGTCCAGGATCTCGCGGAAGATCCGCCGCACGAACGCCGGGTCCAGCCCCAGGCGCTCGCCCACTGCCGACCGATGCTGCAGTAGTGCCGTCTCGCGATCCGTGTCGCGTACGGGCCCATTGCCGTCGGCCTTCACCCGCGCGATATCGCGCGCGAGCCGGGCGCGTTCGCTGAGCGCCGAGACCAGCACCGCATCAATGTCATCCAGGCCCTTGCGAAGCCCTGCCAGATCCTGACTCGTCATCACCTCTCCTCTTCCAACCAGGCGGGTCTCAAGACCCGCCTCGACGTCACACCCACCGCAAAAGAAAACCGCCGGCCCAGCGTGAACTGGGGCGGCGGTTTCAGGTCCTTGTGAACGGTTGGTAACTGCTTGTGCCGGACCCTACACGCCTCCCCTGGCGGCCGTAAAGCCGCCGATGGTAAAGGACGTAAAGTTCCGCGATCCGCCGGTCACAGCGCGCAGTATAGCCGATGGATGAATGGGGCCAGGCCCCCATTCTCACCTTTACCAAATGGTGAGAATGGGGGCCTGGCCCCATTCATCCATTGGCAACGCTTATGCAGCTCTGGACAGCGGCATCACCCGATGTTCGGGCCGTTTGCCAACGAATGAGGGTGATTATGACGACCTTTCGCATTGCTGCCGGGCTGGCGCTGGCCGCCGGCTTATCCACAGTTGGCTCACTGAATGCCGCTCAAGGGAACGTTGACGGCAAGAAGTACGACAAGGGCGCCACCATCACGCTGCAGGGCTGCGTCGTCGCCGGGGACAAGAAGGATACCTACGTCCTGGGCAACGTGCGCGAATGGCCGCTCGCCAATTCCGATCAGGGCAAATACGGCCGCCGCATGTACTGGATCGACAAGAAGAGCGACGACATGAAGGCCCATGTCGGCCACACCATCCAGGTGGTCGGCAAGATCACCGATGTCAAGAAATCAGAAATCGAGATGGAAGATGCCATCAGGAGCCAGGGCCAGGTGGTCGAGGTCGAGGGACCGGGACGTAACGTGGAAACGTCCGCCGCCCACGCGGGCGTTGCCGCCAATCACGGCACCGAAGACATCCCGATCACCTTGCTGATGCTGAAGGTGGAGGAGCTCAAGATGCTGTCGAGCTCCTGCCCGGCCACGGGCTGGTAGGACTGGCGGGACAGGTGGGGCCGGTCTTTGACCCGCGCCACCTGCCCAACCCGCCTTACTTCATCACTTCAACCAGTGCCTGGCCCATGTCGGCCGGGCTCTTCACGACGCGCACGCCGGCTGCGGTGAGCGCGGCCATCTTCTCGGCCGCCGTGCCTTTGCCGCCAGCGATAATCGCGCCGGCGTGGCCCATGCGCCGGCCTTCAGGAGCGGTCTGCCCCGCAATAAAGGCAACGATCGGCTTCTTGAAGTTCAGCCTGATCCACGCCGCCGCTTCTTCTTCGGCCGACCCGCCAATCTCGCCAATCATGATCACCGCATCGGTCTCCGGATCCTTCTGGAACAGATCCAACGCGTCGATGTGCGTGGTGCCGATCATCGGGTCGCCGCCAATGCCGATGCAGGTGCTCTGCCCGAGGCCCTGGCGCGTCAACTGGTCGATCGCCTCGTAGGTCAACGTGCCGCTCTTCGAGACAATGCCGATGCGGCCTTCCTTGCAGATGTTGGCCGGGATGATACCCGCCTTGCCCTTGCCGGGCGAGATGATGCCCGGGCAGTTGGGCCCGATCAGGCGCGTGCCAGGGCAGTCCTTCAGGAACGTCATGGCCTTCAGCATGTCGATGACCGGAATGCCCTCGGTGATGCAGACCACCAGAGCGATGCCGGCATCGGCGGCTTCCATGATCGCGTCGGCGGCAAACGGTGGCGGCACGAAGATCACCGAGGCATTGGCGCCAGTCTCGTGGGCGGCTTCGGCCACGGTGTTGAACACCGGCCAGCCTTCGTGCGTGGTGCCGCCCTTGCCGGGCGTCACGCCGCCGACCACCTTGGTGTGATACGCCTCGGCGGCCTTGGCGTGGAACGTGCCCTCGCGGCCGGTGATGCCCTGCACAATCAGGCGCGTGTTCTTGTCGAGTAGTACTGCCATTAGCGACCTCCCGATTCTGTGGGGCGTGCCAGCGCCACGACCTTGTCGGCCGCCTCGCCCATCGTGTCTGCGGTCGCAAAGTTCAGCCCGCTTTCCGCGAGCATCTTCTTTCCTTCCTCGACGTTGGTTCCCTTCATCCGAATCACAATCGGTACCGGCACGCCGAGTTCCTTGACCGCCGCAATCACCCCGGCCGCGAGTACGTCGCAGCGCAGGATGCCGCCGAAGATGTTGATCAGCACGGCCTTCACGTTCGTGTCCGACATCAGGATCTTGAAGGCGTTACGAATCTGCTCGGCGTTGGCGCCGCCGCCGACGTCGAGGAAGTTGGCCGGCGAGCCGCCCGCCAGCTTGATGATGTCCATGGTCGCCATGGCCAGGCCCGCGCCGTTGACCATGCAGCCGATGGTGCCATCGAGGCGGATGTAGTTCAGCGAGAACTTCGATGCCTCGACCTCCAGCGGATCCTCTTCGCTGGTGTCGCGCAGTTCGCGGATGTCCGGGTGCCGGTAGATCGCGTTGTCGTCGAAGTTGATCTTGGCGTCGAGCGCCAGCAGATCGCCGCTCGTGGTGACGATCAGCGGGTTGATCTCGAGGATCGACGCGTCGGTGGCGATGAAGGCGGCGTAGAGCGCCATCATCATCTTGACGCCCTTCTTCAGCGAGTCGCCGCTCAGGCCCAGCGCGAACCCGAGCTGCTGGGCCTGGAACGCCTGCAGGCCGACACCGGGGTGGATAAACACCTTGTGGATCTTCTCCGGCGACTCTTCGGCGATCTTCTCGATCTCGACGCCGCCCTCTTTGCTGACCATCAGGACAATGCGCTGGGTCGAGCGGTCAACGACCAGGCCGAGATACAGCTCTCGGTCGATGGCCAGGCCCTCTTCCACGAGCAGCCGCGAGATTCTCTGGCCCTGTGGACCCGTCTGGTAGGTCACCAGCGTCTTACCAAGCAGCTCGCGCGCGGCCGTCTCGGCTTCGTCGCCCGACTTGGTCAGCTTGACGCCGCCGGCCTTGCCGCGACCGCCGGCGTGAATCTGCGCCTTCACCACCGAGATGGGGCCGCCGAGACGCTTGGCGATGTCGTGTGCTTCTTCCGGCGTGAACGCCACTTCCCCGCGGGGAACCGGCACGCCGTACTTGGAGAGAACAGCTTTAGCTTGGTACTCGTGGATTTTCATGTAGGAGCAATAGCTTATTACACGGCGCCCCATAAAGGGGCGCCCCACCTGAGTGCAGTAGGGCACCCCTTTCAGGGGTGCCGCGACCGAGTGTTAATATCAGTAGTTGAGCACCACCTTAATGACACTTCAGAAGGCTCTTTCCTCATCAGTCGGTTCCAAGTTCCTCATCGCGCTCACGGGCCTGTTCCTCTTCCTGTTCCTGGTCGCGCACTTGGCCGGCAACCTGCTCTTCCTTCTCGGTCCCGATGCGTTCAACCACTACGCGCACTCGTTGATCAGCAACCCGCTGATCCTCGTGGCCGAAGGCGGCCTCGTCGCCATCTTCCTGCTCCACATCGTCAAGACCGTCACGATGTTTGTCGCCAACCGTGGCGCCCGGCCCGACCGCTACGCCGTGCACAGGTGGGCGAAGACCAAGAACGACCGCAGCCGCAAGACGCTGTCGTCGACGACGATGATCCTGACGGGCACGATTACGCTGCTCTTCGTGATCACGCACCTGGTGACGTTCAAGTACGGTCCGTACTACGAAACGGCCGAGGGGATCCGAGACCTCTATCGCTTGCAAATCGCTGTGTTCAGCAATCCCGCCTACGTGGCCTTCTACCTGGTGGCGATGACGGTGATTGGCTTCCACCTCTGGCACGGCATCTCCAGCGCCGCGCAGTCGTTCGGGCTCAATAGCCCGCAATGGACGCCGCGGATCATCTGGGCGGGTCGCATCCTGACGGCCGTCATTACCGCGGGCTTCGCCCTGCTGCCAATCTTCACCTTCGTTGTGGGGCGGAACTGACATGATTCTCGATTCCAAAACGCCCAGCGGACCGATTACCGACAAGTGGGATCGCCGCAAGTTCGAGAACAAGCTGGTCAGTCCAGCGAACCGGCGCAAGTTCCAGGTGATCGTGGTGGGCACCGGCCTGGCGGGTGCTTCGGCGGCCGCGTCACTGGGCGAGCTTGGCTACCCGGTGAAGGTGTTTGGCATTCACGAGAGCCCCCGGCGAGCGCACAGCATTGCCGCCCAGGGCGGCATCAATGCCGCCAAGAACTATCGGAATGACGGCGACAGCGTCTACCGGCTGTTCTACGACACCATCAAGGGCGGCGACTATCGCGCCCGCGAGGCCAACGTGTATCGGCTGGCGCAGGCGTCGGTGAACATCATCGACCAGTGCGTGGCCCAGGGCGTGCCGTTCGCGCGTGAGTACGGTGGCCTGCTCGACAACCGGTCGTTCGGTGGCGCGCAGGTGTCGCGCACGTTCTACGCCCGCGGGCAGACCGGACAGCAGTTGCTGCTCGGTGCGTACCAGTCGCTCATGCGCCAGGTGCACGCGGGCAACGTCACGCTGCACCCGCGGGTCGAGATGCTCGACCTGGTCGTGAAGGACGGTGCGACCGCGGGCATCGTGTGCCGCGACCTCAACACCGGCGCCATCTTCTCGATGAACGGGCACGCGGTCGTGCTCGCAACGGGCGGGTACGGCAACGTCTTCTACCTCTCGACGAACGCCATGAACTCCAACGTCACGGCCACGTGGCGGGCGGCGAAAAAGGGTGCGTACTTCGCCAACCCCTGCTACACGCAGATCCACCCGACGTGCATCCCCGCGAGTGACGACTTCCAGTCGAAGCTCACGCTGATGTCGGAGTCGTTGCGCAACGACGGGCGCATCTGGGTGCCGAAGCAGATGGACGACCCCCGATCGCCCGACCAGATCCCCGAGGACGAGCGCGACTACTTCCTCGAACGGCGCTACCCGGCGTTCGGCAACCTCGTGCCGCGCGACGTGGCGTCGCGCGCCGCCAAGCGCGAGGTCGACGCCGGCCGCGGAGTCGGGCCGATCAAGAACGGCGTGTACCTCGACTTCTCGACCGCGATCGCGCGCCTCGGCCGCGACGTCGTCGAAGAGCGCTACAGCAACCTCTTCGAGATGTACGAGCGCATCACGGGCGAAGACCCGTACGTGGTGCCCATGCGCATCTACCCCGCCGTCCATTACACGATGGGCGGGTTGTGGGTCGACTACAACCTGATGAGCAATCTTCCGGGGTTGTTCGTGCTCGGCGAAGCCAACTTCTCCGACCACGGCGCCAACCGCCTCGGTGCGTCGGCACTCATGCAGGGCTTGGCCGACGGCTACTTCGTGTTGCCGTAC